>JAAUXZ010125998.1_pt1 | contig 10272 bp, 8 predicted proteins | sample 7278131 | NCBI WGS metagenome assembly JAAUXZ01 (sample SAMN14350119, study PRJNA611818) | marine sediment metagenome | isolation source: surface marine sediment (3m) | place: French Polynesia: Moorea | collected 2018-08
CGAAGTGTTCGCGCACATAGCCCTGCCCAACACGGCGCCAAGCCTCGAGCTCGCTCGGGTCGTCCGCCATGTCGCGCAAGGCCTGCGCCAGGGCGGCCGGGTTTTCCGGCGGAACGGCGAGACCGCAGCCCGCCCCCTGAACGATCTCGGCGCTCTCGCCGCGCACGCCGAGCAGGATGGGCACTCCCATGGCCATGGACTCGAAGATCTTGGAAGGAATCACCGAGGCGAAGAGCGGCAGGTCGCGCAGCAGCACCAGACTGGCATCGCAGATCGACCAGAGCCGCGGCATTTCCTCCTTGGCCATCTGCTCCAGCATGACGACGTTGGAAAGACCCATGGCGTCGCGCTTGGCCAGAAGCCGCGCCCGCTCGGCGCCGCCGCCCGCCATGACGAAGCGAAAGCGCTTGTCGCTCTGCAGCAGCTGGGCCGCCTCGAGCAGGGTATCGAGGCCGTGGGCCATGCCGTGGGTGCCGACATAAGCGGCGACGAACCTGCCCTCGCAGCCGAGCTCGCGGGCGAAGGCCTCGTCCCTGGGCCGAGGCTTGAAGAGATCGAGATTGACCCCGTTCTTGATCACCACGGTCTTGCCGGCGCCGCCGCGGGCTTCGATGTGCGGCACGAAGGAGTCGGTGACCGAAACGATGCGCGCTGCCTTGCGGTAGGCGAAGTGCTCCAGCGCCTCGAGCACCGCGATCAGGCGACGGTTCTTCATCGCCCCAACCGCGAGGATGGAGTCCGGCCAGAGGTCGCGAACCTCCAGCACCCAGGGCACGCGCTTCACCCGGCTGACGAGATAGCCGGCAAGGCCGGCGAAGAACTGCGGCGAGGTCGAGACCACCACGTCGGCCTTGGGCAGCCGCCAAACCATCAGCGCGACCATCTTGAGAAAGAGGACATAGTTGGCGGTGCGGCGCAGAAAGCCCTCGTTGGCGGTGGCGTAGGTGAAGAGGCGGATGACTTGGATGCCGTCGCGCTCCTCGCGCTGCCAAAGACGGTTGCGGTAGGGCGGATAGATCTTGCCCTGAGGATGGTTGGGCACGCAGGTGACCACCGTCACCTCGTGGCCCTGCTCGGCCCAGACCTTGCAGTGCTCGTAGGTGCGCGAGGCCGGCGCGTTGATCTCAGGCGGGAAGTAGTGGCTGAGGAAGAGGATCTTCACTGTGCCGGCTCTTCCACCAGCGCGTCGACCTGTGGCCGGACTGTCGGCTCGGGCTTGGTCTCTACCGTCAGACGCATATGGCCTTTGCAGGGTGCGCTGCCGTAGGCGATGCAGATGCGCTTGGTCCTAACCTCCCGGCCCATGTCGGGATAGCGCCAGGCGTCCTCGACCGAGAGGCTGCCGGAGCTTTCCAAGCTGAGCCGGCAGTTGCCGCGTTCGATGACCAGAGCTTTGCCGGACTCACGCACGCTGCAGTCCTCGTGCAGCAGAAGCCGCGCGACCGCCGACTGCCCCGCTCCGCCGAGGACCTCGTCCTCGATGATCAGCCTTCCGGACGAGAAATCGAAGCGGCGCCGGTGGATCGGGCAACCCGGCAGGTAGGCATAGCCGCTGTGCTCACCTTCCAACAGAAAGCCGTCATGGCGTGGCTCGAAGCGCGTACAGCGGCCGTGCGCCCGCCGCCCGACCCGAAAGGGCGCGATGAACTCACATTGGTCCTCGTCGTCGAGGCTCAGGGTGTTGTGTGCCTTGGTGGCGCGGGCGTAGGCGCGGCGCTCGCCGGCCCGGTACTCGTAGACCCCGGCGTCGAGGATCATGCGCTCGCCCCGCGGGCTCCAAACGAAAGAGAGGATGTCGGCATGGGCATGAGCCATAAGACCGTCGGGGCCGAGCGGCCCGCAGTCGATGAGCAGATAGTTGTCGCCCTCGCGCCAGCCGTAGTAGCCGGCATCGTGCAGCTTGATGACCTTCGCGGGCGCGCGCAGCGGCGCCCGCAGGCGCGCATGGACCGCCAAGCAGTCGCCCGGCGTGTAGGCCATGGTCATGCCGGCGTCGTTGAACAGTGGTGGATAGCCGTCCGGCTCAGTAGTCGCGCCCAGGGCGGCGGCCATGCGGTCCAGGGCCTCGCCGAGCCGCTCCTTCAGCGCGCCCTCTTCCAGCACCTGATAGCATTCCAGCAGGTCGGCGAAGACCTGGGCGTGATAGGAGGGCGAGCGCTCGAAGTGCAGGCCGTCGGCAAGGATCTGCTCGGCCAGCGCCTCTTCCAACAGCCGGCGACCGCTGGCGGCAAGACCGGCGAATTCCCTATCCGCGAAGAAGGCCCCGGCCCAGAGCAGCGCCTTGATGTTCTTGATCAGGTGATTGCCGCCGATATCCAGCTCCAGATTGGCGCGCAGGAAGCGGAGCTGCTGACGCAGCGAGCGCAGGATCTCCGGACGCGTTTCCGGGGATAAGGCCTCGCGGTGACGGGCGAGCTGCTGCATCCAGACGACGACGCGGATCGAGACGCTATAGCTGTTCCAGACCGCCCACCAGTAGCGCTGGCCGTAGGGTGGATTGGCGGCGATCCAATGCTCGACCAGCGCTACCGCATCGGCGGGCGCGAGGCTCTCCAAGTACTCCATGTAGTGCAAATTCATCTGCCAGAGGCAGGCGCCCTGCTCGGTTTCGTTGTAATTCCAGTCGATGTTTGGGCCGAAACGGTGGCTGCGGCTGAGAAAACGCATCTCGTAGCCGCCCTCAGGGGTCTTGGTGGCGCCGCCGCGCGGCGGGAACAGCGGCTGCGGCAGGTCGGCCTTGAGAACCGGCATCGGCCCCTGATCCAGGTGCCGCAGGCTGGACAAGTGGGCTGCCAGGCCGGCGATGGCCCGCCGCTTGGCCATTCTTGTGAGGCGCAGTACGACCCGCCGCGCCTGGAGGTGGCGCAGGAAGCGAGTGCGGGCGGCAATCGAAGCGGTCATGAGGCTCGGCAATGCGGGCTGCGGGGCGGCAGAAATCCCCACCTTCACGGCCAGTCATGAAGGGAAGGTAAAGCCCGCTCCGTGGCTGCGTGAAGGAGCAACAAATCTGCTTGCACCGCTCCCGCAGCGGCGGCCTGGACGGCCGTCAAGGCGGCTCTTACCTGAACAGTTGATGCACCCCTATCTCGATGCCCGACAGCTGCGAAGCCACAAGCGCAGAAACGTCCTCCATTCGCTCGCCCTGGTGGGCGGAATGGCGGCCCTGCTCTTTGCCACCGCCTGGCTGATCTGGGGTTTCGACATGGCGGTCGGCATACTGGTCGGCCTTGCCGTTGCGGTGATCTTCCGCCCGGCGATCCCACCGAAATTCGTCATGTCTCTGTACGGTGCCCGGCCGATCGACCCGCGCGCGCTTCCCGAGCTGAGCCGGGTTGTCGCCGTCCTCGCGGAGCGTGCAGAGCTGCCGACCGTTCCGCGGCTCTACTATCTGCCGAGCGAAACCATGAACGCCTTTGCCGTCGGCGGACGGAAGGATGCGGTGGTCGGTCTTACCGATGGCATGCTGCGGCGGCTGGAGCTGCGCGAACTGGCGGGAGTGCTGGCGCACGAGATCAGCCACGTGCGCAACAACGATCTGCGCATCATGGGCTTGGCCGATCTGCTGACGCGCTTCACCTCGATCATGTCCTATGCCGGGATGTTCCTGGTGCTGCTCAACCTGCCGCTGGTCGCGACCGGCGCGGCACATGTCCCCTGGCTTGCCGTGCTTCTGCTGATCTTCGCGCCGACATTGGGCAGCCTGCTGCAGATGGGCCTCTCCCGCGCCCGCGAGTACGAAGCCGACCTGGACGCGGCCGGGCTGACCGGCGACCCGGCCGGGCTGGCCCGCGCCTTGGAGAAGCTGGAGCGCTACCAAGGCCGCTTCTGGGAAGAGCTGGTCATGCCTGGGCGGCGGATCCCGGAACCCTCCCTGCTGCGAACCCATCCGCCGGCAGAAGAACGTATTCGCCGGCTGCTCGAGCTCACCCCATCGGACCAACTGCCGGACCTCAGCGGTGCCTGGGAGCAGCCGCCACGGCTCGGCCGGACCCTTCGTCCCCCGCGCTATCACTGGTCGGGACTGTGGTACTGACACGGTTGCGAACTCGGCGGTACATCAACCGTGATGCGTGACAGGAATGAGACGGTTGCCGCGTGACAAGGAAGAGGCAAAGGCCGGGCGCGTGAGGTTGTTCACTCACTAACATAGTTTGCACCCCCTATCGTGAGCGCCGTCGAAACTACTCTGCACTGGACCGTCCGGCTATGGACGATCCCGCGCAGAGAGCGGAGACGACAGCCGGCATGGCGCCTGCAGGCGCGCACCGCAAGGCGACAGCAGCCGGCAGACCAGCACGGCGCCTGGCCGAATGCCGGCGCCGGCGGGGGAGCGAAGCTGGTCGGGTCTCTCTGGGGGAACCGCGGCCGCGCCCTAGCGCGATGACACGGGCAGAGAGACCCACCGCCTCCCCGCGCCGAACGCGATCACGCTATGGGGGCTCACACGGCCGGGGCACAGGCCCCCGGCATTGCTCACCAGACACTGTCACGGCCCGCCAGCGCGCTGCCGGCTTGACAGCGAGACAGTTAGGTGTATATACACTTATGTCAAAAGATGACCTTGGGACGACCGCTGGTGGATATCGACGCCCTTGAGAACTGCACCTGCTTCAATCTGCGCAAGGCGGCGCGGGCGGTGACGCAGATGTACGACGAGGCCTTCCGGCCCATGGGCCTGCGTGCCACCCAGGTTTCGCTGCTGGCCATTCTCAGCGGTCAAGAGCCTGCAACCATGACCCAGCTCGCCAAGCGCCTCGGCATGGACCGCACCACCCTGACCCGCAACCTCAAGCCCCTGATCGCCGAAGGCCTCGTCGCCGCCGCCGCCGGCGAAGACAAACGCGAACGCACGGTCCAGCTGACCGCGCTCGGACAGGATCGCCTGCTGGAGGCCCGGCCGATCTGGCGCGGCCTGCAGCATCGCCTGGTCGCCGCCATGGGACGCGAACGCTGGGCCGGCCTGCTTGGCGACCTCACCGCGGCCGCGGATGCCGCCCAAAGCAAACAAGCCGGGGCGCCAAACTCGGCCGAAACGACCTGACGCAAGAGGCGAGATTTTTTTTGCGCAAGTGCGTGCATATACACTCATATCACCTGAAAGGACTCATCACCATGAGAAGCAACATCCGACTTGCAACGGGTACGGCGCTGCTGGCGGCATCGCTGGCAACGGGCGCTGCGGCCCTTGCCGAAGCCGCCGAAAAGCACGCTTCCGAGACGCACGCTTCCGAGAAGCCGACCCAAGTCGCCGCGCAAGACGCAACGCAGGCGATTGCCGTAGAGGGCCCCGGCTTCCACGGCTTTGAGCCGCCGGCGGGCTGGCTGCCGCCGCCGATCCATCCCGGCGGCGTCCAGCTGCGCACCCAGGAGATCGGGCAAGGCGTCTATGCCCTGCTGTCCGACAAGCCCCCGGTCGACAACAGCGGCTTCATTGTCGGCGCGGAGCGCGTGCTGGTGATCGACGCCCACATCAACGGCCCCATGGCCCGACAGATCATTGACGCGGTGCGCGCGGTCACCAACAAGCCCATCGCCTATCTCGTCAACACCAACGCCCACGGCGACCACACCTTCGGCAACTACGTCTTCCCGGAAAGCACGACTATCGTCGCCCAGCGCAATGCGGCGGCAACCATGGCCGAGCACTTCGAAGAGGAGAAGGGGCTGATGCTGGCCGCTCTGGGCGGTGACGCCTCGGTGATCGCCGACGTCGAGCTGCGACTGCCCGACGTCACCTTCGAGGAGCGCATGACCATCGACCTCGGCGGCCGCGTGGTCGAGCTCTATCACTTCGGCCGCGGCAACACGACGGGCGACACGGTGGTCTATGAGCCCGAAACCAAGACCGCCTGGACCGGCAACCTCATCCTCGGCCCCTACACCGTGCCCTGGGCGATCGAGGGCGACACCCGGGCCTATCTGCGGACCCTGGCCCGCATGGCGACGGAGCTGGAGATCGAGACCATAATCCCCGGCCACGTGCTGACCACCACCGGCGCCGAACTCCAGACCTACCTGCAGTACCTGGCGCAGCACATCCACGCGGTGAAGACAGCCGTCCGGGAGGGCAAAACGCTGGAGCAGACCCTGGCCGCCCTGCCGCTGGAAGAGCGTTACCTGCCGCCGCTCGGCTCGCCCCTTGCCGCCGCGCGCCCGGTCATCCAGGGCTTCCACCTCTGGAACGTCAAGAAAACCTACCTGGAACTGACCGCCCAGGCCGCCGGCCACTGAACGCAGGCTTTGACCCGATAGATCGACGGCCCGGTGCTCCAAAGCTCGGGCCGTTTTTCCTTCCTCTATATGCACTTGTGTGAGCTTCCTCACAGCTGAAACAGTTGAAACGAAATCAGGGGGTTCGCGACATCGGGCAGAAAAGCCGGCTCACTAAGTCGTGATCATCGAGTTCAGAGGGAGCCTCACAGAGCGCCCGGCGAACGCACCAAGATCGAACGAAACAGAGGAGCCGGTACCATGCGGCACGCTTTTTCCTCCTACTGCGAGGCCATGCGGCAGCGTCTCACCTCTCGCGTGGGCAACGGCCCTGCGGCGCCGACACCGGAAAGCCGCTCGCGCCGCATCTACGGCGATTTCATCGCCAATCACCCGGACATGCCGAGCTGGCACCGCGAGCGCTTCCTCGCCGCCATCAAATAGGTCCGCGCAGAGCGCGCTTCCAACCAAGAACCAAGTCAACAAGGAGCGGAAACGATGATCACCCATGGGACTGCCGCTTGCGGCGCGATCGATGCCAAGCGTCAGAGAGCGCAGAGCGCATGCCTCGACTACGAGAACGCCGTAGCCGAGTTCGGATACAACAGCGGCGAGGCGATGGCCGCCCGGCTCTTCATGGGCGCCACCCTAGAGGAACTCCGTCGCGCACAGGCCCGGCGCAGGCCGGCCTGCTAACCGCCAAGGATACCGGTGATGAACGGGCTTACTCTTTCACAGCCAATGAACCCCGCGACAGCCGCTCGCTGCGGCCACCTCGGGACCTTCTTTGGCTGGCGGCGAGGACATAGGGCCGCGGGCAGATCAAGACGCGTCGGTGCGCTCCGCCAGCAGCTCGACTTCTCCATTGCCATGCGATCGATGCGCAGCGCATCTGCTTGAGAGTGCGCGCAGAGAGCCGTTCCGAAACAAGTCAGACCTTCGAGCCAACACGACCGAAAGGCGCGCCTAAGACCTGCGTCGGCTGCGGATGGCAGGCCGAGGGGAATTCGCTAAAATGCTCCAGCCCGTCACCTTTCGCTCCCAATGGCCAGCGTCACAGACCATGCCCGACCCAAGCAACATATCACCGGGCGAACCTGACGAAGACGACGGTAGTATCCTGGATCTGAACAGCGCTGCCTTGTTGCGCCGCCTTATCGATGCCTGCCCATCGCCAATCACCGCGAGCCGGCTTGCCGATGATATCATCCTGTTCGAGAGCGCCGCGGTCGACGATCTCTTCTACCATGTCGACTCGCGGGTCGGACAGCCGGCCGCCAAGAGATGGGGTCAACACCGAAGACCATGAGATCTATCTGGAGAAACTCAACGACCATCGTCTCGTCGACCAGATGCAAGTGCGGCTGCGCCGGGACGACAGCAGCGAGTTCTGGTGCGCAGTTTCGGCGCGGGTGATCGACTTCCACGGCAGCGACGTCATCATCGCCAGCCACTTCGATCTGACCGAGCGGCGCGAGGCGGAACGGGAGATCGAGCGGCAGCGCGCCATGCTGCATCAGTCGGAAAAGCTGAGCGCGCTGGGCGAGCTACTAGCCGGCATCTCGCACGAGCTGAACAATCCTCTCTCCATCGTCATGGGTCAGGCCCTGCTGCTGCAGGAAAAGTCGAGCGACGAGCAAGCGGTTCAGCGCGCCGAGCGCATCAGCAATGCAGCGGAACGCTGCACGCGCATTGTGAAGAGCTTCCTGGCCCTCGCCCACCAGGAACCGCGGGAGCCGGCTGAGCTCGACATCAACGATATCATCCAGGAAGCGCTCGAGCTGACATCGCACGCCTTGCGCCGCTCCAGCGTCGACGTCGAGCTACAGCTATCGAATGACCTGCCGCGCGTCGCAGGCGACACCGACCAGCTCTGCCAGGTCTTCTCCAACCTGATCATCAATGCGCGCCATGCACTTGAGGAGATCGCCGGCGAGCGCCGGCTGACCGTCGACACGGCTTACGAACAGAATGCAAGCCGTGTTGTTGCGCGGGTCACGGACAACGGCCCGGGCGTGCCGAGCGAGATCAGCTCGCGCATCTTCGAGCCGCTGTTCACGACCAAAAAGGTGGGAAAGGGAACCGGCATCGGCCTCGCCCTCTGTCACCGTATCGTTCAGGCGCACAGCGGCACTATCAGGCTGGAAAAGGCCTCGGCCGGCGGCACGACGTTTGCCGTCGCCTTGCCGCCCGTTAAAAGCGCGCCGCCCTCGCCGACCGAAAAGGATTTGCCGGCCACCGAGATCGGCAAGCTTCGCGTCTTGGTCATCGCCGACACTCCGGACGTTAGGGATCGACTCGTGGCAATTCTAGCCCAGGATGGCTATGGCACCCAGGCCTTGGGATCAATCGTCGCCGCCTTGGAACATGTCAAGCAGCAGGACTACGACGCCATCTTCTGCGACGCCCGCCTGCTTGGAACGGAGGCGGCAGACTTCTGCCAGTCCCTGCAGCGCGCGCGGCCGCGCAGCGTCGAGAGGCTGGCCTTCATCACCGATCGCTCGATCAAGGGCCAAGCGCTGCACGCGCTCGACGAAACCGACCGGCCCTTTATCGAAGCACCGTTCAACCGCCGCGACGTGATCGATGTGGTCGATCTCCTGATGCGGCGCTCGGCACGATAGGCTATTGCAGAGTCACAAGCGGGACGCCAGACAGCGTTCGACAAACCAATGGAGACACAACAGCATATTGTCGTGGTCGACGACGACGAGGGTATTCGCGAGACCCTGAGCGAATATCTGACCGACTACGGCTATCGCGTGACACCCCTGGAGGACGGCAGCGCCTTGCGCCGGTTGGTCGAGTCCGAAGAGGAGATCGATCTGGTGCTGCTCGACATCACCATGCCCGGCGAGGACGGCCTCTCGCTGGCGCGCTACCTTTCGGAACGCACCGATGTGGCCATCATCATGGTCACGGCATCGGGCGCGACCGTTGACCGGATCGTCGGCCTCGAGATGGGAGCGGACGACTACCTGCCCAAGCCCGTCGACCTGCGCGAGCTCTTGGCCCGGGTCAAAGCGGTACTGCGCCGCCCGACCGGCAGGCCGAAAGCGGCCGCGCCACTTGCGGAACCGGGCAAGACGGTCGCCTTCGGCAAATGCCAGCTCGATCTCGACGCCCATCGGCTGTTCGATGAGGACGGCGCCGAGATCAAGATCACCGCCATGGAATACGACCTCTTGCGGGCCTTTGCCGAACGGCCCAATCGCATCTTGACGCGCGACACCTTGATGGAGCTGGCGCACCACGATTCATGGGAACCCTTCGACCGCTCGATCGATATCCGTATCTCCCGTCTCAGGCGAAAGATCGAGAACGACCCTGGAAAGCCCGAGGTGCTGAAGACCATGCGCGGCAGCGGCTACATGTTCGTCAGCAAAAGCTCCTAGGCTGCAATCGTGACACAGCTGCAGCAGGCAACCGCCGCTTCCCAGAAACAATTGAAACAATGGAGCGGCCAGCCCGATGTCCTTCTGAAACGTCGGCAGAGCCAATATCCGGGCCGCAGACTCCAGCCGACACCGAGACGGTGCTTTGGCGCGAGGGTACAAGACATGCGACGACGCCTTTCCGTTCGATGCAGCAAGAGGGCCGTACTGGCGCTCACCGTCCCCGTTCTGTTTCTTGGCACCATTCAGCCGGCACAGGCCGAGATTCCGGTCGAGACCCGCTTCGTCCTCGATACCTTCAGCTTCCTGATCCACGGCTTCCTGGTGTTTTGGATGGCGGCCGGCTTCTCCATGCTGGAAGCCGGCTTGGTGCGCACCAAGAGCGTGGCGACCATCCTGCTGAAGAACGTCACGCTGTTCTCGATCGCCGGCATCGCCTTCTACCTGGCCGGCTTCAACCTGATGCATACCGGGGTTGACGGCGGGTTCCTGGGCACCCTCGCGCCCTGGCAGCGGGACGACAGCGCCGCCCTGGCGGGCGACTACGCGCTCGGTTACTCCTCCTCCTCCAACTGGCTCTACCAGATGCTGTTCGCGGCGACCGCCTCCTCGATCATATCCGGCGCCTTGGCGGAGCGGATCAAGCTCTGGCCCTTCTTCATCTTCA
>JAAUXZ010155017.1_pt1 | contig 10269 bp, 4 predicted proteins | sample 7278131 | NCBI WGS metagenome assembly JAAUXZ01 (sample SAMN14350119, study PRJNA611818) | marine sediment metagenome | isolation source: surface marine sediment (3m) | place: French Polynesia: Moorea | collected 2018-08
CATCGTGGCCTGAATGGACAGCGCTGTCAAACGGCGCCTCAGAGACCGCGTCGTATCATTTTCGAAGCCCTCAGTCCGGGGCGACCGCTGTCGATTCCCTGATCATCAACGTGCCGGGCACGATCGTGGGGCCGTCGGTATCCGTGTTACCACGCTGCGACTTGATCAGTTTGAGCACCGCGGCTTCGGCCATTTGTGACAGCGGTTGGTTGATCGTGGTCAGGGCCGGGTAGATTTGCTGGGCCAGGGCGATATCGTCGCAGCCAGCCACCGAGAGCTGGTCGGGGACCTTGACGCCGAGGCGATCGGCAACGCGCATCACGCCTGCTGCCATATCGTCGTTAGCCGCGAATATCGCCGTTGGCGGATTCGGGCCTTCGAGCAGACGCTTGGCCGCCGCCTCGCCCGAGCGAATGGAGTTGTCGCCATTGACGACGAGTTCGTCGCGGGCCTCGAGGCCGCTCTGTTCGAGTCCATCCAGGTAGCCCTGGAGTCGATTCTCGACGGCCTTGTGGGCCGGGTTACCCGCAATGAACGCGATGCGCTTATGGCCGAGGCTTGCCAGGTAGCGCGTCATTTCGGCGCTGAATTCACGATCGTTCGTGGCGACGTATTGGGAGTCTCCGTTTGCCCGGCCCGGGGAGACGCGAATCAGTGGCGTGCCCGTCGCCTCGATGGCCTCGACGATTCTCGGTACGTTCGACAGGGGCGCGGCCAGCACGATGCCGTCCGGCCGCACCCGTTCGATCAGCGTCCTGATCTCCGCGGCGACGTTCTTGTTGCGGTAGCGGCAGGGGTGAATCAGCAGCTCGTAATCGGCTGTGCGGCAAGCGCGCAGGGCGCCCTGCTGCATGCGAATAATGAAGCCCGCGCTGGGGACTTCGTAGGCGCTCGGATCGTCGTAGATAAGGACGAATAGATGCGAATGATGGCTGGCGAGATTCCGGGCGGCCTTGTTGGGACGGTAATTCAGTCGCGTGATCGCACTCTGGACCTTGTCGCGCGTCTGCTCGCGCACGTTCGGCTCGCGATTGACGACGCGAGACACGGTTTTGATCGACACTCCGGCCAGTTCGGCAACATCATCAATGGTGGCTTTCGGCATGCCTGCTTTCTCTCGCGGTCAGGGGCCTTTCAGGAGGCCAAAACTAGCAAATTGTTTTGTCGGGTGACAGCGCTGTCCGGTTTCAATGGCTCGTCCCGATTCGATTGGCGACGGCCACCGTGCGCGCGACGAGGTCGCCCAGCGCCAGCTCGGACTGGCCCGCCAGGTTCACCGCCACGCGCTCTTTCCAGGGTGCGGTCCAGTGATCGGGAATCGAGTGACCGGTCAGGCCGAACAGGCCGCCGACCGTCGCGCCGTTGCAATCGGTGTCCCATCCGGCGGCGACGGCTTCCCCGATGGCCGCGCTGAAGTCGTCAGCAGACAACAGCGCCCAAACGACCAGTGCCAGGTTGTTCAATGTGTGTACCGGCGACAGGCCGGCATATTCCCGGTGCAGTCGCTCGACCGCGTCATCGAGGCCCGCAACTCCGCGGCCGAAGGAAACGGCTGCCGCGGCTCCGCTGCTCGCGGGAATTTGCCCGAGCGCGGCGTCGACCGCGGCATCGACCGAGGGACTGGCCGGTATCGCCGCGGCCAGTGCGGCCACAAACATCGCTCCGTAGACACCGTCGCCCCGATGGGACAGCGAGGCATCTCGTGCAGCCAGTTCGGCGGCGAGGGCGGGGCGCCCGGGACATACCCAACCATAGAGGTCGGCGCGTATCTGGGCGCCGATCCAGTCGTTGTAGTCATTTGCGGAGCAGAGGCTGATGTCGAAGCCGGGGTCGTCGCCATTGACGAATTCGTCGTCCATGTTGGCGAGCAGCGTCGCATAGGCGGCGCGCTCAGCGGTCCAGGTGGCGCCCGCGGGCAGCTGCCGCAGCCAGGCGCGGGCAACGTCGGTGACGTCGAAGCCGACACCGTGTTCCTCGAGCAGAGTCAGGGCCAGCAACGTGTAGTCGATATCGTCATCGGGCTCGGCGCGCGAAATATGTTCGCGACAGCAGGCTTTTCCGAGCCGCTCCACGGTCGAGCCCGGCTCGAGTGGCACGTAGTCGCGCAGCGGCAGGGCGCCGGTATCCTCGAGATAAACGGTCAGTCCATCGAGGCCCTGCTGAAACGACCGGACTTCGACCGGGTTGCCCAGGATGCAGCCGGAAATCCGCCCCTGCCACGCAGCGCGGACCCTTGCCGGATCGGCACTTACAGCTTTCAAATTCCACCCCCACAGGTACAAACAGCGCCGCTGTACCTTTTTTTGAATTAGTATTGACAGCGCTGTCAGCAACTATTATAAGAACAGAGCCAGTAGCGTTGTCAAAAAAAACAAACAGAGCCGTGGGGGTTCTGAAGCGCTGATCAAAGAACACGCGGATAGCCGGACGCCTAGCTCCGGAGGACCGCGGTACATGTTGGAATTCAAGAGCCCGGGGGGACTTCAGGCATGCAAGATTCTTCTTTTTCCAGGAAACCGCTCGCTGTGGCCGTGGCGGTCGCTGTAGGAACTTCCTTCGCGACGCCGTCCGTGTCAGTGGCGCAGGAAGGCGAGGTTATCGAGGAAATCGTCACGACAGGTATCCGCAGCAGCTTGACGCGCTCAATGGATATCACGCGCGCCTCGAGGGGCGTCGTCGACGCGATTTCCGCCGAGGACATCGGCAAGTTCCCTGACGCGAACCTGGCAGAGTCCCTGCAGCGTATTACCGGCGTATCGATCGACCGGCAGCGCGGTGAGGGCAGCTCGGTGACGGTCCGCGGTTTCGGGCCGGAATTCAACCTGGTGACCATCAATGGCCGCCAGATGCCGACTCACAACGGCGTCAACCGCTCGTTTGACTTCGCCGACCTCGCCTCTGAGGGCGTCGCGGGCGTCAATGTCTACAAAACGGGTCGGGCCGACGTGCCGTCAGGCGGCATCGGTTCCACGATCGACATCCAGACGCCGAGTCCCCTCGAAGGCGAACCCACACTGAGTCTCGCGGGCAAAGCGGTGATGGATACGTCGACCCGCACGGGCGACAGCGTTACTCCGGAGGTCTCCGGCATCTACCTGGGCCGTTTCGCCGACGACAGGGTCGGCATCGCCATTACGGCAAGTCACCAGCAGAGAAACAACGGCGTGAACGAGGCTGTCGTCAACGGCTGGTTCACCCGGCCGGGTGACGATGTGCTGCCGGATGGTTCCGTGGACCCACGGGTCATTAATGATGCGAACCAGATCAACCGGCCGCAGACGGCTGACGAGAGCTATTCGATTCCGCAGGCGATTGCCTACAACATTGCTGAGTTCGAGACGACAAGGACCAATGCCCAGGTCGTCCTGCAATGGGCCGTGACCGAAGACGTAACCGCAACCGTGGACTACATCCAATCGGAGTTCGAGCTGGACCGCACGTACAGCGACCTTTCCAGCTGGTTCTCCAACACGGCGGCGCTTTCGCAGGCCAGTGAATGGGACGACCGGCCTATTTCCACTCCGATCATCTACACCGAGACCAATGACAACAATGACTTTGCCATGGGTACCGGGTCGGATGGATCGAAAAACGAGAATGAGTCCATAGGCTTCAATCTGGAGTGGTGGCTGAGCGATCGCTTCATGCTGGAACTCGACTACCACGACTCCTCGGCCGAGAGAGGGGCGAACGGCCCGAATGGCACGAGCTCGCTGATCACGATGGCCAGTTTCAACAAGGTCGGCCAGAGCTTTATCTCGGGTTACGAATTGCCGATCTTCTCGAATAACCTGAATTCGGGCGGCGAGGCCAATCGTCCGCTGTACGCCGATGACATGATCCTCACGGGCAGCGTTTTCACGAACGAAATCGCCAAGATGGATATCGAGCAGATCAAACTGGCCGGGTCCTTCGAGTTCTCCGACGAGGCCAGCATCGACTTCGGCGTGCAGACGACGGATGTCGATAATCAGAGCGCAAACGTATCGGTGCAGCTGGACAACTGGGGTGGCATCGGCAACCCCGGAGACATTGCCGGTATCGTGACGCGGTCCACGATCAAGAACCAGTTCGACGAACTTTCCGGCAGCAATCATCCGGATTTGCAGAGGGAGTTCTTCACAGCCAAGTTGAAGGACCTGCAGGCTGCAGGTGAGGCCTACTACGCTGCCTCCGGCGCCACGTATGCCGAGGTCGGCGACTGTGGCACCGGCTATTGCGCATCGACTGACTGGGAGAACGACCTTCGGACGACCGAGGAATCCACCGCCGTATATCTCCAGTTCAACTGGGGCGGGGACCTTTTCAACGTGCCGGCCAGCTTCCACCTCGGCGTTCGCTACGAAGAAACGGATGTCCGGTCTGCCGCGCTGAATACGACCTATGACAGTTCTTCATGGGTCGGGGCCGGTAACGAGCTCAACATCGTTGCGGCGCAGGATGCCGACGGCAACGACATCAAGAGCTTCACGGACGTCAAGGGTGACTATGACGTTACGCTGCCCAACATCGACTTCGATATCGAGCCCTGGGAAGACATCGTGCTGCGCGCTTCGTTCAGCGAGACCATCACTCGCCCCAATTACGAACAGATCAAGGGCGGCCTGACACCCAATGGCACCCAGTTCTTCCCGAACGTAAGGCCGCAGGCGTCAGCGGGTAACCCGGGCCTTGTGCCTATCCAGTCGCAGAACCTGGACCTGTCGTTCGAGTGGTATTACGACGGCGGCAGCTATTTCTCCATCGGCTATTTCGAGAAGGACGTAGAGAACTTCATCGGCGACGGTCGAGGTTCAGGCACCGTCTTCGAAATTCCCAATATCATCGGCGGCGATCTCTGGAACCAGGCCGTTGCGCAGAGTGGCATCGATCCCAACAACTACACGGCGGTTGGCCGGTACATCCTGGACAATTTCCAGGACAGCCCGCTGGTGGACGGCGAGACCATTGTCAGCTCGCCGGGTGATCCCTCCATCGTCTTCGACCTGAGCCAGCCCGTAAACCAGAGGACGTCGAAGCTGGACGGCTGGGAGATCAACCTGCAGCATAACTTCGGTGACACCGGCTTCGGCTTCATTGTCAACGCAACGCTGGTTGATGGTGACCTCACCTACGACAAGACCCGGTCCCTGGAAACCCAGTTCGTACTACCCGGGTTGAGTGATTCGGCGAACTTCATCGGCTTCTACGACGGCGAAGACCTGCAGGTCCGCCTGGCCTACAACTGGCGTGATGACTTCCTCGGCGGTATCGGCCAGGACCAGGGCACGAGGACCAACCCGCAGTTTGTTGAAGAATACGGGCAGCTGGACCTGAGCGTTACCTACTACTTCAACGACAACCTCACTCTCTATTTCAACGGCCTGAATGTGTTGAACGAGACTCGGCACGTCTACAGCCTGAACAAGAGGCAGGTGGTGAGGGCCATTCAAACCGGTGAGCGATGGGACATTGGTTTCCGCTGGAACTTCGACTACTGATGTTTAGGTCAACGGTAGTCAGGCGCGATAGAAAAAACTCTTTGGGGGACGTAATGCAACGGCAAATTCTCAACTCAGACCGCGGGCTGACCGGCTCTAGTGCCAGTCGCTTCAGCGTTGTCCTGGCCATGGCAGGCCTGCTCGTGCTTTCGGCATGTAGCAGCAGCAAGGATGTCACGCAGAACGCACCGGCGGATCCGCCGGGCATGGACGGAGTTCCGCCAACGCTGACTGCAGTCTCCATCAGGGAGAGCACCAAGTCGGCGAAGCCGACGGGTACCGTCGAGCCGGGCAAGTTTGCTCGCATCGACCTGACGGCCAGCGAAGCGCTAATGGCGCCCGTCGTCACGATTAACGGCCAACCGGCCGACGTGACCGGTAAGGTAACCGGTTGGTTTGCGACGCGTGAAATCACCGACACCGACCCCCTCGGCGAGGTCGTCTTCACGATTGACATCCAGGACATCAGCGGCGAAGTGGGTACCCAGGTAACTGCAACCACTGATGGCAGTACGCTCGTTGTCTGCACTGACGACTGTCCGGAACCCGTTGACCTGGCCGGTGACTGGCGCCTCGATCCTGTCGGTGGTGCCGGTGTTGGCCCGGCGCCGGGCGACATTTCCTGGTGGAGCACCGACGTCCCCGGAGTTGTCGAGACGCGCGCGTGCTGGTTCGACGACGTTTACCGCCTTGGCGCCGATGGTTCGTTCGCCAACATCCTGGGCGACGAGACCTGGCTGGAACCCTGGCAGACTGGAAACGGCGAGGAGTGCGGTGCGCCGCTGGCTCCGCACGATGGCACGACAACGGGCACCTGGGTCTATGACGAGGGTGCAGGCACGCTTACAGTCAATGGAGCAGGCCTGCATATCGGCCTGCCGCGTACCGTGAATGGTGGCGAGCTGCCCAACGTCCCCGTACCCGATTCTGTCGTCTACGACGTGCTGTCGCTGGACGGCGATTCGCTGACGATCACGATCGACGTCGGGGGAGGTTCCTGGTGGACCTACAAGCTGGCAAGGCAGCCGGTATCCCCGCTGGCCGGTAAATGGCGACTCAACAAGGAAACCGGGGCCGGTGTCGGACCGGCTGAAGGCGACGTTTCCTGGTGGAGCACCGACGTTGCCGGTGTTGTCGATACGCGGGCCTGCTGGTTCGACGATGTCTACGAATTCGGCACTGACGGCTCATTCCGGAACATCCTTGGCGACGAGACCTGGCTTGAAGACTGGCAGGCCGGCGCAGAGCAGTGCGGTGCGCCTTTGGCCCCGCACGATGGAACCAACGGCGCCATCTACCAGTACGATGAGGAAGCCGGCACGCTGAAGGTGACGGGCATTGGCGCCCACATAGGCTTGCCCAGGACCGTGAATGGCGGCGAGCTTCCCAACGTCCCCGTACCGGAATCCGTGACCTATAACGTGCTCACGTTCGACGGTGACGACATGACGTTGACGATCGACGTCGGTGGCGGTACCTGGTGGCAATATCGAATCGAGCGCGTCTCCAACTCGCCGGTCGTCGGCAAGTGGAGGCTGGATACCACGGGCGGAGCGGGCGTTGGCCCGGCTGCCGGCGACATCTCCTGGTGGAGCACCGATGTCGATGGCGTTGTCGAAACACGCGCCTGCTGGTTCGACGATATCTATCACTTCGGCGGTGACGGCTCGTTCCAGAATTACCTCGGTGACGAGACCTGGCTCGAAGACTGGCAGGCCGGCGCGGAACAGTGCGGCGCGCCGTTAGCCCCGCACGATGGCAGCACCGCTGGCACCTGGGACTACGATGAGGATGGCGGCACGCTCACGCTCAACGGTGCAGGCTTGCACATCGGCTTGCCGAGGACCGTGAACGGCGGCGAGTTGCCCAACGTCCCGGTACCGGATTCGGTGACCTACGACGTACTGTCGCAGGACGGTGACTCCCTCCGGGTCACGATCGACGTGGGTGGCGGCTCCTGGTGGACTTACACGCTAGCACGCGTCACCGATACGGCTGCCCTGGCCGGCAAGTGGAGGTTGAATACCACCGGCGGAGCGGGCGTTGGCCCTGCTTCCGGGGACATCTCCTGGTGGAGTACCGACGTTCCTGGTGTGGTCGACACGCGCGCGTGCTGGTTCGACGACGTGGTCGAGTTCGGCGCCGACGGTTCGTTCGCCAATATCCTGGGTGACGAGACCTGGCTCGAAGACTGGCAGGCCGGCGCAGAGCAGTGCGGCGCGCCGCTGGCCCCGCACGACGGCACCGCCAGGGCCATCTTCGAGTACGATGACGCGGCGGGTACGCTGACCGTCATTGGCCAGGGAGCGGTTCTCGGCCTGCCGAGGACCGTGAACGGCGACGAGCTGCCCAACATCCCCGCGCCCGATTCGGTGACCTACGACGTGCTGACGCTCGACGGTGACAACATTACGGTCACTCTCGAGACGGTGGCGGGCACCTGGTGGACCTATAGCTACGTTCGCGTCTCCAACTCGCCGTGGGTGGGTAACTGGAAACTGGACGTCAATGGCGGCGCCGGCGTCGGTCCCGCTGCGGGCGACATCTCCTGGTGGAGCACTGACGTCGATGGCGTGGTCGCGGCACGCGCCTGCTGGTTCGATGACGTTTACCACTTCGGTGGGGGTGGCAACTTCCAGAACTTCATGGACAGTGAAACGTGGCTCGAGGACTGGCAGGCCGGTTCCGAACAGTGCGGTGCGCCATTGGCGCCGCATGACGGCACCACGGCGGGTACGTGGCGCAACGATGATGTTGCCGGCACGGTCACGCTTACTGGCGCAGGCTTGCATATTGGCCTGCCCAGGACCGTGAACGGCGGGGAGCTGCCTAACGTTCCCGTACCCGATGCGGTCACCTATGACGTGCTGAGCTTCGATCTCGGAACGATGACGCTGACGATCGACGTTGGTGGCGGCACGTGGTGGACCTATAAGCTCGCACGAGAGTAACGAGGTCTACGCCTGAGCGAAAAAATACCCGCAGCTTGCTGCGGGTATTTTTTTGGGTGAGGGTTTTTTCGGACTTATTGCGACTGCGCTTCGGTCCATTCCCTGGCGGCTTCATCGTCGCCGGCCATCGTCATGAGCTGCGCCATCCGTTGGTACAGCAACGGGTATTCCTTGTCCTTACCGCTGCGTTGCAATGACCTGCCGTAGCGCTGCAGGTCATCGACGTAGCGATCGAGGTCCTTTTCCTTGCCGCCCTCGCGTGCAGAGCGGATCAGGTTGCCGTAGGCCCGCAGGTTCGTCCCGATCTGATCCGGGTAGACTTCCGTGACATCCAGGAGCAGGTCTTTTGCCTTCTCATAGTCTCCGGTCCTGAGATACGCCGTGCCCAGCCAGCCCAGCGTTTCGGCAATCTTGGTCTCTTCGCCCCGGGTGTAATAGAGAGACTGTTCGAGCAGCGGGATGACCTCGTTCCACTTGCCGTCCCGGCTCATTGCCTCGGCGAGTTTCATGTAGCTCTCGCGGTTGTGTGGGTAGAGCTCGAGAATCCGGTTGAGGTGGTAATACACCGCCGCCGAATTTTGCGTCCGTTCGTTTAGGACGGCCAGTTCGAAGTAGACTTTCCAGTCGGCAAGCCCCGACCTGACAACGTCCTGGCGTCGTTGAATGACGTCCGCCGAGGACCCGACCGCCGAGTTGAATCGCTCCCGCTTGTCGCTCAAAAAAGCCTGCAGGTCGGCGTAATTGCTCTGCCCCGGGAAGGGCGGATGCTGGATCATGCCCTGCAGGTTCTCTATTTCCGCAATCGAATCGTGATTGGGGAAACCGACGCGGCGTGCGACTTCACCGGCCGGTAATGGTTCGAACCCGGCAGCCCCATTCAAAGCAGCGACAATGGAGCCCGCGATCTCTGCCGCCAGGATATGGTTTCCGGCAAAATCGTAGTGCACGTGCTCGAGGAGCAGGTTCCAGCCGGGTTGGAACGGTCGGCTGGCCTCCTCAAAGGCCGCGGCGTTATCGACGAAGCTGAACGCGTCGCTTTCCAGTCTGGCTGCCTCTTCGTGGATGACCCGGTTAATCCGGGTGTCGGCCCGAAAGCGCAGGGCGTCCAGATCGAGCGCGCGTTCATAGTGGGTTCTGGCCTGCTCATGTTCACCGAGGTTTTCGTAGGCTGTCGCCAGCCGAAAGTGCGTGTCGGCATACTCGGGGTCGATCTCCAGCGCCGCCTGGAACTGAGCGACAGCGTCATTCCAGTTCGCCTGATCGGCGCTCTCGGCGCCCTGGCGAGTCCGCTGCCGCCACTGGTCGAGCTGTTCCTGCGACAACGACGGACTGCGCACGGACAGGAATGGCGCCGAGTGCCGGAGGTTGACCGGTACCGAAGACACCAGTACGTGCATACCTTTGCTGCGCAGCACGTCGATGGAGTCCGCAAGGTTGTTCTCGAAGTGGCGATAAACGCCTTCCATGCGCGGGTCATCGTGCGGGACACCGTTGTTGGTGAACATCTGCATGCCTTCCCACTCGAGGTCCTGCAGTGCGTCGGTCGGCCTGAGCTGCTGAATGAGCCCATCCAGGGCCTGCCAGATTCTCGTGCGCTTCAGTGCCTGGAGTCCGCGGATCAGCGTCGTGCTGGCCAGGAAATTCTGGTTGAAAGTGCCCGGACCATACGGGCCAACGACCTCGTTGTTGCCCATCAGGATTACCGCGAAGTCGGCGGAGTTTGCAGGCAGCGACTTCGCGACGGCGTAAACCACGTGGGAATTGACCGAAGTCATGGCGAGGTTGATGACTTCGATACTTTTCGATGGCAGCGCCGCCCTGAGCTGGGTTTCCAGCAG
>JAAUXZ010009343.1_pt1 | contig 10263 bp, 14 predicted proteins | sample 7278131 | NCBI WGS metagenome assembly JAAUXZ01 (sample SAMN14350119, study PRJNA611818) | marine sediment metagenome | isolation source: surface marine sediment (3m) | place: French Polynesia: Moorea | collected 2018-08
GTTCAAAGATAATAAATGTTTAATTATTTACAATATTTATTAAACATAAAAAATGTTAAAGTTTTCCTGTTTGTGATATGGTCTAAAATTGGATATGTCAGTTTGTCATTAATTTGCAGAATGGTACTTTTTTTGTCTCTATTGAGGCAATTCTAATTCATAAATAACAACGTATGGCGACAGGTAAGATTAATGTTTCTGTTGAAAATATTTTCCCACTCATTAAGAAGTTTCTCTACAGCGACCACGAGATTTTCCTCAGGGAGCTGGTTTCCAATGCGACCGATGCGACACTTAAATTGAAGCATCTCACCGCTATCGGGGAGGCCAAGGTGGAATACGGCAACCCGATTATTGAAATCAAGGTAGATAAAGAAGCTAAAAAACTGCATGTACTGGATCAGGGTCTGGGAATGACCGAAGAAGAAGTGAAAAAATATATCAATGAAGTTGCTTTTTCAGGTGCCGAGGAGTTTCTAGGGAAGTATAAGGAAGCCGAAAAAGACACCGGAATTATCGGACACTTCGGATTGGGCTTTTATTCTTCCTTTATGGTGGCCAATAAGGTAGAGATCATTACCAAAAGCTACAAAGATGAACCTGCAGTGCACTGGTCCTGTGACGGATCTCCTAACTTTTCCATCAAAAAGGCAAAACGCCAGGAGCACGGTACGGAAATAATTCTACATATTGGAGAAGACGATACCGAATTCCTTGAGGAAGCCCGTATTTCGGAATTATTGGGCAAGTACAACAAATTCATGCCCATTCCTATCAAATTCGGGATGCGGACGGAAACCCTGCCTAAACCCGATGATGCCAAGCCGGAAGATCCGGCTCCGACCCAGGAAGTAGATAACATCATTAACAACCCTAACCCGGCCTGGACCAGGAAACCCGCAGACCTTGAAGAGGAAGACTACAAGACCTTTTACCGGGAATTGTATCCCATGCAGTTCGAAGAGCCGCTTTTCCACATCCATCTGAATGTAGATTATCCTTTTAATCTCACCGGGATACTCTACTTCCCTAAACTAACAACAGACCTCAACATACAGAAAGATCGTATTCAACTGTATCAAAACCAGGTCTTTGTAACAGACAATGTAGAAGGGATTGTCCCTGAATTCCTCACGATGTTAAGAGGTGTAATAGATTCCCCGGATATTCCACTGAACGTATCGCGCTCCTACCTGCAGGCAGATAGTGCGGTTAAAAAGATTTCATCCTATATCACCAGGAAGGTCGCCGATAAATTAAATTCCCTGTTTAAGAACAATAGGGAAGATTTTGAAAAGAAGTGGAATGATATCAAAATTGTTATCGAATACGGTATGCTTTCTGAGGAGAAATTCTTTGAAAAGGCCGAGAAATTTGCACTCTACCCTACTGTAGATGGCAACTACTACACCTTTGAAGAATTAAAAGACAAAATTAAGGAGCAGCAAACCGATAAGGACGATAAGCTTGTGGTGCTCTATGCCTCAGACAAGGAAGCCCAGCACAGCTATATTGAAGCGGCCAAAGCGAAAGGCTTTGAAGTGCTCCTTATGGATTCTCCCATAGTAGGTCATCTGATGCAAAAAATGGAGACCAGCAAGGAAAAACTTTCCTTCGCCCGGGTAGATGCAGATCATTTGGACAACCTGGTTAAAAAGGAAGACACTCAGATCAGCAAATTATCCGATGAAGAAAAGGAAAAACTCAAGACCAATATTGAAGAGGTCATATCAGACAAGGGCTTTGTAGTTCAGATGGAGGCACTTGATAGTGAAACCGCTCCCTTTATTATAACCGAACCGGAATTTATGCGCAGGATGAAGGAAATGCAGCAGACCGGAGGGGGCATGTTTGGCATGGGTAATATGCCTGACATGTACAATCTGGTGGTTAATGCCAACCATCCGTTAGTAAGTGAAATCCTGAACACCAAAACGGCTAAAAAACGAGAACGACTTATTAATCAATCCTTGGATCTGGCCCGTTTATCCAAGGGGCTCCTGAAAGGGGAAGAATTAACCAAGTTCATCCAAAGGAGTTATGAAATGGTGAAATAATTACCGGATATTATAAATGAAAGGCTGCTTATCCAAGCAGCCTTTTTTTATCTTTAGTACATGGATTACCCCTGGCATTATTATTTTATGGCCATCTTTTATGTGATTGCCGGATTTGGCCATTTTGTCAAGCCAAACTGGTACATCAGGGTTATGCCCCCCTATTACCCCTGGCCCAGGGCATTGGTAGCATTAACCGGAATATTGGAAATAGGCCTGGGAGTACTACTCTTTTTCCCTGCATGGAAAGATTGGGGACTTTATGGCATTATGGGGATGTTGTTGCTTTTTCTGTCGGTTCACACCCATATGCTTAAATCCAAGGAGGATGCAGCTGGCATACCCCGCTGGATACTGATCATAAGGCTCCCGCTTCAGTTTGCCCTGATGTACTGGGCATACAGCTATTTGAATTTGTAACGACCATACCTCTTATGAAAACGATACTCGTAGATGCCTGGAATACCTTTATCACCGAAGCCGGTGTTGACCTTGAAATAAAAGCAATTGTAGATCGCTTTCCCAATCCAAAAATTATCGTTACCAACGCCAATGAAGAGGAACAAGCCGTATTTGGAATGGTAAATCTGCCCTACCCGCTTTACTCCATGGGCCATCATCCCGATAAGACAGATCCCTATTATTTTGAATGCCTGCTAAAGACGTATGGGCTAAAGGCAGAGGACGTAGTTTATTTGGAACACAATGCCGATGCTGTGGCAAGTGCCGCATCAGTAGGAATAAAAAGTCATTGGTACGATTATGAGCTACGGGATCTTAAGAAACTGGAGGAATTTCTGGATCGCTCAGTGTAATCTGAAGCGATGATCAAAACGTCGTTTCATAATCAGTAGCTGTACACATACAAAGATGGCAAAGGCCCCTAAACTGTATAGTGAGGTATAATTAAGCGAAGGTAATTTAAGTCCTTCCCAACCAGCCCCCAGGCTTATATTCACATCCCAGGCAGGTATCCAACTTAATTCCAACGAAGTGCCCGTGATGACTGTCCATCCCAATACGCCAACTATAATGGTAGCAATCACTGCCCAAGTAGTCTTGGATATAAGTGGTTTGTAGGCTATTGTAGTTTTCTGTACCCGTTGTGATTCCATAGAAAGCATAACGTTATCCGTAAAATCAGCTGATGGGGATTCCAGACTGGCTTCCTTCATGGCCTTATCAATAAATCGGTCCCAGTTTTTGCCCTCACTTCTTTTCATACATCGAAATTGTTTGTTCGTCCATCATTTTACCCAAAATACCAGCCAGGCGTTTACGGCTCCTGTGCAACCTAACTTTGGTCGTATTCAGGGTAAGGTTCATGATACCAGATATTTCTTTCAGCGAAAAAGCCTCAAAATAAAAGAGGGTTAACAGTACCCCATCCTCGCCTGGCAATTGCGCTAGTGCCTGGTTAATCATATGTCGTTTTTCCTGTGTCTCCAAAATATCCCAATCTTCCTCTGCCGGGGTAAAGCAATCCTGCTCGTGCCACTCCAAAGAAGATGTTTGCGGCTTCCTTTTATTCTTTTTCACATAGTCCAGACACTTGTGATAAGCTATCTTATATACCCAGGTGGACAATTTGGACTCTCCTTTAAATTTGCCAATAGACTGATAGGCCTTGATAAAGGTATCCTGTGAAATTTCCTCCGCATCTTCTTTATTCCTTAATATGCGCATTGCCAATGTATAGACCATGTGCTTATGGCAATCGATAAACGCTCTAAAGGCATTACGGTCGCCTTGTATAAGCCCTGTGATAAGCTGTTGGTCTGAAAAATGGCTCATTTGATTGATTTGACGTCCACAAGGCCTTACAGGTTACAAGGGTTGCAAAAAAAATTTGGTGATCATGTAACCTTTTAAACAGAAAGGAGGTCTTACGGAGTGAAAACCAATGTATAATTTAAAAAGAAAAATAACATGGGAGGAGAAATCATAATTGTTGGATTAATATTTGGAGCCATATTCGGAGTTTTCTATCTGTACTTTTCAACGCGAAATAAAGAACGTCTTGCACTGATAGAGAAAGGTGCTGAAGCCAGTATCTTTTTCTCGTCCAAGAATCGCAGAAGTGCTCCTTTCTGGAAGGTATTGATCTTAAACCTGTCCCTGATCCTAATCAGTATTGGAATTGGCGTATTCCTGGCTTCTATGCTCGTAATGATGGGAGTAGACGAAGAGGTAGCATATCCGGGAACAATATTCCTAATGGCAGGAATTGGATTATTTGTCGGGTTCAACATGACCAAAAATCTGGAAAAAGAGCAATAGTTCTTTCAGCAAAAAAAATCAGGAACCGTTGTCATAAAGGCAGCGGTTTTTTATTTTTAGTCTATGCATGTAGTGGCGACCAATATTGCGCAACCCACCTTGATAGAATGGAAAGGTAAAAAAGAATACACAGGCATTTATAAATCCCCTGTTGATGAAGCGATTTTTCTTGGAAAAGAAGGGGTCCATGGTGGTGAAATTTCCGATCGCCGGGTTCATGGGGGAACAGATAAGGCCTGTTACCTATTTTCTACGGAGCATTATGATTTTTGGAAAGACCGCTATCCCCACTTGGACTGGGACTGGGGAATGTTTGGAGAGAACCTAAGTATATCCGGACTTGATGAGTCAGATATCTGTCTCGGTGATGTCTACCAAATTGGAGAAGCCTTGGTGGAAGTCTGCCAACCTCGTGAACCTTGTTACAAACTGGGAATTAAATTTGGGGATCAAAATGTATTATCCGAATTTATAGCCCATGGATATCCCGGCCTGTATGTTCGGGTACTGCAAGAAGGGAAGGTATCTGCCGGAGATAAATTAATACTTAAACAGCCTTCTTCCGGTGACCTGACGATAAAGGCATTTTTTGATTTTTTGTTTACGCGTGAAAAGGATCCTGATCTTTTAGCTAAAATCCTTGATAATCCTGCAATTCCCGAAAAAAAGAAAAACAAACTTAAGCGATTCCTATAAAAAAAGGGGCCTTAGATAAGCCCCTTTATTTACTTGATTTAAGTGATTATTTTACAATCATCTTCTCTTTGTAAGTACCTTCGCTATCTTTAACGATAACCGTATAACTGTCTACAAATGCTTTCTTGAAGTTGAAGGCCTTTTCCACAACCAGTTTTCCTTCAAGCACCTCTTTGAATACAACACGATTATTGCTGTCATAGATCTTGATATTTACTTTCTCAAGGTCCAGATTCAGCAGGTTCATATACAGTACCTCACCTTTCTTTTTGAAGACAGGGCGTGTAGTTTCCTTTTTAGTGAGACGCTCTACCTCAAAACTTTTAGTACCATTTTTGTTGTCATTGGCCAGGCCTGTTGCTGCAACAAACATAAGAGCCAGAACTGTGGTTGTTTTTGCAATTGAATTCATAACATTTCGTTTTTTGAGATTATTGATTTCTATATGTGATTTAAGTTTAAAAGGCAAATAACATGATAGCTGCAACCAGCGCTATCGTTATTGCATTCAAGGACATATAAAGGATAAGTCCTTGACTTTCCGGGTTTAGATTCTTTAATTGTTTAATCATAGCTTCTGTTTTAATTTATTTCTTTAAACAGGTAATTCTAAATTACAGGGCAAACATACAGCCAGGCTCGGGGCCCCACTACATGCAGATTTTCCAATTTCTGTGATATTTTACCCTAAAAAAATGTTAAATACTTACAGTAGGTTAATATCACACACATTCTGGTTAATTTTGCAAATAATTGCCTGTTGAAGGTTGGGTAATTTTACCTTATCAATCAGAAAGAAATGAAACAGTATAAACCTGCGTTTGAAGCTATTGAACCGAATTTTGGTCATTCATATACCTACCAAAAATTTGATTCTGCCAAAAACAATAAAGACAATTATTGGCACTACCATCCCGAAATAGAACTAGTTTATATTAATGGTGGAACGGGGAAGCGACAAATAGGTAGCCATGTATCCTGCTATACGGATGGGGACCTTATCCTTATTGGTAGCAATCTGCCCCACTGTGGCTTTACAGATAAGTTCACCGGAAACAAGAGCGAAACGGTAATCCAGATGAAAAAGGATTTTCTGGGGAATGACTTTTTTAGTATCCCGGAAATGAAAAATATCCAGTCATTATTTGAAATTGCCAAGAGCGGAATTGCATTTCACGGCGCAACAAAAGACCTCGTAGGGGAAAAAATGGAAGCTATGGAAGGAAAATCTGATTTTCGCGGTCTGCTTTCTATCCTCAGTATCTTAAATGACCTCAGCCATTCCAAGGAAATGAAACTTCTCAATGCAGAGGGCTTCTATATGGAGACAGAAATCAAGGACAATGACCGCATCAACCTGATATTCAATTACGTGAAATCCAATTTCAAGGAGGAAATACCCCTGAAGACCATCGCGGATATATCGAGCATGACCGTACCGTCTTTTTGCCGGTATTTTAAGAAAATTACAAATAAGACTTTCGTTCAGTTTGTAAACGAGTACCGACTGGTACACGCCTCCAAACTCCTTGCGGAGCAACCTATAAGCATTAGTGAGGTTTGTTTTGACAGTGGATTCAATAACTTTTCACATTTCAATAAATCGTTTAAAGCCTTTACAGGGCAAAGTCCTTCAGAATATCGTAACCAGGTAAAAAAAGTACTCCAATAATGTCTTCCGAGACTCCGGAAATACAAAGAATCGATCTGCCCGATAGTGATATCTGTTATATTCCTGGTTTTTTAGAGGCGGCAAGAGCCAGTAGCTATTTTGAGAAATTAAGGAAGGAAACTCCCTGGAGACAAGACGATATCAGGGTGTTTGGCAAGGTATATCCACAACCTCGGCTTACCGCCTTGTATGCCGACAATAATAAACCGTACCGTTATTCAAACCTTACCATGATCCCGATCCCCTTTACCCCTTTGCTGCAGGACATTAAAGAAAAGGCAGAGGCTTTTTGCACCACTCGGTTTACTACCTGCCTTATGAATTTATACCGGGATGGGCGGGATAGTAACGGTTGGCATGCCGACGATGAAAAGGAACTCGGTGAAAATCCGGTTATTGCTTCGGTTTCACTGGGGCAATCGCGCTTTTTTCATTTGAAGCACAAGGACAACAAAAGTTTGAAATACAAATTGGAATTGGATCACGGGAGTCTTTTGTTAATGCAGGGACCTACACAACATCACTGGCTTCACCAGATACCCAAAACCAGTAGACCTATTAAGGAACGAATCAATCTTACCTTCAGGGTGATCCAATAAAAAATCGGTCTGTCTTCAAACCGATTTTTTACTACCCATAGATGTTCACCTAAACTACTGCCTTTAATACGTGGGTACGCGTATTAATCTCCTCATAGTTACCTTCAAATTAAGAAAGCAGGACACATATACCAATTTTAATAGATTAATAACCAGTTGATTACGTTAAAATGCCCATATCCTGCCAATTTCCATAACTCAAATAATGCCTATCTTTGTCCAGCTATGAAAAAAGACTTCACCGAAAAAGAACTCGATCGTATTATCGAAATGGCCTGGGAAGATAGAACTCCCTTTGAGGCCATTAGCTATCAGTTTGGCATCAGCGAACAGGAAACCATTGCTCTGATGCGTAAGTCCATGAAGCCAAGTAGTTTTAGAATGTGGAGAAAACGGGTTCAGGGTAGGAAGACCAAACACAGCAAATTAAGGGAAAACGGCGTAGACCGTTTTAAATGTAACAGGCAGCGGCAGATAACCGGGAATCGAATTTCAAAACGCTAGTCTTATTTAAAGATGGCGTTCAGAACAGCAGCCAGGCGTACTCCTCCTTTTAACAGTTGATCTTCGACGGTATCCCAGTATTGATAGGTGTAGGCATATCCCAATTTCTCACCAACTTCCACAGAATCATAAAGTTCATTCGCGATATCATGGGATTCTTTTACCCATGAATATACATCCCCCTGCTGCATGGTAATTCTTTCCTTCCTGTTGAGTTTATCTATTTTATGGGCTAACTCAGTATAGCTCATCCCATAATGATTGATCATATTCGTGTCCCAGAGCCGGTGCAAGTTACTACCGTTTCCAAACCACTGTATCTGAATATCATTACCCCCACGGTCTCCTGCACGGCCCGCATGCATGGGTTGATGGAGGTCGCCAACCAAATGGATCAACATTTTGAGATAAAATTGGTGATCGGCCTTGCTGCGGTTATCATCTTCAAGAATAGCCTTACATCTTAAAATTCCCATGACCACATCCCCATCAGGGTTTGGTGTAATATCCTGGTATTCCTGATCCGGTCCATAATTCACATAATGCCAGGTCATAAATGTGTCATAGCTTCTATCTGATTTGATATTATCTGCATAATTGGCCACTTCTGCCAGGGTTTGGCCTTCCAGGAGTTTCTTAATCTTGCGCTTGGCTTTTCCAGTAAGGTATTTCTGGGCTACCTCACCGACCACCCGATGTCCAGTTTTTCCCCAAAATTCTGTGTTGCTATAGGCAAGACTTGAGCAAAGGAGACATATTATAAACAGACGTTTCATAGGTACTTATTAGGGAATCAAAAATAGAGAATTAGCAGGATCGGCAGCCATAATCCGAATTAAATTTTTACCTTGAAATTGTTAAATCTTCTAATACTGTATCGTTTGAAAATCATATGCATCCTTTTTTGTTTTTGCCTGCTCCAGACCAGTGCACAGGAAATCATCAGTGAAGAAATCAACATGTCTAATGGAGAGATTCAGCTACCGGGTACACTCAGCTATCCCGATTCACAGGAGCCGTCACCCCTGGTTGTTTTCATCCAGGGTTCCGGTAATGTAAACCGGGATGGAAACCAGGCCGGAACTATTATTCAGTCTGCCTACATTAAAACACTAAGAGACAGCCTGAATGCCAGAGGAATTGGTTTTTACAGCTATGACAAGCGCACTTCGGTACCGGCGAACATCAGTAAACTACAAGACATACACTTTTCAGATCTGGCAGCTGATGCCCGGTTGGTCATAGATACGTACGGTTCGGATACCCGCTTCAACTCCTTGCATGTGATCGGGCATAGCCAGGGTTCCCTGGTTGCGATGCTCAGCCTCAGTCCGCAAGTAAACAGCTATATATCATTAGCTGGACCCGGAGTTACCATTGATAAGAAGATCATTGAACAAATCAAAAGACAGAGTCCGGAATTAGGTGAAATAGCAGCACAACATTTTACTGAGCTACAAAAAACCGATACAATTGCCAGTATAAATCCCATGCTATTTCAGGTTTTTGCTCCGCAAAACCATCAATTCCTGAAAGAATATGCAGCCCTGGATCCTGCAGTTGAAATAAAGAATGTTAAGGTGCCTACGCTCATTATTAATGGGGAGGCTGATATTCAAATAAGCCCACAGGACGCCCAATTGCTTTATGAAGCCTTGCCAGGATCTCAACTGGAAATCATACCCAAACTGAACCACGTCCTGAAGGAAGTTAATTCCATGGCAGAAAATCAACAAGCCTACATGCAACCCGATGTACCCCTCTCTCAGGCTATGCTTACAATCATCACTAACTTTATTACAGAAAACCAATAACTACCTCAGCCCTTACCCAAACTTTGGGATTTTTTTAACGGTAATAGTTGTTAAATTTGGCTCCGCTGAACGGAAACCAAAATGATCAGAACCGTATGTTGTCTGGCTTTTGTTTTTATTTCCTCCGCCCTCATCGGACAAAATAATTACAAATCATTCACTGTTAAGTATATCAACGAAACCATTACCCCGGATGGGATAATGGACGAACCCATTTGGTTTGCTGCCGAAAGTGCCCATGATTTCTGGGAATACTTCCCCGTAGATTCTATACAAGCAGTAAAACAGACCGATATAAAAATGCTGTATGATGACAAAAACCTCTATGTAGGCATTACAGTTTACACAGCTGGTCGCAACTATGCCGTGGAATCCCTTAAGCGAGATTTCCGGGCGGGTAACAGCGATAACATTTCGTTACTTTTCGACACCTTTAACGATGGTAACAATGCCTTTCTTTTTGGCACCAATCCCTATGGTGTAAGGCGTGAGGGACTGGTATCCGGAGGTGGTCTGGATAACAGGGGTTTCACTATTTCATGGGATGTAAAATGGAAGGGTGATTCCCATATCTACGATGATTACTACACCGCGGAGATGGTTATTCCGCTTACCTCATTTAAATTCCGGGAAGGAGAAAC
>JAAUXZ010053617.1_pt1 | contig 10263 bp, 6 predicted proteins | sample 7278131 | NCBI WGS metagenome assembly JAAUXZ01 (sample SAMN14350119, study PRJNA611818) | marine sediment metagenome | isolation source: surface marine sediment (3m) | place: French Polynesia: Moorea | collected 2018-08
CGAAACGAGGGATCTGTGACGGAAAACACGATGTCTTGCTCGCCGCCGCTTATCAGGCGAAACCAGCTGTCCAAAAAAGCAGGGAAAGCCACTCCATCATGAATGACCGATCGGTAGGGCAATAGAGCCAAAACGTCGGGATCCTTGTAGTTCAGATATTCTAGGGATGTGCATTGAGGACTGCTCAACACAAGAAGGTTGCCGTGTTCTGGCCTGAGGGACGTTTTCTGCACGTCGGAATAGAAGCGGATCTGACCGTACCATTTTCCCACTCCCAAACGCATCGGCTGTAGGGAGTGTCGGGAGAGGACGAATACTCCCAAACCTCCGCTTTCCTCCAAAATGAAAGTTCTGTTGAAGGCCAGCCTAGGGTCTTCGGCAACGGTCCGCGGGAGCATGGCAAGGCGGCTTGCCGACGATTGCAAGGACAAGGGCAATCGATTGGTGCATTTGTCAGCGGCAGACGCGTAGCGGCGGGCTTTCTTCTCCAACACTAAAAGCGATACCTGCCTACGGCAGAAAAAAAACCGCCCAAACCGGCTTTTTATAACGAGGCCGGCCGCGCCGAAACGTTTCGGACTGGCAATTTCGTCTCAAGATGGGAAAAATCATGCCTGCTCGCGACCAAAACGTTTCGGCCTGGAAGCAGGGGGAGTGCCAGACCGTGCTAGAATCTTCTAGAATCCTTTAAGGGCTTTCTTTTTTTCTGACGATACCGATACTGGCTGGTGGTGAAACACCGGGTCGCGGCCTTGGCTTTCTCTCAGACCGGCACCGCGGGGATGGGAAACGTCAGGTCACAGCCCCCTCCTTTCTCTTAAGAAGTGACCACTAGGACAAAAACGTCAGGTCACAGCCCCCCTCCTTTCTCTCACGAAGCGAAAAAACGTCAGGTCATCCAGCCGGATTCGAATGTTCTAGAAAGCATCCAATGCGGGCGTCAAGCGCAGAGCTGCCAGCATGTTGAGACCTTCTGAGATCTTGAAATCTTGGAAGAGTTTGGAAACTCCGGGAGGATTTTCATCTGCCTCCTATTTGAGAAAAGGTCTCCAATCGCAAAAAAAGAAGCCGCCCGCCATAGGCAGAGTAAAGGAGGCGCTAAGAAACAGCGTGATATTTCAAGCTCACAGAGACTTTCGTGAGAAGTTCTCAAAAAGAGCAGACATTGCCACCGCTCCTTCAGAAAGATGGGAGGCGGATATAGCCGATCTTGGAGCTAAAGTAACCCCCGATGTCTCTCTAATGCCGGTCCGGGGAAAGAGACCCCTGCTCCTTTTCCTTGTGGCCGTGGACGTGTTCAGCCGAAAAATATTCGCTAGAGCCTTATTGAGCACGAGAGGCGAAGATGTGACCGAAGCCTTCGAGAGGATTTTCTCCTCCCTAAATCCTCCGTTTTCCGTACCGAGAGAGATAGAAACGGATTCAGGCACAGAATTCAGAAACCGCAGAATAAAGGAATTCTGCAAGAGAAAAGGAATTATCATGAAAACCGCGAGAGGAAAAAACAAAGCGAGGATGGCCGAGAGAGCCATCAGATCTATGAAGAGAGTCATCATGGCTTCCTACCAGAGCGGAAACTGGCCCCGAAACAGCACATGGAATGAAATAGTGAACAAAGCCGCGCATAATCTGAACGGGAGATACAACCGGGACATAAAATCCAGTCCTGACGCGGCGATTGGGGAAAAAAATACAGAACTGATGACTTCGGCATGGAAGCGGAAAAACTTCGTGCCATTCGCCAAGTACTTCCAAGACGCAGAGTCGCTAGAGAGGGGCGACGCCATCGAAGAAGACGGTTCCGAGTGGCGCCTGGGGGACCCGGTCCTAGTCGCGATTCCTAAGCAGCGGCGGGCTGAGGTTCGAGACAAGGAATTCCAAATGCATTTCCGCCTGCGCCCTCGCACTATCCGATCGATTTGGCATGCCCAAAAACCATATCTTTACGAGCTGGAAGATCCCTTGACTGGCAAGCCTGAAAAAAAGAAATACTACTCCCGAGAATTTAAGAAAGCGCATCTGCCGTCGGGCGTCAGTGCTGAGGACATCGTGGAAGCGCGCGTGTCTCAGGTCAAGGGACTCGAGTACCTCGTCAGACACGGGGGCTGGGTGAGCGCGGCCTGATGGCCCTGCTGAAAGAAGAGTGGCCTCAAGAAAGCACCCTCAAGAGATTTTACCGAAGAGGTTTCGGGAGTGTGGGATTGGTGTATTCTGAAGACGAATTTGCTCCCTTGAGAAATTGGCAGTCGGTCATCCGGCAAGAAGAAGCAGAAAACAGATCCGCGGCTCCCCTTTCTCCGAAAAAAGAAAGCAGCTTCAGCAAGATTCCCGCTCCTGAGGAAGCGCAGAAGCAGCTGGCAGAAGACCGAGGGCTGATAAAGCAGAGTACCGAACCCTCCTCCAAAGAACGCGAGCACTCCCTCAAATCGCTGGAAAAGGAAATAGGGGATCCTAGCTGGCCGAAAGCCAAGAAAGCAAGAAGCAGCAGACATCTCTTTCGGTAAAGATGGGCGAAACAGATCACTCTCAAAGCGTGGTGTCTTCCTCTCAGGGGCTCTTTGCCAGCGTTAGAAAAGACGGCACCTGGACCAAATGCTGGAATTATGTGTGCGAGCCTTCTGAGGCTATCACCCAAAGCAGACTCGTTTTCAACGTCCCCCGCCTGGATTCCGACAACTTTTGCTTTCTCCAAGACATGAGACTGTTTCTCAATGTCAAACTCCAGGACAAAGACGGCAATGCGGTCGACAAAAACGAGAGTTTTGCCCCGATCTGCGACTTTGGAAACGCTCTGTTCAGCTCGGTGAAACTCTTCCTCAACGAAACCCAGGTGTCCAGCGGCAACAACGGGCTCTACCACTATCAGAGCTATATCAGAAATCTGACAAACAACAGCAGCGACAGGAAGAAGGGGATTCTCCAAGCTCAAGGGTACTACGAAGATAGTGCTGGAAAAACAGGAAATGGGTGGCGAAAAATGATAGAAGATCACGACCAGGGCTGGTTTCGGAGGAGAGGACTTTTCGGCGTCTTCCGCCAATCCGGAGGAAGCGAGGGAACCGACGTTTTCATTTACGACGGGAGAAGCGCGGATGTGGTCAGCGATCTCTGCACGGATTTCAAAGCCCAAAACGCTCCTCTGTTGAACGGCGTGGCAATTCGGCTAGAGCTTCTCAGAAACGCTCCAGGCTTCTGCATACAGTCGAACTACGACAAAAAAGCCGAAGGACTGAACAAGGGAATTCGTCTGGTGATCGAGAGGGCCACTTTGGTGGTCCCTGTTCGCACAATGGCTCCGTCACTCAGCGCCAACCTGGAAAAGCTGCTGAGCCAAAAACCGCAGGAATATCACACCATGCGCACCGACATCCGAAAAATAACGCTGGCAAAGGGACAGAGCGATTTCACCATAGACAATCTGAAGCAGAGCGCCATCAGTCCCGACCGTCTCATGGTGGCCATCATCGCCGGACAGTTTTGCAACGACCCCTACGGAGTTTCTCCATTTTACTTCACTAACTATGTACCAGGGGGCATGGAGGCGGACGGAAAAGACGCGGAAGTAGACAGAGCCTACCTGACCAGCATGAGGCTTCTTCTCAACAACGAAAGTCTGGAAAATGTGGACATGTCGGAAGACTCCTCGCGACTGGCTTTGAGACAGTTTCTTCTCCTCTACGAATCCCTGGGCTACAACAACAGCGAAACGGCTTGCGAGATAGATCTGAAAAGCTTCCCTGAGGGATTTTTTCTAGTGCTCTACGACCTAACGGCTTCAAAAAGAGCAGCGCTTTCAGGACCGGTCCGCCAAGAGGCCAGACAAGGAGCCCTAAAGCTCCAACTCCATTTCAGCAAGGCGCTCCCCCAAACATCCTATCTTCTGGTCCTAGGAGAATACCACACTAAAGTCGTCATCGATAAGAACCGCAACGTTTCATACCGTTTCCTGGACTGACTCGCGCTTCTATGCACATGTGTATTTACCTTCTCTCTGCAATGCGGGTTGTCGCAGTCCGCCGTCTCTTTGTATTACAGATTATCACAGTCGGTCATCTCCAAGTCTCTCATTCCGAAAGGAAGCGTCGTCAGCACCGAATCGCATTCGCCGTTGGTGTTTCTGTGAAGCCATCTCTTGTCGAAAACATGGTTAGAATATTTCTTTGTCGTTTGCACATTGACTACTTTTCGAGAAAGTCTGTCGCAGGAGATCCTTCTCCCTTCTACACTCAGGGACATGCTCTCTCCTCGAGAAAAGCCAAGAATCATGCTCTTCATCGTCTCGTGAGAGAGAAGGCGTTTTGTGTTCTCATCATGCACGCTGAAGCCTCGGCATTTTAGGGCGGACTCTCCTGTTTCGGTGATATAAGAATAATTCTTGGCGCCCAAACTAGCAAAGCTCTCCATCTTTCCTTCCGTTTCGAATTTGTATTTCCCATAAGCTTTGCTGCCGAATCCCAATCGCGAGTCTAGGGCCTCCCAATCCTCTGTCTTCGGTTTGGAAAATATGATGCTGTCCGTGTCCGAATAAAAAACGCGGCACCCTCGACTCATCAAGAACCTCATGTCTTTGAGCATGTCTATCCTGGCAAACGCGGTCACAAATGAGTAGACCACCGTGTGCACGTTCGCGTGTTTTCCGGTTAAGGCATCGATCGGCTCCATTCTGACCTCCGCTAGCTCATCAGAGAGGGGAGTCAGTCCCGCCACATTCGCCTTTGCGGAGCGGAAAAGCAATTCGGCAAACTGGTGGTAGCTGGTGACATAAAGCGCTTGCGGCCGGAGATCGTTTTGGCTGAATTTGCCCAATTGAGAATTCGAGCAGAGTTTGGCGAATTCTCGCTGCGCCGGGTTTTTTTGCACTTTTTCGACGGTGAGCTCTAAGCCCGGCATAGAGTCATTGAGATCGTCCACGTAGCGCTGCTTCTCCGCGTCTGTGCTTATCTGATTAGGAAAGCCTTCCGCGTGGAGTTTTTGACGCGCCAACAGAGTGTAGAATTTCTGAAACAGCTTAGAGGTGTTTCGATAGAAGAAGATCTCCCACACTTTTTCGACTATGTAGCCGCACTCTACTGCGAATTCGAGCTCGCAAGTTGTCCAGACGTCCGTCAGAGATCTTTCCGAGTCTCTGTGTCGGCAGAAATCCTGCTGCTGCTGTTGCAGGCAGGTGCGGCACAAGCCGAATTTCAATTTACCGTCGATGTTGACTGGGAGCGCGGGAAGGAAAAGCGACCCGGGGGGAAGAACTGTCGCTTGCACGAGTCCTGTCAGCCGCTCGCCTTCTAAGAAAAAACCCTTTGCGCCGACTTCCAGTTTATCAAGACGCTCTCCGATGAGAATCTCGCTTGGTCCTACGGGAAACTCTTTAAAGACCGCCATGGTCGGATAAAGGGAGTTCTTGTCAATATACCAGAGATCTTCCCTCTCCTCCTTTTGGGCGTCGAAAAGCATACGGAAGACTTCCGTTCTTCCTCCTCTCAGCCCGGCGCGGATTTTCAAGCGCTGCGGAGGGCGCCCGTGGAGATAACGCACCTCTGACAGGTAACGCCGGAGACTCTGGCTTTCTTCTTTCAGCTTCGCAAACTCGCATTCCCAAATAAATTCGACCCGCAAGCCGGCCTTCGAGTAGAACAGTTTTTTCTTCATCCAGGCCTCGTGAGCATTCTCGCACCTTCTTCCGAAAGGGTTGGCGCTTCCTGGCAGAAACTTCTGGGTTAGGGGACAGTTGGGATCTTCTTGCCGGTGATAATGCACTGCGCATCCGAGGAGCTCGAAAACCTTTGTTATCGCGCCTCCCTTATCCCTCAAAACGCCGTCCGGATAATACGGTCCGCACTTGGCCTGGCCGTTCGGGTGATTTTCGGCAGTCTGGATGGCGGTCTGGTCGCTCTCCCTCTTCCAATTGAGCCAGCCCAGCCATTCCAATTCCATAAGGCTGGTCTTTCTCCCGCTGCGCTGATTGGACAGTAGATAGAGCGAATCGCGAGGCATTTCGAACCACCTCCACAGAGCGTGCACAAATGTAGACACCGTGAAAAAAGGTCTGGAAAAGGGGTGAAACCAAGGCGCTTTCTTCTTTCTTTTTTTCGCCCTCTCTTCTTCTTCGTCCCTTCGCTCTTTCGGCATGGTTTTTCTGAGACCTTGCTGAAACTCGTAAAACTCCAGAGCAAAAGAGAGGCAGCCCCCCCTCAGAACTCGCACATCCTGCATCAGGTAGCTGTGCATCTCTTCCTTAAAATTCCACGGTGTGGCAGCCGATCGCTCTTTCCTGATCTTTTCGTAAGCTTCTTTAGCCTTTTCAGTATCTGGTGAGGCGAAAAAATACCGCCGATCTGGCAAATCACCCACATACTCGTAATTTTCCGGCAGGTTAAAAAAGTGAGGGAAATCTCCTTTTTTCCTCTCTGTTTCATCTTGGTCTTCTTCAGAATCGCCGGTCCTCAATTGATGTCCTTGCGTGGTCAAGTCGGGAAACCGTTTCTCGAAATTGGCAAGGCTTGTTTTGATGTAGCGGTAGGAATCGATGATGCGCAGTTTGAGGAACGGAACCTCCAAAAGAAAGGACGAATTGCCGTCGAAAAGAGGTTTCACAACCACTTTTCTCTCGTGGAGTCCTTTCAGAAGCAAAACCGCGTCGAACCTGCCCGCATTGTGCGCTATGAGCGTGTAGCCGTAGAAGCGCTCATCCAACAAGAAGTCCAAAAATTTGCCCAATGCCCTGTCTCGGTCGGCATGTCCGTGGTCCTCGCAAGGATCGCGCACGCCAGGAACAGGATCGAACCACCACGGAACGCTGTCCTCATCGTTTTCCCGCGGCTCATCCTCCTCCTCGCTATCTTCAGAATCGCCCGCCACTGCTGCCTCTGCACAGATGAAGCCGCCCTCCTCGCCCGCCTCCTGCGCTGTCTCTCTCCTAGACTCTCTGCCTCTTCCGAGTTCCCATGTGAGCTTTGACTTTTTCCTGCGGCCTGGCTTCCAGCGGAGAAATTTCTCCTCTTGCTGCTCGCACCAATACCGCATTGAAAAACAGGCTTCCCGAGCCACGCTGTCCTGAGGATGATTCATGGCGTCGTCGTAAAACGCGATTTCGCTAAACACTCCCTGGTCTTCTTCAAAACTAAAGCCGACCGCGTTGACATGGTGTTCTTCGCTTCCTCGGACCCCCAGCTGAATCGTTTCGAAGTCGAAGAAGCCCAACCTGTCGACCTCCTCCTGCTCGTTGGGACGAAGCATTCTGCACTGGTGAGAGCCGACTCCTTCGTCTGACAGTTCGGCATCTTTATAAGAGCGGCAAGAGCGGCAAAAAACCCGCCCGCAGGAATGATAGTTCTCTTTGGAATACAAAACGCCGCAGTCTTCGCAAATTTTCTTAGATTTGCAACAGAATTTGCGATGCGCTCTGTAGCACGCTCTTGTGGGGAAGTCTTTTCGGCAATCCTCGCAATTTTTCGAGTATCCATCGGCAGACGGAAGGCAGTAGAGCCTTTGGGTGAGAAAGTCGATGTAGGCATTGGGGGGACGAAACTTGCGCCGGCACAATCGACACTTGGGAAGAGAACTCCTGCACTTGTGAACAGGCAGCCAATTCCTGCTGTACTTCTCCTGACAAAAAAGACAGGCCGTTTTCAATCCTTTTCTCTGCAGCTGATCGGCATCCGGATCGGCAATGTAGCCGGTGTGCGAAATCTCGCCTTGGAGAAAAGAGAGAGAGACTACGCAGAGTCTCATCCTCTTCCAAGCTTCCCTACGAGGATGCATGAAAATCTCTTGATATCCTGCCGATTCGCGAAGCACTTGCAGGCTCACACCCATCTTGTCTAGTTCTCTTCTCAACGCGTCTCCGTCTCCTTTTTGCAAGTCGCAGTTGCGAAACACCTCAACATCGAGATTGAACTCTTCCACCAGTCTCTCCATGAACGAGCGCAGTCTTTCCAAAGCCAGAAATCTCCTTTCATATACGTTCTTCGATCCAAAAGAGTTGATGCTCTTCAGAGCCTTCCACAAAGAAGTACACGAGCTTCTTCTCTCTCCCCCAAGCCGGAGCACTTCTTGCATCTCTCTCCGATGGGCGATCCCGATAGCGACCGCCGCCAGAAGACAGCAATTTTGGAAAAGAGGATCCTGCTCGATGAAAGGAGCAACAAAGAGATTTCCCTTTCCAAATAAATGCATCTTCCGATTTCCGGCAACCCATTCGGGAGGCAGATTGAGTCTCCACTGGCGTTCCTTTGTGAAAGTAGAAAAATCCTTCTTTTCGCGGCCGGCCAGCCAAAAGAGGCTGGGGTCGGGCACATCCACTATGCTAGCCTGAAACAAGAAGCAGAAGCTCATCACCGATCATCAAGCAAGCGTTGTAAAAAAAACTCGCCTCCAGTCGGAATTCCTCGTCGAGTCTGATCGTGGTCTTGGAACTGAGAGCGCGGGTAAGGCGAGCCAGAAGATCGTAAATGGCCGTGTCCTCCATGAGAGATGAGGCAGAAACGACGATGGGGTAAGCAAGGCCGAAGGCTTGGAGACTCAGCATCATGAGAGCGTGATCCGGACGCCCCGCGCGATGGTGAAGCATCCGGATGTGTTGCAAGACCTTTTTCAGGACATTCACCAGAAGTTCCTGCAGCACCACATTTCTCAACAGATGGTCTTGGGGCTGTCCTCCCCCATGAAAGCGAACCCGATAGACACGCCGATCTGTCCGAAAATTCTGCCACCTGGTGCTCTGTCCTTGGATCACAACGAAACGCATTTCTCCCGCACTGACTTCGAAAGAATCGCGATTTTCATCAGCATTCAGGGCTGCCCCTGGCACACGAAGAGGCATCCTGTTTGAGGGAATGGGAGGACGAATCACTTGGCTTCTGCCTAAATCCAAACTGTCTCCTAATGCTGCTCTTCTTTGCCGAGGCTCGGGCGAGCCAGACCTCTCTGCGGGACGCTTCATGCTGCGTCCGAAAGCGAAAACAGACTGAAAAAAGAAAGAGACTCCGAAAAGCGCAAAATCTGCAAATAATACCTGGGAGAAAGCAATTTTTTTTATCGCCTGCTAAAAGCGCAAAGAAGATTTCCGAACAAACACAGATCTTCTTTTATTCACACACACTCCTGTCCTCCCAACAATATCCCCCCCTCCTGCCCTCTCTCCCGAACCCACCCGAAGGTAAAAGTGGGACGCCCCCAATTGTACTTTGTTTGCGCCCATTTAAAAAGCTTCACAAAACAAAAACACCACACGAAAGATTGAAAAAAGAAAGCCGTCGCAACAGCATACCACAAAAAAATACGGTAGCGCTCATCGAAATAGGGCTTCTGCGGAGGCGGCGGCGATGACGGCAACGGCGGAGAAGAACACGCAGCGTATAGGCACGGGCCGTCCGCCTTCCTCTGTCTGAAAAAAAAAATCCAGACAGCGATGCGAGTTTGCGGTCATTGCGGGAACAACAGATCACCAGTCTCACATGCAAAAGTCCGTGCCGCAAGGATAGCGGCAGCTCTCGGGATTGCCCGGCAGGTCCCCCCAACGCATGCATCTTTCCACGTCGGGACCCGTAGTGATGTTGCAGACCCTGCCGTCTTGGCAAGCCTAGGAAAAAGCATGAGCAAACCGCCCACAGATCGGGGGAAATCCGCTCACCACAACCCGAGGAACCTTAAGGCTCGTCTCGCAAGAGGCGAACCCGGCGATGAAAATAATCGTAAAAAGGAAAAAGGGAAACATGCTTGCGGCCTCTTCAAACGACACAGAGCGAATGACAATACAGTCTGCAACAGGCGAAATCAGAGAGACCGCTCTCCAAATGCTGTGTGTCGCCTCTGTCGAAAAGAACCGAACACACTCTATGCGCTTTCCCATTAGCAATACGATCCTCTAACGAGCAAGAAAGAACGACACAAAATGCATATCCTCATGAGCACAAGCCGAAACCCGATCAGGAAACACCATTAGCAATACGATCCTCTAACGAACAAGAACGATACAAAATGCATATCCGCATGAGCACAAGCCGAAACCCGATCAGGAAACGCCATTAGCAATTCAAACTAGCGCTAATGGGATGAATAAGGAAGCAGAGCATGTCTGCTGTGCTCTGCGGCGAAAAACTTTTTACTATAATATGCCCTTGGGCCACAGGGACAAGGCCGTCAGGGCGTAAAGGACTCTTTTTATAAAAAAAAACACTCTCTGAGAAAAGAACCGGTACTGTAAAGGACTCTTTTTATGATAATCCTCTCTGGGAAAACCGACATGCTTCAAATTACCCTGGGCAATAC
>JAAUXZ010034095.1_pt1 | contig 10259 bp, 6 predicted proteins | sample 7278131 | NCBI WGS metagenome assembly JAAUXZ01 (sample SAMN14350119, study PRJNA611818) | marine sediment metagenome | isolation source: surface marine sediment (3m) | place: French Polynesia: Moorea | collected 2018-08
GAGGCGGTGCGCTCGGGTGTGGGCATCAAGAGCCTTGAGGACTTCCTGCACCTGGACGACGTCGCGATCCTCCGGGCCAGCCACGCGTCGGACGCGGAGCGCGCCGAGGGCCTGCTCCGCGCCTTCGCCCAGGTGGGCAAGGGCTACGACTTCAACTTCGACGTGCGCACGACGGACCGCCTGATGTGCTCCGAGCTCGTCTACCTGGTGTACGCCGACATCCCCTGGCGCACCGACGTGATCCTGTGGCGGCGCATCATGGCGCCCGACCACGTTGCGCAGATGGCGCTGGGCGAGGACGCGCCGCTGCGGATCGTGGTCTTCTACCACGAGGGGGAGCGCCTCGAGCAGGAGGCCCTGCCGCGCGTCGAGGAGCTCGTGCTCCGTTTCTGAGCGCCAGGCCACTGCGCATTCGTTGCCGGCGCGCGATGCCTCCCTGCACCCCATCAGCCGGAGAGCCCACCAACCGTGCCGCCGGATGGGAACGCCAGCCAGGCGCGCGGGGACAGATAGAGAGCGCCCTGGCTTGACTCCGCGTCGTGCCGGGCCGATGCCACGGACTGGTGCTGACCCTCTCGAGCGACGCCTTGCCGCGGAGCTTGGAGAAGCCGAATGACCGATCGCCGGCCGATCGACGACTCCACGCCCACGCGGGGCGCCGCCCTGCTCTTTCGGGCCAAGGCCACGGTGCTCCAGGCCAGGCGGGCGCTGGAGGGTCTGGCCGGTTCCGCGCCCCTGCGCCACCCGCTGGGCGAGGGTCTCCGCGACGCTCCCGTCCTCGCCGAGTCGAGGACCCAGCTCTGGTCCATCGCGAGCGGCGCCGAGCGGATCCTCGAGCTGGGCAAGGTCCACAACCTCAGGCTCTCGGTCCGGCGAGTGAACGGCATCGAGGTGCCGGCGGGGGCGGTCTTCAGCTTCTGGTCGCAGATCGGTCGAGCCTCGCGCTGGGCGGGCTACGTAGCCGGACGCGAGCTGCGCGAGGGCTGTGTCATCCCTGCCGTGGGCGGCGGGATCTGCCAGCTCTCGAACGCTCTCTACGACGCCGCGCGGCGAGCGGGCTTCGAGATCGTCGAGAGACACCGACACACCCGCGTGATTCCGGGGTCGCTGGCAGAACGCGATCGCGACGCCACGGTCTTCTGGAACTACGTCGATCTGCGTTTCCGTGGGCCGAGTGCGTTCCGGATCGAGGCCTTTCTGACCCGGGACGAGCTCGTCGTGGCCCTGCGCGGACGGCCTCCCGCAACGCGAGAGGTCTCTTCCGGTCTCGCGCCGGACGCCGCACTCCAGGTGACGGGGGACTGCGCGACTTGCGATGCGGACCACTGCTTTCGCAAGGCGTCCGTTCCGCGGGCCGACAGCAGCTCGCGCACGGCCTACCTGGTCGACGAGCTGTGGCCCGAGCTCGACGCCTACCTGTCCGCCAGCCGCGTGAAGGGCGACGTGCTCGGCCTCCCGCTGGATGGGAGGCGCCGCCGACGCCCCGGCTACGCATGGTCGACCGAGGGTTTCGCGCGGGTGGGCGAGGCGAAGCTCGTCACCCTGCGCCGGTCCCTCCGATCTCGCCGACTGGCTGCGCAGGGAGCCGCGCGGCAGCGGGCCCTGCTCCGCTTCGACCGGGAGCTCGCATCGGCGCTGGCGCGGTTGCTCACGCCCGACGTGACGCGGGTCGTGGTCGCCCAGGGGCTCCTGCCACATCTCTGGGTGCAGGGTCAGCTCGGTGGCCGGGAGTTCGACGTGTTGATGACGCGCCTCCCGCTGGCGCAGCTCGAAGCCCGCCTCGACTCCGCCAAGGCGGCCCACCCCATGAGCACCACCCTGGCCGACTTCCGGGCGTCGGCGTGGATCGTACGGGCCGAGACCGAGGCCCTCGCCCGGGCGCGCGCGATCGTGACGCCCCACTCGGAGATCGCGGGGCTCTTCGAGGACCGCGTGGTGCGACTCCCGTGGCAGCTGCCCGCAGGCAAGACGCGGGCGACACCCGGCGAGCTCGTCGGGTTCGCCGGCCCGACCGTGGGCCGCAAGGGCGCCTACGAGCTGCGTCGGGTGGCCGACGAGCTCGGGCTGGGCGTGGCGGTGGCGGGATCCGTGCTCGAGGAGCCCGCCTTCTGGGAAGGCGTTCGCCACGAGCGGCGCGGCGCGGAAGAGGACTGGCTGGCCGGGACGGCGGTCGTCGCCGCTCCAGCCTGGGTGGAGCACCGACCGCGGCGGCTCCTCGAGGCGGTCGCCCGGGGCATCCCGGTGGTCGCCTCGGAGGCCTGCGGCCTACGCGGCGTAACCGGCGTCGTGGAGGTTCCGACCGGCGACCTCGACGCCCTGCGCGACGCGCTCTCCAAGCTCGCGAACGCGGGAACCCGCTGACCCAGCCACCCGGTACCCGACACCAGGGGACCGCGTGACGCGCAGGCACGAGGCTCAAGCGTCGAAGTCCGCAGGCCGAGAGAACCTGCGATGCCCGCCGACGAGATCGCAGAAGGAGCCGCCCGTTTCATCGGACGGGTTCTCTGGGAGGTCTTCGTCCATCTCGTCCTCGAGATCGTCTGCTACGCCGTGGGCCTGGTCTTCCTACGCACCGTTTCCTTCAACCGGTACCCGGCCGCACCCTTCACCGAACGTGACTCTCAGATCTGCCAGTTCGTCGGACTCGCCGTCCTGGTCGCCCTCTTCGTTTCATTCGTCGTCTACAAGCAGTCCGCGTAGGTGGGGGCCGGACTTCCGCTCTGATCTTCACGATCCTCGTCGCCGGGGCTCGGGTCCGAGCCGACGGGCTTGCCGGACGCCGGCCGCGGCGAGCAGCGTGGCCAGCAGGCCGAGCGCGAGCCCCTGGAGGCTGGGCACGCGGGGCACGAGGTTCAGCATGATGCCCGGGTCGGTGTTGCTGCCCTTGGTGATCGGGCCGTTCGTGATCACCTCGGTGCCGTCCACCGTCGCCGCAATGCCCATCTCGCGAAGGGTGGAGTTGGCGTTGATCGCGGCCGCGATCGCTTCGGCCACCTCCTCGGCGGTCATGCCGGGCATCAGCACCACCACGATCTCGACGCCCGCGACCTCGAGCGTGATCGTCCCACCCTGCGCGGTGCCGCTCACGTCGAGCGTCGAAGCGACCTCGAACTTGACGAAGTCGTCGAGCACCACGCGATCCGCACCGGTCGCGCTCCCGGCCCCGTAGCGCACGACGAAGGAGTCTAGGGCGGACGTGTAGACGCGATTCCCGTTCCCGACGTTGGCGAAGCCGCCCGTGATCACGCCGCCCGAGGTGTCCTCGAGCACGGTGAAGGGCTCGGCCATCGAGACGCCGTCGCGGAAGCCCTCGAGCACCTCCACCCCGAAGTTCCCTGCCAGCACCACGCTGTCCGTCGTCGTGACGGTGTCGTACCCGGTGCCGGGGGTGGCCCCGAGGATCTCCACCTCGAAGCTGGCCCCGGGCACCATGCCGAGGCTGCCAGCGATGTCGATCTGACCGGCCGAGAGGCCGGGGGGCACGCCGGGCGCAAGGGTGCCGCCCATCGAGACGTCGGCCGCGATGTCCCCCGAGCCCTCCAGGGAGCCGCCCTGGAAGTCGAGCCCGGGAGACGACTCGAGGCGTCCACCGGAGAGGCGCGTAAAGCCGGAGGTCTGGACGAAGTCGATCGAGAAGTCCACCGTGCCCTGCTGCAGGTCGATCCCCCCCGCGTTCGAGACGGAGCCGGTCGAGATGCGGAGCTCCTGGGCCGCGTCGTCGAGGGCGACGTTGAACACGCCCGTCGCCGCGTTCTCGAAGCTCCCCGTGTCGGCCACGTCGCTCAGCTCCCGGGTCGTTCCGGTCACGTTCCAGGTCGTCTCGTTGCGAAGGGTGGCGCCGTCGTTCCCGAGCGAGATCGGACCCTGGCTCCAGCTTCCGATCCCGCCCTCGTGGACGAGGGTCCGCGTGCCGTCGAGGTCCTTGATGGCCCCGCCGCTCACGACGAGGCCGCCGCCGACGCGGGTGGTGCCCGCATCGCCCATCGTGCCGTTCGAGAAGGCGAAGCTCCCCGTCGTCGCAAAGGTTCCCGGGCCACCGAGGGTACCGCCGCTCATGGTCGCCGTTCCCGAGGTGATCGTGTCCGCGGCATCCGTCACGTTGAGCGTGCCGCCGCTGATGTCGGTGTTGCTGGGCTCGTAGCTGGCGTCGGGTCCCACGTCGAGTGTCCCGAAAGTCACCTCGAGATCCGCCACCGTCACGCTCGCCCCCGCACCGAGGGTCTGCGTGCCGCCTGAGATGCGGAAGGTGGAGGAGCCCGCGAACGATCCCGTGTGCGTGCCCGTGCCGTTGAAGATCAGCGTGCCCAGGTTGATGTTGAAGGTGCCGTCGCTCTGGAGGTTTCCCGGCGACATGGTGAGGGTCCGCGTCTCGTCCTCGAGGTCGACGTTCACCACACCCGTGGCGGTGTTCTCGAAGCTGCCCGTGTCGTTGGAGTCGCCGAGCGTGAGGTTGGGGCCGGTGACGTTCCAGGTGGCCTCGTTGCGGAAGGTCGCCCCGCCGTCCTCGAGGCTGATGATGCCCTGGCTCCAGCTCCCGGTCCCGCCTTCGTGGATCAGGGTCCGGGTCCCGGCGAGCCGCTTCGTGCCGGAGCCACTCACGTTCAAGCCGTCGCCCACGCGCGTCGTGCCCGCATCGGCCATGGTGCCGGCGGTCCAGGCGAAGCTCCCCGTCGTCTGGAAGCTCCCGGGGCCTCCCAGCGTCCCACCGCTCTGGGTCGCAGTGGTGGAGGTGATCGTGTCGGTGCTGCCCGTAACGTTCAGCGTGCCGCCGCCGCTGATGTCTGTGTTGGTGGCCGCGTAGCTCGCACCTGGGTCCACGTCGAGCGTGCCGGCACTCACCTCGAATTCCGCCACGGTCACGGTGCCTGCGGCGAGGGTCTGGGTCCCGCCAGCGACCCGGAAGGTGCCGGCTCCGGCCACGTCGCCCGTGTGCGTCCCATCGCCGCTGAAGACGAGGATGCCCTGGTTCACGTTCAGGGTGCCGTCGTTCTGCACGTTCCCCGGCGAGATCGTGACGACCCGTGTGGCGTCGTCGAGGTCGACGTTGACGATGCCGGTGTTGGTGTTCTCGAACGTGCCCGTGTCGTTGGAGTCGCTCATCGAGCGGCTCCCGCCCGTCACGTTCCAGGTCGCCTCGTTCCGGACCGTGGCGCCGCCGTCGCCGAGGAGGATGTTCCCCTGGCTCCAGCTGGAGGTCCCGCCCTCGAGGACCAGCGTCCGGGTGCCGTCGAGGAACTTGTTCGGAGCCCCGCTCGCGACCAGGCCCCCGCCCACGCGCGTGGTGCCGGCATCCTGCATCCTGCCGCCGGACCACGTGAAGCTCCCGGTCGCCTGGAAGTCGCCGGGGCCGCCGAGGAATCCGCTGGCCTGGGTGGCCGTGGCGGTGGTGACCGTGTCCAGGGCGTCCGTCACGTTGAGAGCACCCAAGCTGATGTCGACGTTGCTGGGGGAGACGCTGGCGCCGGGCTCGGCGTTCAGCGTGCCGCCGGTCACCTCGAGGTCCGACACCGTCACGTTCGCCCCCGTGCCGAATGTCTGGGAGCCTCCGGCAACGCGGAAGGTCCCGCCGCCGGCGAAGTCGCCGGTGTGCGTCCCGTCCCCGTTGAAGGCCAGGACGCCGAGGTTCGCGTTCACCGTGCCGTCGTTCTGCACGTTCCCTGGCGAGATCGTGACGACCCGCGTGGCGTCGTCGAGCGTGACGTTCAGAACGCCGGCGGCAGTGTTCTCGAAGGTGCCCGTGTCGTTGGCGTCGGTCATCCCGCGGGTCCCGCCCGTGAGATTCCAGGTCGTCTCGTTCCGGAAGGTCGCCCCTTCGTCCGCGAGCGAGAAGTTCCCCTGGGTCCAGCTCCCGGTTCCCGCGGCGTGGATCAGGGTGCGCGTGCCCTCCAGTCTCTTCGTGGATCCGCCGGCGTTCAGGCCGCCCTGCAGCCGGGTGGTGCCCGCATCGCGCATCGTCCCCCCAGTCCACTCGTAGCTCCCGGTGGCTTCGAAGGTGCCGGGGCCGCCGAGGTTTCCACCGCTCTGGCTCGCCGTCGCGGTGGTGATGGTGTCGGCGGCGCCCGTGACGTTCAGGGTGCCTATGACGATGTCGGTGTTGGTGGGGGAGAAGCTCGCGCCCGGATCGACGTCGACCGCGCCGTTCGTCACCTCGAAGTCCGCGACGGTCAGGTTCGCTCCCGTGCCCAGCGTGTGGGTTCCGCCCGCGATGCGAAAGGTGGCTGCGCCTGCGAAGGTGCCCGTGTGCGTCCCGTCCCCGTTGAAGACCAGGATGCCCAGATTCGCGTTCATCGTGCCGTCGTTCTGGAGGCTTCCGGGCGAGAAGGTGACCGCCCGCGTGGCGTTGTCCAGATCGAGGTTCACGATGCCCGTCGAGGTGTTCTCGAAGCTGCCCGTGTCGTTCGTGTCGCTCAGCGAACGGCTGACTCCCGTGATGTTCCAGGTGGTCTCGTTGCGGAAGGTCGCGCCTTCGTCGCGGAGCGAGATGTTCGCCTGGGTCCAACTCCCGATGCCGCCCGCGTGCACCAAGGTCCGGGTCCCGTCGAGCGACTTGGTGCCCCCTCCGGTCACGTCGAGGCCGCCGTTCACCGTCGTGGTGCCCGAGCCGCCCATCACGCCGCCCGTCCAGTCGAAGACCTGGTCGATCGTCAGATCGAAACCGCCGTCGAAGATGCCGCCCGACTGGGTGTAGTCGTCGATCGTGCAGTCGAGATTGAGCGTGACCTCGCCGCTCGAGAAGCTCACCTCGTAGTCGAAGCCACCCTGGCCGTTGCAGGGGTAGAGCGGATCGGTGCTCCACTGGCTCGCGTCGTCCCAGTTCCCGGTTCCACCCAGCCAGGTGGCCGGCACGGCGTGCGCCACGCCCCCATGCAGAACGAGCAGCACGATGACCGTACGTGCGACCCAGAGCGAAGACGGTCGCTGCACGATGGGGACCCGACGGCTCGGCATGTTCTCCTCCGATGGCGGGCGCGGCGCGACGCAATCCAACACGACCGGAGCGGTCTTGTCGAGCGAATCCCGACGAACGAAGCAATCCGATGGAACTGCGAGTGCGGCGTCGCGCGGCAGGGGCTCGGAAGAGTGGAGCGGACTGCATCGCAAGCGGGTCACTGCGCCCCAGCCGCGCGACGCTTCCGCGCAGGAATGCCTCGTTCTGGGGTACGCTCTCCACACGAGGGGGTGAGCCGGGAGAAGCCACCATGCGGCAGCTCGGCGGGAGCGATGACATCTGGTTCGCCGCGGACACCGAGACCACGCCGATGCACTTCATGGAGGTGGCGATCTACGACCCCTCCACCAGCGAGACGGGCGCGATCGACTTGCGCGACGTGAAGGACTTCGTCGGGCGGCGGCTCGGTGGTCTGCCCCTGCGGCAGAAGCTGGTCCGGGTGCCGTGGAACGCGGACTTCCCCTACTGGGTCGAGGACGAGGGCTTCGATCTCGACGCGCATCTCCACCAGCGCGAGGTGAAGCCGCCGGGCGACTGGCCCGCCTTCCTCGCGACGCTGGAGGAGATCATGGAGGTGCCGCTGGATCGCTCGCGACCGCTCTGGGACATGTACCTGATCACCGGCCTGCGGGCGATCGAGGGCGTGCCCGACGGGGCCTTCGCCATCGCGCGCAAGGTGCACCACGGCCAGTTCGACGGCACCAACATCATGCGGCTCTCGGCCCGCCTCCACTCCATGGAGCCCGAGGCTCCGGCTCCGCCGCCCGACGACTGGTCGCCGGAGCCGGCGCCATCCGCGCTCGAGCTGCTGCTGCGAGCCCCCTGGAACCGGACGCGACGGGTGTGGAAGGGCGCCCAGGTCCTCCAGCAGAACGTCCCCCGGCTGCTAGACGTGCTGGGGTCACCGGGCAAGGGCGCTGCCAAGACCGGCGAGAGCCGCCCGGTCCCGCAGACGCGCTTCTCGGGCAGCATCGGCACGCGCAAGCGCGTGTTCGACGCCCTCGTGTTCCCGCTCGACACGGTGAAGGCGATGCGGCGGCACGTCGAGGGCGCCACGGTGAACGACGTAGCGCTCACCATGGCCACGGGCGCCATCCGCAGGTACCTCCGGGCGCACGACGAGCTGCCCGAGGATCCGCTCGTCATCATCGTTCCGGTGTCGGCCCACTCGGACGACGAGGAGGAGGGCTCCGGCAACCGCCTCTCCATCATGTCCGTCACGCTCCCCACCCACGTGGCCGATCCCCTGGAGCGCCTCCGCCTGGTCCGTCAGTCGACGAGCCGCTCCAAGCGTGCGACCGAGAAGATCGGCGCGGGCAACGTCGCCGACATCGTCGATCTCATGCCCACCTACGTGATGGGCCTGGGCCTGGAGTGGTTCGTACGGCTCCGGCTGGCGGAGCGCATACCCCCGTTCATGAGTGGGATCTCGATCACCAACGTGCCGGGGCCCCGCAAGCCCACCTACTTCCACGGCGCCCGCTCGGTGCGCGGGTTCGGCTGTCCGTTCCTCTTCGACGGCATGGGCCTGATCATCGCGATCTCGAGCTACTGCGACGATCTGCTGGTCCAGTTCGGCTCGAGCCCCCAGATGATGCCCGACCCGGACTTCTTCCGGGACTGCATCCGGGAAGCCTACGACGAGCTCGCGGCGGCCGCCTGATCGGGACTCCCCGACCGCCTCCAGCAGACGTCCTGCTCGCGCCGCCAGTGCCTCTGGTCGAGCCCCAGCGCGTCCCACAGAGCCTGGCGGCCGCCCGGGAACCCGGCGTCGGCGGCCTGGTTCGTCATGCAGGCCGTTCGAGCGGATCCGGTACCGGCGACGAAGATCCTCGCCCACCGCAGATCCGATGAATAGTCGTCGAGACGACCCGCGATGCTCCTCTCGCAAGCAAGGATCGCACCCTCGACCCCTCCGGACGGGTCCGACCTCTCGGCGCAGCGGCACGCGGCAGCCAGCTCCGCACAGTCGACGGCGCCGGCCAGGTCTGAGATCGGCGCGAGCTTCTCCACATCGATTCCAGAGGGATATGCAGGGGCCAGACACGCCAGTGCCAGAGCGATTCCCAATGCGCGATGCGTCTTCACGATCACTCCTCGGCCTTCGACCCTGGGGCCCCTCTTCGAACCGGGTGCGGCGCGCTCGGATGGCTACTCCCGCTTCGCGAGCGCCAGAAGCGTAGGTCATGGGGGCAGGCTCAGCGAGCCGCGCTCGGTGGGATCGGCATTCCGGACGGCTCGTCGCCGTGAAACCTCGCGCGGGCCGGCGGGGCCCCTGCCCAGGCCGCGACCGACGAGCCTCCGGCTCAGCTCTCGGAGGGAGTCTCGGCGGGCAGCGGCGGGATCTCGCGCACGCTGTCGAGCCAGCTCCGCAGACGCTGGGACCACTGCCTGAATACGACTCTCGCCTGGCCGACGTCCTCGCCGGGCAGCTGGCGGTAGGCGAGGCCCGTATGGCCGCCGACCGAGCGCCGGTCGTAGACGCGCATCAGTGTCGCGTTGGAGCGGGAGTCGGCGAGCTCGATCGCCAGCGTCACGGCGCCAGAGGACTCGACGATGATCTGCTCGTCCGGTGTTCTGGGCACCTGCGGTGCCGCGACGACGATGTCGACCAACTGTGGCGTGACGCGCAGCACTCGGGGGCCCGGCGTCGACACCAGCGTGTAGACCTGGCTTTTCTGGAGCTCCTTCTCGAAGATCTCGTGGAAGGTCCTCTCGACGAGCGTCATCGTTCGCGAGTCGAGGCTGCCGGCCGAGAGCAGGCTGAATCGCAGCACGACGCTCTCGAGCAGGATCGAGTCGTAGCCGTGGAGGTCCGCTCCGGGCCTGACGTAGACGCGCTGGGCCCGGCCGCCCCAGGTCTCGATGCGATGCAGGCCATCCGGACTGACCTCGGCACGACGGCCCGTGGCGTATCGAACCTCGCCGGGAGCCCCCGCGCAGCCGGCGAGAACGGTGAGCAGCGGGAGGACCACCGCGTAGCGCCCGTCTCGCGGTCTTCGCACCGGCCGGGGCGCGGCTTCGTGGCCCGTCACGTCGCAGAGTGTACCCCGCGCCACTCGAGCAATGTACCGCGCCGGCTGAGAAGATCCTCAGCTCGCCTCAGCCTCCGCTCAGGGCCGTTCCGGCAGTGTCCCGGCGACAACTCGCGATTCAGGAGGGACACACGATGAAGACCACGAAGATCCGCCTGCTGACCATCTGCATCCTGGCGCTGGGCTGCGCGTCCGAGGCACCGACGGGGCCGGAGCCGGTCTCCGAGCGCCCCGCCACGCTGCTCGAGCCGGAGCAGCGGAGCGTCTTCTCCCGC
>JAAUXZ010017141.1_pt1 | contig 10257 bp, 9 predicted proteins | sample 7278131 | NCBI WGS metagenome assembly JAAUXZ01 (sample SAMN14350119, study PRJNA611818) | marine sediment metagenome | isolation source: surface marine sediment (3m) | place: French Polynesia: Moorea | collected 2018-08
ATCGCTCTGATCATTCCGGGGATCTTCATCGGCCTCGGTCTGGCGTTTGCCACCGTTGCCTTCTGGGCGGAGGGAACACGGGCGACCGAGTCGATGGGTCGCTCCTGGGATCTCGCTCGAGGCCGACGGTGGCCGCTCCTCGGATTGCTGCTCTTCAGCGCCTTTGCCTTTGCAATCACCGGGATCGTGGTCACGGCGCCGTTGCTGGCCGCCGCCTTCTCCAACAACACCGAACTCTTCCTCTTTGCCGACAACGTCGGGAATGCGGTCGTGAGTGCACTGGTATCGCCGTTGGCGTCGTGCCTGCTCACGGCGGCCTACTACGACGCCCGGGTCCGTCGTGAGGGCTTCGACCTTCAGCTCGCCGCATCGATGCTCGACGAGCCGGAAGAGGACCCGGACGAGCCGCCTCCATCGATCTTCCGTTGAGCAGCCGGCGGCTCCTGACTGCGGTGGCGCTCGTCACCACCGTGGTCGTCGGTAGCACGCCGGCAGCCGCCGACGAGGTTTCGCTTCCCGAACTCGCTGAGCTCGCCGCCGCAGCGGCCGGTGGTGATGAAGCGGCGCGCCGTGAGATCTCGGCGGTCACGTCGGTCGATGGGAGCCCTGTCGACGGTGCCGGCCTCCTTTCCGGGGATGCCGCTGCAGTTGAGACGCGTCTCCGCACGCTCGCCGACCGTGACACGCCGCCGAGCGCTATCGACGCGGATCAGGCGCGAAGTGAGGCTGCGTCGATCCTGGAGGGCCGCGAATACCAGCGGGCCGAACCTTCGCCGCCGGGCTGGTTGCAGCGGTTCTCCGAGTGGCTCGCCGGTCTGGTCCCGGACGAGATCGGTCAGATCCTGTCGAGCCCGACGCTCTGGATCCTCGTCGCCGTGCTGGCGGTCGCCACCGTGGCGTTCTTCCTCTTGCGCAACGCCGCTCGGCGTCGTCGGCACGATGCGGGAAGCGACGGCCCCAGCCTCGGCACAGTCGCGCGTACCGCCGCCGACCTCGAACGCCGGGCGCAGCGAGCCGCCGACGCCGGCGATTACGGCATGGCGGTGCGGCTCTGGTTCGAGGCGGGTGCCCTCCGTCTCGCCGACCGCGGCGCCGTGCCGCGCGACACCACCTCGACGAGCGGCGCAATACGCCGCGCCGTGCCGACGGCGACCATGGCCGAGCTCACAACCACGTTCGACCGTGTCGCATACGGCCAACGCCACGCGACGTCGCACGATGCGCAAGCCGCCGAGCAGGGCTGGGGTCGCGTGATCGAGGAGTTGTCGGCGCATGGGTGATCAGTTGTTCCGCGGACGGGTCGCCCTTGCACTCCTCAGCGCCATCGGGGTCTTCGTCCTCCTCCAGCTCGTTGCTGCCGGCGGGGGCGACCCGGATGGGCGCTCGGCGCCGCCCGGCTCCTCGTATTCGACCAATGGCGACGGGGTGAAGGCCTTCCGGCAGCTGCTCGAGGTGAACGACTACGACGTTTCCATCACTCGCGTCGGCTTTGCCGAGTCGACCCCGGACCCTGCAACCACTGTGGTCGTCATCGGTGGCGAGCCGCTGCCGCAGCCCGATGGTGAGGCACTTCGCGACTTCGTCGTGGCGGGCGGCCGGCTCGTCGTTGCCGCCCAACCGCTCGAAACATTGCTGGGCATCGACCTCGATACGGCACCGGCCGGGACAGGATCATTGGGGCCGTCAATCCCGTACCCGACGATCTCATCGATCGAACGGATCTCGGTGCCCGACGAAACGGTCTACGCCGAGGCCGGCCCCCTCCTGGCCATCATCGGACCCATCGACTCCCCGGCCGTCGGCACGGTGGACGTCGAAGCCGGATCGATCTGGGCCATCGCCGACGCGTCGATCCTGTCGAACGATGCACTCGACATGGCCGACAATGCAGCACTGGCGCTGATCCTCGCAGGGCCCCCCACTCGTCCGGTGATTGTTGCCGAGTACAACCACGGGTATGAGCCCATCACCGGCCTCGCCAGCATTCCCGGACGGTGGCGGGTCGCATTGTGGATGTCTGCGATCGCCGGCGTGGTGTGGATGGTCAGCCGGGGTCGGCGCCTCGGTCCCCCAGCGGAGCAGAGTCGCCCGCTCCCACCTCCCCGGAGCGCATACGTCTCTGCAATGGCGATCAACCTCGCTCGCACCAAGGAACTCGTGGGGGCAACGGCCCCGGTGCGAGAACGGATCCGCCGCGAACTCCGGCGCCGCGGTGGTGACGACCCCGCAAACGTGGTGAGGGTCGCCAATCAACTCGATCTCGATCCCGCCAGGCTCGACCGGGCGATGCAGCCGCCGGGCGGCCCGGACGATGCGCTCGATGCCGGCCGAGTCCTCAGCAAGCTCTCGACTCGTCAACAGTGAACAACGGAGGATCCATGGAAGCGATACGCGGCGACGTCCAGGCATCGGTGGCCCAGGTGGTCCTCGGTCAGGAACGGGTAGTGGACGCCCTCATGATTGCGCTCATGGTCGGGGGCCACGTTCTGCTCGAAGGAGTGCCCGGGGTCGCCAAGACGTTGCTCACCCGGGCCTTCGCTCGCACGATCGGTGTGGAGTACGGGCGCATCCAATTCACGCCGGACATGCTGCCCTCCGATGTCACGGGAACGATGGCCCTTCGTGACGGGCGCCTCGAGTTCCGGCAGGGACCGGTGTTTGCCGGCACCGTGCTCGCCGACGAGATCAACCGGACCCCACCCAAGACCCAGTCGGCATTGCTCGAGGCCATGCAGGAAGGTGCCGTCACCGTCGACGGCACCCGTCACCGGCTCCCCGATCCATTCCTCGTCGTGGCCACACAGAACCCGATCGAGTACGAAGGCACCTATCCCCTGCCCGAGGCCCAGCTCGATCGGTTCCTGATGAAGGTCGATGTCGGCTACCCAGATGAGGCGAACGAGATTGCGCTGCTCGGCATCGCCCGCTCTGGTATTCGAGACACCGCCGTCGATGGAATCACTGCGGTCACCGACGCTGAGGCGATCCGGTCGGCGCGGGGGTTGGTCGCCGAGACCACGGTGACGGAGGACGTTGCCGCCTACGTCGCACAGGTCGTTCGTGCCACGCGGACGCTGCCCGCCGTGGAGTTGGGTGCGAGCCCGCGAGCCACCGTGCACCTCCTGACCGCAGCGAAGGCCGCCGCTCGATTCGCCGGACGCGACTTCGTCACCCCGGACGACGTGACGGACCTGGCAGACGATGTGTTGCGGCATCGCCTGATCCTCCGACCCGAAGCCGAGCTCGACCACTACCGACCCTCGGACGCGATCGCCACGGCGATTGCGACGGTTCCCGTCCCGAGATGATCCCGACCGGGCGCGCCGCGATCCTGCTCGGCGGAGCGTCGCTCGTGGCGCTCGTCGTCAGCCCGACCATCGGTGTCGCGCTCGCCATCGGCGTCGTTGCGGCAACCGTCGTCGACGTTGTGCAGAGCCGCCGCACGCCGAAGGTCGCCCGGTCCCATCCGCGAATCGTGCCCCGTGGTCAGGCGGTGGCGCTGACGGTCGAGGTCGACGCCGCATCCAGGCGCGCCGTGACCATCCGGCAGCCGCTCCCCCCGGATCTGACCGCCGAGCCATCGATCGGCATCGGACGGCTGGATACCACGCTGCTGGCGCACCGACGCGGGCACCATCGGCTCCCACCCGTGGCAACCAGAACCGCCGGCCCGCTTGGTCTCGGCGCGACGATCCGCACCGATACCGAAGCCTCCGACATCGTGGTCTTCCCCGACATCCTCACGGCCCGGCGCCTCGCACGCGCCGTCGCCACCGGTCGCTTCAGCTCGGAAGGCCTGAGGCGGGGGCGGCTCATGGGGATCGGCACCGAGTTCGAGTCGATCCGGGACTACACGCCCGACGACGACATTCGCCAAGTCAACTGGCGGGCAACGGCCCGCCTCGGGCGCCCGATGTCCAACGAATACCGCATCGATCAGGACCGCGACATCGTCCTGGTGATCGACAGTGCACGGTTGATGGCTGCGCCGCTCAACGGCCTCACCCGGCTCGACGCCGCTGTCGATGCGGCGACCGCCGTGGCCTACACCGCGGATGCGCTCGGGGATCGGGTCGGTGTTGTGGCATTCGACCGCGCCGTTCGACGCAACGTCGCCCCCCGTCGCCGCGGAGGCGAAGCCGTCGTTCATGCGATCTTCGACCTCGAGCCGATAGCGGACGAAGCGGACTACGACATCGCATTTCGCCTCGTCGAGCGAATGAAGCGAGCTCTCGTGATCGTGTTCACCGATCTCTTGGAGACGAGCGCAGCACGGCCGATGCTCGAAGCGATTCCCGTGCTGGCTCGACGCCACTCGGTGATCGTGGCCGGCAGTCGCGACGCTGACCTCGTGAGCACAGTCTCGACTCCGCCCGATCGCCTCGACGACGTGTTTCGAGCCGCGGTCGCAGTCGACGCGCTCGATGCAAGAGAGGGCGTCGCTCGCAAGCTGGAGCGAACGGGGGCATCGGTCATCGAGGCCGACGTCGGTCAACTCCCGGCGGCGTGTGTGCGTGCCTACCTCGAGGCGAAGGCGCGCGCTCGAATCTGATCGCCCCGACCCAGCTGATGGCCGCGGTCGGGAGCGTCACTCGGATCTGCTTCTGGTCTGCCACGAACTGCGACCAGCGTCCAAAACGCCCCACCCACGACGAGGCCGACCACGGCCATCGGAACGGCGGGCAGTCCCCGCCTGCTGACGAATGCCTCGATGATTCCGGCGAGAACGAACCACGGCACCGTTCCGACGACCATCCGGATCGCCGCCTGGGCGGCACGCTGGACGGCCTCCCGTCGCGTCTGCAAGCCGGGGTCGACGAGCGCCCACCCCATCCGGAGACCGGCGGCGGCGCCCACGACGATCGCCGACAACTCGAGCACGCCGTGCGCGGCAACGAGCTCGATGAAGAAGGCCGTTTCACCCGACTCCACCAACACGCCTCCCACTGCCCCGATGACCATGCCGTTGTAGGTGAGGATCACCAGCGTCCCGAGACAGAAGAAGACCCCCGCGGCGAAGGCGAGGATGGCCACCTGCGTGTTGTTGACGATGAGGAACGTCGAGAAAGCGGCTTGGTCGCTGAGCGACATGCCGCCGTCCGTGCCTGCGGCGCCCGGCGACAACGCGCTGCGGAACTGTTCCGGCACCAAGCCCGTCACCGCAGCCGGATCGGCGAGCGCCCATACGAACACCAGGATCCCCGGTCCGAACAGGAACCCGGCCGCAAGAGCGAGGAAGATGGGCCGCTCTCGCACCACGCGGAAGTAGTCCCGGCTGAAGAAGCGCCATGGTCGAAGGCGGCGGGCTTCTGCTTGATACACGAGCTGGCGGCCGGCCAACGTGAGTTGCTCGAGACGACCGGTGACCTCGTCTTGAGGAAACCGTCGCCGCGCTTGCGCCAGATCGGCGGCCGCGGCGCGATACAGCGGGCCAAGACGACGGACACCATCGGCACCGAGTCGGTCAGGTCGACCGTTGGCCCGACCGATAAGCTCTTGAAGCTCATCCCAGTCGGACCGGCGCGACGCCTCGAAACGCTGCAAGCTCATGGAACGTGATCGACTCGAACTGACGACTCCTGAAGGGGTCACCCTAGACCTGGAACTGGCCGGTGTCGGGAGCCGCGCCCTCGCCGGCGCCCTCGACTTCATCATTCAGATGATGCTGCTCTACGGAGCCATCATCGTCTTCCTGATCGGAGCGTTCGCCGGCGGCGGCAACCCGTTCTTCGTGATCGCAACCGGAGTCCTCGCCATCGTCGCCGTACTGATCGGGTACCACGTGCTGTTCGAGGTGTGGGTCGGAGGCCAGACGCCGGGGAAACGGATGATCGGGCTCCGCGTGGTGCGGGCGGACGGCGGGCCGGTCGGCGTCGCTCACTCGTTGATTCGCACGTTGCTGCGCATCATCGACTTCCTCCCCAGCCTGTACGCCATTGGCCTCGTGGCGATCTTCGCTACGACCCGAAACCAGCGCCTCGGCGACCTCGCCGCAGGAACCGTCGTGATCCTCGATCGGAGTCGGCATCCGAAGCCCGCGTTGAGTCCGCCACCGGTGCTTCGCAGCACCGCTCTCGAACCATTCGGAGAGGTGACCGATCCCCCGCCGGTACCGGTGGGCTGGGACGTGAGCCGGGTCACCGACGATGAGTTGGGCCTCGCTCGGCGATTCCTCGAGCGACGCTCCAGCCTCGACGACGAACCACGTCGGGCGTTGGCGGCAGATCTCGCTGGACGTCTCCGTCCCAAGGTCGTTGCTCCCGGCTCGCTGTCCGACGAAGCCTTCCTCGACCAGGTCGTTCAAATCAAGAACGGCGCCGGATTCTGACCCGGCCTCAGGTCGGTAGTCCCGGTCCGGTCTCGAGGATCTGCACGAAGCCTGCTTCATCGAGCACAGCAACACCAAGCGACTCCGCCTTGGCCAGCTTGGATCCCGGCGATGCGCCCGCAACCACGTAGCTGGTCTTTGACGAGACGGACCCCGTGACCCGGCCGCCGCGCGCCTCGATGGCAGCCTTTGCCTCGTCGCGCGTGAAGTCATCCAGCGTTCCGGTGACCACAAACGCAAGGCCGACCAGGAGATCGGAACCCGCCGTCGACTCGGGCTCCGGATCGTCGAGGCGAACACCCGCAGCTTCCAGCTTGTCGACCAACGTTCGATTCGCCGGGTCGGCGGCCCACTCGACCACCTGCCGGGCAATCTCCTCACCGATGCCGTGGATCCCAGTGATGACCTCGACGTCGGCCGCGAGGAGCCGGCGCAGCGACCGAAACTCGCGTGCGAGCGTGCGCGCCACAGTGCCGCCAACCATCGGGATACCAAGTGCCGTCAGGAGTCGGCCGAGGTCGCGGTCCTTGGCACGATCGATGGCGCTGATCAGGTTGGTCACCGACGTCTCACCCCATCCCTCGAACTGAAGGAGATCGTCGGGGCGCAACGTGAAGATGTCGGCGGGATCGCGGATCAGCTCCTCCCGAAGCAACAGATCGACCGTCTGGTAGCCGAGCCCCTCGATGTCCATGCCGCCGCGTGATGCAAAGTGGAAGAGGTACTCACGGAGCCGACTCGGGCAGTCGAATCCGCCCGTGCATCGATGTTTGGCGGCACCTTCCGCCAACACGAGATCATGACCCGAGAAGGGGCACTTCGCCGGCATCTTCCACACCCGAGCACCTTTGGCGCGCTCGGCCAGCACAGGCCCGACGACCTCAGGGATGACGTCACCGGCGCGGCGCACGATGACGGTGTCGCCGATGCGAACGTCCTTGCGCTGCACCTCGCCCTCATTGTGGAGCGTCGCCGTGGTCACCGTCACCCCCCCGACGAACACCGGGTCGAGCACGGCGAATGGGGTCACGGCTCCGGTTCGACCGACACCGATCTGGATGTCTTCGAGAACGGTCGTCTTCTCCTCCGGCGGCAGCTTGTATGCCACCGCCCACCGCGGGCTCTTTGCGGTGAAGCCGAGCGCATCCTGGTCGGCGAGGCGGTCGACCTTGATGACGACCCCGTCGATCTCGTAGTCGGCGTCGTGCCGTGTCGCCTGCGCCTCCTCGACGTACCGTTCAACCGCAGCGAGGTCGTCGACAACCCGGCTCTCCGGGTTCACTCTCAACCCCATCTCCCGCATCCACTCGATGGACTCCGAATGAGTGGCGAAGGTGGGCCCACCGTCGAGGAATCCCACCTGGTACACCCAGATCGACAGCCTGCGTGCGGCCGTCTTGGCAGGGTCCTTCTGGCGGACCGAACCCGCCGCAGTATTCCGGGGGTTCACGTACGGCCGCTCCCCGAGTTCGAGCTGCCGGCGGTTGAGCTCCTCGAAAGCGCTCACCGGCATGTAGATCTCACCTCGCACCTCCATGACCGCCGGCGCTTCACCGCGCAGCCGCAGTGGAATCGCCTCGATGGTCCGCACGTTGGCGGTCACGTCCTCACCGGTCACCCCGTCGCCGCGGGTCGCGCCCCGCACCAGAACCCCGTTCTCGTACGTGAGCGACACCGCCAGCCCGTCGATCTTGCGCTCGCACACGTAACCGGCAGGCGGCCGGTCGAGCCCGCGTTCGAGGCGGCCGGCCCAGGCCTCGAGCTCGTCCAACGACTCGACGTTGTCGAGAGAGAACATCCGCTGGCGATGGGTGACCGGAGCGAAGGCATCGCTGAGCGGTGCGCCGACCCGCTGGGTCGGCGAATCGGGCGTGATCAGCTCTGCAAACTCAGCTTCCAATGCCGCGAGCTCCCGAGCGAGCGCGTCGTATTCGGCATCGGCGACGATCGGGGCGTCGAGGACGTAGTACTGATGGTTGTGATGGTGGATCTGCTCTCGGAGTTCCGCCGCACGTTCGACCTGAGCTGGAGACGGCTTCGCCATGGGTCGCATTATGGCGGGGTCCTGCGACGGATTCGGCCGCCGCACGGTTCACACTGCCGCCGGTCTCATCGGCTCCTCATCGACGGCTCACCATCGGCTCACCGCTCGCTCGCACACTCACGGGAACCACCGAATGGAGCTGACGATGCGAATAGTGATTGCAGGCGGTCTTGTTGCGATGGCGTTGGTTGCGGCGGCGTGCAACGGGACCGGCGACGGAGCCGACCCGCCGGATTCGAGCCCCGAGACCACCATGCCGGCGATGATGCCCGGGATGATGGGCGATGTCTCGGCGACACCGGCCCGAGACGTGGAGGGGGCCACCCTGGAGATCGGCTCCTTCGGCGGAGTGGCCGACGGTGACGCCGGCGGCATCAGCGGAGACGCCGTGTTGGCTCGCCACGCGGGTGGCACAACGCTCACGGTTTCGCTGGAGCAGCTGCCTGCCGCTTCGGACTTCACCGGTCATCTCCACTCCGGAGCGTGCGCCGACGGCGGAGGACCGCACTACCGACACGACCCCGATGGATCCGAGCTACCACCGAACGAGATCCACATTGCGTTCTCGACCGACGACGCCGGCGCAGGATTCATGACCGTCGAGAACCCGACGCCGGTAAGTCATCAAGCTGCCAGCGTGGTGATCCATGCAGTCGGTGGCGCCAAACTGGTGTGCGCCGACCTGGTGCCGCTCGACTCGTGACCGCTCAGCGCACGACGGTGGCGATCGTGCCGCCACCCAACACCTCGTCGCCGCGATAGAACACGGCGGATTGGCCCGGGGCGATGGCACGTTGAGGCCGATCGAACGAGACCTCCCATCGCCCGTCCGACAACCGGATCGAGCCGGCGACCGGGGTGGCGCGATATCGCACCTTCACTTCCACCTTCGGATCGGCGGGCGGGCTGCCGGCGATGAAGGAGACATCGTCGACGAGACAGCCGCCGACCTCGAGATCCTCCTTGCGACCGATCGTCACGGTCGCCGATGGAGCATCGACGTCGACCACGTATCGCGGCTCGCCGAACGTGACGCCGAGGCCTTTCCGTTGGCCGATGGTGAAGTCCACGGCACCGTCGTGTGCACCGACCACCTCGCCCTCCATGTCCACGATGGGTCCCGGTGTCGCCACGTCGGGGAAGTGATCCCGGATGAAGGTTCGGTAGTTGCCGTGACCCACGAAACACAGGTCCTGGCTGTCGGGCTTCGCAGCGGTTCGGAGGCCGAGCGCAGCCGCCCGTTCCCGCACTTCGCTCTTGGGCATCTCCCCCACCGGAAGGCGAATCCGGCCGAGCGTCGCCTGATCGAGCATGTGCAGCACGTACGACTGGTCCTTGGCGCCGTCGACCGCCTTCAGCAGGTGATGGGACCCGTCGGCGTCGGTGCGGATTCGGGCGTGGTGCCCCGTGACGAGCACGTCACAGCCCAGTTCGTCAGTTCGTTCGAGCAGTGCCTTGAAGCGCACTCGCCGGTTGCACTCGATACACGGGTTCGGGGTCTTGCCGGCGGCGTACAACGCCCCGAACCGATCGACCACCTCGGTGCGGAACTCATCGACATAGTCGAGCACGTAGTAGGGCACGTCGAGTTGCGCGGCGGCGCGACGTGCATCCTCGGCGTCGCCGACGGTGCAGCACCCGGCCACCGGCATCTCACCGCCCGGTCCTTCCCACTGCTTGAGCGTGACGCCGACGACGTCGTAGCCGGCTTCGAGCATCAGCGCCGCAGCGACCGAGCTGTCCACTCCGCCCGACATCGCAACCAGGGCCCGGGTCATCGCAGGGCCTCCACAACGCCGGCGACCGCCTTCGCAGCAAGCTCGCCGTCGGTGACCGTTTGCCCCCAGCCGAATGAGAAGCGGACACACTCCCCGGCCGCCTCCGG
>JAAUXZ010003507.1_pt1 | contig 10256 bp, 8 predicted proteins | sample 7278131 | NCBI WGS metagenome assembly JAAUXZ01 (sample SAMN14350119, study PRJNA611818) | marine sediment metagenome | isolation source: surface marine sediment (3m) | place: French Polynesia: Moorea | collected 2018-08
GACGGACACTATTTGACGGTTCCGTAAAACGTCCGATCCACCTGAGACGGATAAATAATGGCGTTAGGCTTCAGCCCTCGTCATGGCGGCGTACTGTAAGTACGCCTCATTTCTCGGGATTCGCAAGCCGTATCTCGAGCTTTTTCCGAAACCGTCGAAAATCTGCCTTTTTCGAGTACATCTTTTCTTGGGCGACAAAGAAAATTAATATATAAAATCAAGGTTTTAAATCGAATCTCGACGGGTATTCCAACAGAGGTGGAGGTGGGAGGGATCAGATCAAAATTAAAATGATTACGGGCCATCTGGCCCAATCGAATGGCGTTTGTTTTTTAGAGGGGATGGGCGTCAGGCTTGGGGAACGCCGCGTTTGATCAGCCCGTGCACGGAATCGATCAGGCGCTGAATGGAGAAGGGCTTTTCCAGCACCTGGTCGAAGTCGGTATTCTCAAGCAGCCAGGGGGTGCCGGAAACGCCGATAACGGGGGTTTGAGGCTTGTCGGAAGACCGTATCCAGTCGAGAAGATCGCGACCGTCAGTTCCATTGAGCAGGATATCGGTAATCACCAGGTCGAAGCGCCCTTCGCTGAATTTTCGCAGGCCCTCGCTGCCGTCGGAAGCCGTTTCAACCTGATAACCGTTTATGCTCAGGGCGTAGTCGAAAAGCTCAAGAATCGACCTTTCATCATCCACCACCAGAACAGATTCCATAAGTCCCCGTAACCCTCAGAATCGACATAACGATTAGCAAAATTTGCATGGCTTGATAGCGAACTCGGGAAGGATTGTCAACAAGATATTGTAGTTTTCCTGCAACCCAACACTAAATATCGGATTTTCTTGGAATCTTTTTTATTGCCCCGGAAGGTGGGTTCGAGCGCTGGAAATGGGGGTTGACGTCACCACGCGAGGGCGCATAGTGGGGATGGTCGGCCGGTGGCTGGGATTCAGACCTTGTACTTGCCGAAATCGTCCGGATTAAGATTCTCGAGGTATTCTTTCCACTTGCGCCCTTCTTCGCTTTGATCCGAAGCCTCGGCCTCCGCATCGAACGGACGCGACTTGGCGATCACGGCGTCATCGATGAATATGGGGGCCTCGAAGCGCAGGGCAATGGCGATCGCATCGCTGGGGCGGGCATCCATGCTGAAGTTGCTTTCTTTGGTCAGAAAATTGACCCGGGCGAAGAAGGTGTTGTCCTTGAGATCGCAGACTTCGATGCTGCTGACGGATACTTCCATCAGACCGGCAAAGTTTTTAAATAGATCATGGGTCATGGGCCGATCGAATTTGACGTTCTGCAGGGCCGACGCGATCGAGGTGGCTTCCAGCAGACCGATCCAGATGGGAACGGCCTGACCGCCCTCATCGGTTTTGAGGATGATGATGGGCGTATTCGTGGCCGGATCCATCGTGATCCCGGCGATCGTGGCTTTATGCAGCATGGCACGTGTCTCCTTTCAATCCGCCGGGCTCTTCTTCGACCCAAATCGGACGCCCCCAGAGCGAATGGGAATAAGCCTTTTCGATACGAACGCCGACCATCAGCCCCGGGCGGACGGCATCCTCTGCGGCGCAGTCCGGATCCTGGTTGAAATTAACGATCTTGTTGCCCGGGGTGCGGCCGGACCATTGCCGGTGAGGTGTATTTTCCTCGGCCAGACCGGGGCGTGTGCTGAAGCCCTCCACCAGGACTTCCTGCTCACGGCCGATAAGCGCCCTGTTAGATGAAAGCGTAAACACTTCCTGCTGCTGAAGCAAACGCTGCAAGCGTTCTTTTTTTTGAGCGTCGTCAATTTGGCCCTTAAAACCTGAGGCCGGCGCCACGGATCGATCCGAATACATGAAGGCGAAAACACCGTCGAAACCCACCGTTTCGATCAATCCCAGCGTTTGCTCGAAATCCGCATCCGACTCCCCTGGAAAACCCACGATAAAGTCCGTCGTGATCGCCATATCGGGGCGCACCTGACGCAGGCGGGCGATGCGCTCGAGGTAAACCGCCCGGGTATATTGGCGGTTCATCCGCTTGAGCACCCGGTCGGACCCGGATTGAACGGGCAGATGAATATGGGGGCAAAGCTTGTCCAGACGTCCGAATGCGTCGATCAAGCCGTCGGAAAGATCTTTCGGGTGGGAGGTCGTGAAACGAATCCGGTCCAGGCCGTCGATCTGGTCCACTCCCGTCAGCAGTTCGGCAAAGGTGCCCAGCTTTTCCTTTTGGCCGTAACTGTTGACGTTCTGTCCCAGCAGCGTCACCTCGCGTACGCCGCCGGCGGCCAGCATGCGAATTTCCGCCAGGATGTGATCAGGATGCCGGCTGGCTTCCCGACCACGCACGTAAGGCACCACGCAGTAGGTGCAGAAATTGTCGCACCCCTGCATGATGGTCACGAACCGGGCCACCTGGCCGTCGTCACGAAAACCGCTGCTCAAGTCGAGTTCTTCGATGCCTTCGGTATCCTCGATATCGACCACCCGCAGGCGCTGAACACGAACCCTCTCGACCAGGCGCGCCAAGCGCGGTATGGCTTTGGGCCCGAAGACCAGATCGACCTGGGGAGCCCGCGCCAGAATTCTCTCCCCCTCCTGCTGGGCCACGCACCCGCCCACGCCGACGATCAGGCCGGGTTTGCGCGCCTTGAGCCTGGCCAGCCGGCCAACAAAGCTGAAGGCTTTCTGTTCGGCCTTGGCACGAATCGCACAGGTATTCACGATGACGAGATCGGCATCCTCAAGCTGATTCGTCCGGCTGTAGCCGTTCGGGGCCAGAGCGCGTTCGATCTGATCCGAATCGTAGACGTTCATCTGGCAGCCGATTGTATTTATGTAAAGCTGGGGCATTGATACTCCTGGTCGAAATGCGGCCGGGCATCGGCCGCAAGCGCTTCGATGTAGACCTCGCCCTCTGCCGCGAGCGCTGCAATGATTACTGCCACCTGGTCTTCACAACCCGGTGCCATCGTTATTCTAACGATCCCTCGGGCGGCATCCAGGGTGGTCACTACGGCCATGCCGTCATAGGCCTCGAGGATGAACCGCAGAAAACTGATATCGCCACGGTTGATCCGATAGTCGCGCCGGGTGGTGCACAACGTTGCATCTTCTGATTTTCGATCCACGGTTGACGCTTTACTCCCACCAGGCCGATGTCATCCCAAACCCTTGCTGGATAAGCAAATGGACGTGAAGAGTATAACCATATGCCCCTCTATTGCAACCCCCAAGAAAGATTGCGGCCCACCGGGCGCGGCCGGGTATCGCCAGGTTAAATCCGCCGATCGAACACCGCGGTGGCGGATGGCGGGCGGATCGCTCTGGCGGTCGAAAGAACCTTGCATCGCCGTGGCCGAATGGGGTATATGCGCCCCCTATGGAGACGATCTGGGATATTCAGCAACCCGATCCCGAAAGGGTGGCACGCCTGAGCCGGCAACTGGGCCTCAACACACTGGCAGCCACTCTGCTGGTCAACCGGGGCATCAGCTCCGTTGAGGGTGCACACCGCTTTCTGAATCTATCCCTGTCCGCCATCAAGGCGCCGCCCGATGTGAAAGATATCGAAATTGCCGCCGAGCGCATCGCCCGCGCCCTGACCGCCCAAGAGAAAATCCTCGTTTTCGGTGACTACGACGTGGACGGGGTGACGGCAACGGCCATCCTCCTGGATTTCATCCGCCAGGCCGGCGGCCGCGTGGCACATTACATCCCCCACCGCCGGCGCGAAGGCTACGGGCTGCACACCCGCCATATAGCGGAGGTCGCCGCGCAGGGAAACTTCAATCTCATCATCACCGTCGACTGCGGTATTTCCAGCCATGCGGCCGTGGAAGCCGCCAACCATAGCGGCATCGATGTCATCATCACTGATCACCACACACCGGCCGAAGGTCCGCTGCCGCCCGCCCTGGCCGTCGTCAATCCCAAGCGCACCGACTGCCCGGCCTGTCTGGAGCACCTGGCCGGCGTGGGCATGGCGTTTTACCTCCTGATTCAGTTGCGCGCCCATCTGCGTGCCACCGGATTCTGGCAGGCCCGTCCCGAACCGAACCTGAAAAATCTCTGCGACCTCGTCGCGCTTGGCACGGTCGCCGACATGGTTCCGCTGGTGGGCGAAAACCGGACTTTTACCCGGGCCGGTCTGGGGCTGATGGCCGAAAGCCGGCGACCCGGCCTGGTGGCCCTCATGGCCAGCAGCCGGATCGAACCCCGTCACATCGAAGCGGACGACATATCGTTTCGCCTGGCACCGCGCATCAACGCCGCCGGCCGCATGGACCATGCCGATCTGGCGCTGGAACTGCTGACAACGGCCGATCCTGAAAGGGCCCGGGCGCTTGCCCGCCGGCTCGAGGACCTCAACCGCGAACGCCAGCGCACCGAACAGGACATCGTCGACCAGATTGTAGAAACGCTGGAGCGCGATCCGCAATTACAGGCCCGCCCGGCCATCTTGATGCGGGGGAATGATTGGCATGAAGGCGTTTTGGGCATTGCCGCCGCGCGCCTCATGCGGCGCTACGCCAAACCGGTGATTCTGGTCGCCGGCCGCGACGCGTTGGCCCGCGGATCAGGCCGGAGCCTGCCCGGCATCGACATTTTCGCCCTCCTGCAGTCCTGCGCCGATCTGCTCCAGGCCTATGGCGGCCATACCATGGCCGCCGGCTTGACCATCGCCATCGATCGCTGGGAGGCGTTCTGCGAGCGTTTCTGGATGCAGATGGAGGCCCGCTCGGAGCCCACTGAAAGCCGCCAGCGCCTGGCCATTGATATGGAGGTGTCTCTGGATGCCGTCGACCAGGCGCTGTTCACTACCCTGGAACAGTTGAAGCCCTTTGGCGAAACAGTACCGGAGCCCGTCTTCATGGCACGCGACGCCGAGATCGTCAGCCAGCAGATCGTCGGCGGCCGCCACCGGCGCATGCGGCTTCGCAGCCGCAACGGCAGGAACCGCAAGCCGCTGACCGCCATTCAGTTCAACGTGGCCGACGGGCGAAGGCTGCCCGCACGGCCCCGCCGGATCGCTTTCCACGTGCGCCGCCATACCTGGAATGGCGCCAACGGGCATCAGCTTCATATCATCGCCGCGGAGGCCTGAACCGTCTCGCCCCCCTACCTGCGGACCTATCGACTTTTTTATTGCAAATTCCAATTGTTGTCCCTATTATGACAGGTTGAATATCACCTGATTCACGGCGCAGAGGCTTAGCGGGAGAAAACGATGGCCAAAGTATTCCGACCCAGCACACGCGAGTCCAGCATTCTGTCTAAAATAGAATCTTCCAAGGAGTATGCGCGGCGACGCGCCTTGAATGCCATTCCGGACTGCATCGACGCGCTGTCCAACGCGATTGCCATGAAACTGGTGGAAGACCGGCTGGTGGAGACAACCAATAAAAACGGTCTGGAAGAACAGATTCAGGGCTGCCTGGACAGGATCACCCGCGCGGACGACTTCGATATCGACTACCTCATCGCGCCCTACCGCAGCCTCGTGCCCCAACCCCACATCGTGAGTATCTACGTCACCGCTTTCGTTCTCGAAACCGTCATCGATCACAAGGACACGGTCGACATCTATGGATCCGACGAAGAGATCTACACCTGTATCAATACCCAGGTCAGAAAACATCTACCCTGAGGCATGCGGCCGCGCTTTCATCCCCGTCTGGTAAACGACCCCCTGGGCGATCCCGGGCTCTACGTTCCCCTGGCGTTTGAGAAGCGCGCCTTCCAGTTCGATATCGGCACGCTCGATTCCCTGTCGACCCGCGACATTCTGCGCATCAGCCACATATTCGTGACCCACACCCACATGGATCATTTTTGCGGGTTTGATCATCTCCTGCGCCTCTTTCTGGGACGTGCCAAACCGCTCTTCATCTTCGGCCCCGAGGGTTTTCTGGGCAATCTCGAAGGCAAACTGGCCGGCTACAACTGGAATCTGGTTTCCAATTACGGCGATGCCCTCAAGCTGGTGGCCCTGGAAATCACGCCGCACGAATGGATCCAGCAGACCTATGACTGCCAGACGGGTTTCCGTCCGCAAGGTCCCAGGCACCATCGCCCCTGCCGGCCCGACCTGTTGAACGAGCCCTCGCTGAAGGTACAGAGCGCCATTCTCGATCATGGGATTCCATCGCTCGGATTCAGCCTGCAGGAAACTTTTCATGTCAATATCATCAAGGAGAAACTGCAGGCCCTGGCACTGGCAACCGGGCCCTGGCTCCAGGAATTCAAAAAGGCGCTCTACGGCGATGCCCCCTCCGATCAAATGATCGAAGCGCCCCGCTGCGACCGCCCCGGGGAAACCACCGCCTACCCCCTGGGCGAACTTTCCACCCGGATTGCCACGATAACCCCCGGTCAGAAAATCGCTTATATTACCGATGTGGCCTTTCACGAAGAAAACGCCCGCCTGATTCAGGACCTCGCCCGGGATGCCGATCATCTCTATATCGAAAGTGCCTTCCTGAACGAAGACAATGCGGCCGCGCAGGCGAAAAAACACCTCACGGCCGGTCAGGCGGGAGAACTTGCAGCGCGGGCCGGGGTAAAACGTTTCAGCGTTTTCCACTTTTCGCCCCGTTATGAGAATCGGACACACCGGTTTCGGGAGCAGGCGCTGCGCGCCTATCGTGAGACCCTGGCCCGGATCTGAGCCGCTCGGGGACCACACGGCGGTCGCGGGTCCGGCCCTGCGGTTGACGGTAATCGCAAAACGGGGATTGTCACGCCGATGACCCGTCAATCGCACCGCGGCTGCCCGGCCTTATTCTCGCAGGGCAGCCGGATTGCTGTCCGCACGGCAGATGCCGGTCAATAACGGCCATTGCCCGCCGGTTGCATCGTTTGGCCGGTGCCGATTCGATATCATCCCATGAGAGGAGCTGCCATGTCGCCATCCCTTTCCGGCCACCACCTCCGCAACCTGATAGGAACCGCGGCCGTCCACGCGCTGGTCGCCTCATTAACCGCGGGTGCGGTCTTTTTCTGGTGTCATGGACTTCGCGCGAACATGGGGCAATGGGCCGGGTTGGCGCTCATCGGCGGGGGCGTTTCCCTGGTCGCCTTTGTGATCGGTTTCACGCTGGCGCGCCAAATCCTGCGGCCCTGGCAGCGTTTTTTGATGCGGATCGAAGATTTGCCGGCCACCACCGTCGGCTGCCGTGACGACGGTCGGGGAGATCGCCGCGCGGTCTTCGATCGCGTTGAACACCTGCTAAGCCAGATGGACGAGCGTCAGCTGTTTCCCGAAATCATTTTCAGCAGTCGGCGGATGAAAACCGCCCTGCACCAGGTCCGGATGCTGGCGCCCACCGGCGCGAGTGCCCTTGTAAGCGGTGAAAACGGAACCGGGAAAACCCTTCTGGCGGAGACGATCCATCACCACGGCCCCCGCGGCGAAGGACCGCTTGTGCGTGTCGACTGCGCTCTGCGCCCCGCCGCCCGACTCGAAGGTGAACTCTGGGGCGAAACGGGCGCCGCTGCTGCCGATGCGCATGGTGCACCGGCCGGTGCGATTGCACGGGCCCGGGGCGGCACCCTGCTGCTCGAAGAAATCGCCGCCCTTTCCATGCCGTCGCAGCTTCGTCTGTCCGGCGCCATCGAGGCTGCTTCGCGCGATACCGGCAAAGAAACCCGCTCCGGACGAGGAGCGACGGCTGTGGTGGCCACGACCAGCCTTGATCTCAGCGCCCGGGTGCGTGCCGGCCAATTTCATCAGGGGCTTTACGACCAGCTTGCGATGCGAATCGAACTGCCGCCGCTGCGTGAGCGGACCGCCGACACGGTGCTCCTGGCCGCCCATTTTCTCCCCGGCGATCCCCCCGGGTGGTGCATAGATCCCGCGGCGCTGCAGGCGCTGGTCGGTTATGACTGGCCCGGAAACGTGAAGGAGCTCAGGTCCGTCATCGCGACGGCTGTCGCCCGCAGCGACGGCAACGCCATCGGGCGGGGCGACCTGCCCCGGGAAATCCTGGCGGCCGGCGTGTTGCGCCCGGTCGATGCGGATGCATCGGAGCGCCCGCCGAATATCGATGCACAATTGAAGGCCATCGAAAGACAATTGATTGAAGACGCCCTGCGGCAGACGGGAGGCGTCCAGGTGCGGGCGGCGGAATTGCTGGGGATCAATCAGCGCAGTCTCTGGCATCGAATCAAGAAATACCGGATCGAAGCAGCGGCCTTCAAGCGGGGCGGTCCGGCCCTCGCTTGACGGGGGCGATGCCTTGCGGCCTTCGGCCAGCCCATGGCGTCAGAAGACGGGTGGCGCTCAGCCGCGAAAAGGACCGCGGCGGCGACCACGGTTTTCACCGTTGGACGACACCACGGGTGAACACCGGGTGTTGACCGCCGCATATCCCAGAAGGGCACTGACCTCGCGATCAAGGGCGCTACCGGCCTTCAGCAGCATGTCTCCGGTGGCAATGACGGTCTCGGATTGCCGGGCATCCACCAGGTGCAGAAAAGTCCGGCAGTTGCCGCCGTGATGGCGCAGGAGTTGATGCAGGCGGTTGAGGGCTTCCGAATCGACCCGCTCGGTATCGAGGGTGATATGCACACTGGCCGTCCAGGTCTCCTCGGCGCGGTCCATGGCGATCATCTTCTCGGCCACCACGCGCACCGCGTTTTCTTCTTTCTGGGCCTGACCCTGGACCAGCACAGGCTGGTCCTCGACCAGCAGATCCTCGCACTCCCTGTAGGTATCCGGAAAGACAATCAGCTCCGTGGTGCCCTGCAGATCCTCGATCTGAACGAAGGCCATCAGGTCGCCGCGTTTGGTCCGCAGGCTGCGGATAGCGCTGATCAGGCCGCCGATGCGCACGGCCGCCTTGTCCGGCAGTTCTTTGATGGTAATGGCGCTGGCGTTGGTGAATTTTTCGATTGTCTCCATGTAGCGGTCCAGGGGGTGCCCGCTGAGATAAAATCCCAGAGACTCCTTTTCCTGGGCCAGGGCATGGCGCGCCTCCCACTCTTCGATCGGCGGCAGTTCCGGGGCATTCAAGGTCGGCGCAGACGCCTCCGTACCGAAGAGGCCTATCTGGGGGTCGGCCTTTTCCTTCTGGAGCCGCTGGCCGTATTCGAGGGCATCCTCCAGCGCGGCCATCATCTGGGAGCGTTTGGCCCCCGTGGTATCAAACGCGCCGCAGGTAATCAGGCTCTCGATAACGCGTTTGTTGACGCGCCGCAGATCGACCCGGGAGCAGAAATCGAAAAGCGATGCAAATGGACCGCTGGCCTCCCGTTCCGCCACGATGGCTTCGATCGCCCCCTCACCCACATTCTTGACCGCCACCAGCCCGTAGCGGATCCGGCCGTCATCCACATCAAAACAGGTTCCGCTCTGGTTGACGTTGGGCGGCAGCACGTCGATACCGTGGCTGCGGCACTCAGCGATAAACTTGACGACCCCGTCGGTGGACTGCATCTCGCTGGTCAGCAGCGCCGCCAGAAATTCCACCGGGTAGTGGACCTTGAGATAGGCGGTCTGATAGGCGATCAGCGCATAGGCGGCGCTGTGCGACTTGTTGAAACCGTAGCCGCCGAACTTCTCCATCAAGTCGAAGATCTTGGCCGCCTTGTCCTCCGGCATGTCGTTCTCGCCGGCCCCGGCCATGAAAAACTCGCGATGCTCGGCCATCTTCTCCGGGATCTTCTTCCCCATGGCCTTGCGCAGGTCATCGGCCTTGGCCATGGTATAGTTGGCCAGCACGGCCGCGATCTTCATGACCTGCTCCTGGTAGAGAATCACCCCGTAGGTCTCCTCCAGGATCGGTTCCAGTTCGTGCAGCAGGTATTCTACCGCCTTGCGTCCGTGTTTGCGTTCGACAAAGTCATCCACCATGCCGCTGTCCAGCGGCCCCGGCCGGTAGAGGGCCACGAGGGCGGTAATGTCGGCAAAGCTGGCCGGCTTGAGGCGCACGAGCAGGTCCTTCATGCCGGAGCTCTCCAGCTGGAAGACCCCGGTCGTGTCACCGCGCGAAAGGAGGGTGAAGGTCTCCTGGTCGTCAAGATCGATATTCACCATGTCGGGCACGGGCTGACCCTGGGCGGCGATCAGCTTGAGAGTGTTCTCGATCACCGTCAGGTTGCGCAGGCCCAGGAAGTCGAACTTGACCAGACCCGCCAGTTCGACGTGCTTCATGTCAAACTGGGTGACGACTTCGCCTTTTTTCCCCCGGTAGAGCGGCAAGTACTCCACCAGCGGTTTGTCACCGATGACGACACCAGCGGCGTGGGTGGAGGCGTGTCGC
>JAAUXZ010019297.1_pt1 | contig 10255 bp, 12 predicted proteins | sample 7278131 | NCBI WGS metagenome assembly JAAUXZ01 (sample SAMN14350119, study PRJNA611818) | marine sediment metagenome | isolation source: surface marine sediment (3m) | place: French Polynesia: Moorea | collected 2018-08
TAGTTCCTGCTCGCAGCGCTCGATCATCTTAACGGCCTGCTCGACCTCCCAGAGATTGGTCAGCATCGGCAGCATGAGGCGCACGTCACCATGCGCCGAGGCACGCAGAATTGCGCGGACCTGGGGGCGGAAGAGTTCGGGCTCTTTGATGCACAGGCGAATGGCTCGCAGGCCAAGGGCGGGGTTGCCGCCACAGGGGCGCAGTCCACTATCAAAGGCCTGTTTGTCGGCACCAAGGTCGAGCGTGCGAATCGTGATCGGTTTGCCGCCCATGCCATCGACGACTTCCCGGTAGGCGGCGTAATGCTCTTCCTCGTCAGGGATGTCGCGGCGGTTCATGTACAGGAACTCGGTACGATAAAGACCGATGCCGTTGGCACCGTTGAGTACCGCTGCTTCCACATCGCTGGCCAGTTCGATGTTGGCCAGCAGTTCGATGTGTTCGCCATCGGCCGTTATGGCGGGCTCGGCGCTGTGTTTGCGCAGTAGTGCGGCGCGCTCATGCTGAAACTCGCGCTCGTCCTCGTAGTAGCCAAGTACCGCGGGCGCGCAATTGGCCAGCGCACACCCATAGCGGGTGTCGAGTACCAGCAGTTCGCCATGACGCAGGCACTGGCTGGCACCTCTTGCGCCGACGATTGCCGGGAGCCCGAGGCTGCGTGCCAGGATGGCCGTATGTGACATGGGCCCACCGAAGTCGGTGACGAATCCTGCGATCTGCTGATTACGCAATAGAATCACATCGGCCGGCGACAAGTCCTCGGCCAGCACGATACGGCCTTGCAGATGAATGTGGTTTTCGTCCTCTGTCTGCATGAGGGTATTGTGAATCCGCCGTACGACATGCTCGAGGTCATCCCGCCGGGTGCGCAGATAGGGGTCGTCCATTTGTTCGAACACCTGCATCAGGACATCACGGTGCTGCTGCAGGGCCCATTCGGCACTGGCGAATTGTTCGCGAATCAGTTGCGCGACGCTGCTGCTGATCGCCTTGTCCTCGATCATCAGCAGGTGGGTGTCGATGAACTCGACGATGTCTTCAGGTGCATCCTCCGGGATTTGCTCCCGCACAGTGTGCAACTGACTTGCTGCCGCATGAACAGCCGCCTCAAAACGCGCTATTTCAGGTTCGACTTCCAGCGGGGTGATCCAGCTGGGGGTGACGCAAACAGGCCCCTGTCCGAGCAGATGGGCTTCGCCAATCGCGATGCGCGATTCTGCGCCGACGCCTATGCCGACGCAGGAGACAATCACTCGCTCTCTCCAAAGCGATCATCGATCAATGCCACCAGAGCTTCCATGGTCTGCTGCTCATCGTCTCCGTTGATGATCAGTTCAATCTGAGTGCCGCAACTGGCCGCCAGCATCATCACGCCCATGATGCTTTTTCCATTGACCTCCTGGCCGTTCTTGCGGATCAAGACCTCAGAGGCATGGGCACTGGCGGTATTCACCAGCTTCGCCGCGGCGCGCGCATGCAGGCCAAGCTTGTTAATGATGGTGATTTGTCTTTCGATCATTCAGGGGCCTCTGGAAGACGGCATTCATGCACGCCGCGTGCGCCGCCAATCACGGCAGTTTCGCACAGTGTCTTGAGATCGGCTTCCGGGTAGTTAAATACACGTACGAGCATGGGAAGATTGAGGCCTGCAAGCACAGCGATGCGGCCTTTCTCGGTGAACCGGCGCGCGAGATTGTTGGGTGTGGCACCGAAGATGTCGGTCAGTACCAGTACGCCGTCGCCCTGGTCGAGTTGTTCGATCAATTTTTCGGTGGCTTCAGTGATGCGTTCCAGATTGGTGTCGACAGGCACCTCTTGGCACATGACATTCAACGGGCAGCCCTCGATAATGCGCCTGGCGCTATGCAGCACCGAGGTACCAATGCCGGGGTGAGTGACCAACAGTACGCCAACGTTCATGTCAACTCGCGGTGGCTGCACAGACAGGTCCGCCCTTGTGCGTCGAAGTAGCCTTTAAGTTTTTCGCTCATGTAGACCGATCGATGCTGTCCCCCGGTGCAGCCGATTGCAATGGTCAGGTAACTGCGTCCTTCATTCTCGAAACAGGATACCCATTGGCCAAGAAAGGCGCTGATGTCCTGGAACATATGATCGACCTTTTTGTCCTGTTCGAGAAATTCGATCACGGGCGCATCCCGTCCGGTCAATGGCCGAAGCTCGGGGTTCCAATGCGGGTTCGGCAGGCAACGCATATCGAAGACGAAGTCGGCGTTGCGTGGCGGGCCGTGCTTGAATCCGAATGACTGTAGCATCAGGGAAAGTTGCCCCTGCTCCCGCTCGGCCACGCGCGAACGGATAATGCTGCGCAGCTCGTGCAGGGTGGTGCGACTGGTATCGATCTGCAGTTGCGCACAATCACGCAAGGGTGCCAGCAGTTCGCGTTCTATGGCGATTGCGGCTTCAAGGTTGTTGTTCTCATCCGTGAGAGGATGGCGACGTCGCGTTTCACTGAAACGTTGGATGAGTACATCGTTGTCGGCTTCCAGGAACACGAATTCGCAGTCAACACCCTGCCCGCCCAGTTGCTCGACCAGGGTTGGTACTTTGCTGAGCTCGGTACCGGGAATCCGTGCGTCGATGCCGATAGCGGTAAGGCGCAGCTGTTCAGGCGGATCATTCGAGAGATCACGCACCAGGGTCTCGAACAAGCTGACTGGCAGGTTGTCGATGGCGTTGAAGCCTGCGTCTTCCAAGACGTTGAGCGCAATGCTCTTGCCCGAGCCGGAAAGCCCGCTGACTACGATCAATTTGGCCTGTGGATTCTGCATGACGCAAATTATATGTCGCGACGCCCGGGCTTTGTTGCAGGATTTTCCGTGCCGGCGACTCAATCAGCCTCATACAACGCCCGTTGTTGCCGGGCGATGAGTTCCTCGGTTGCGTCGTAACCTTTCAGTTTGAGCATATGGTTGCGCACGGCCGCTTCGACCAGCACACCGAGGTTGCGGCCTGGCGCCACTGGAATGGTGACCTGTGGAATCATCACGCCGACCACCTCGCGCAGGTCTTGCATCGGGGTGAGGCGCTCCATCACGTTGAGCTCAATGTCATCCATGCGCTTGAGGTGCACGATGAGGCGCAGGTACTTGGTGTGCTTGATCGCACTGTCACCGAACATCGCGCGGATATTTAGAACACCCAGGCCACGCACTTCCAGAAACTCGCGCAACAGTGGCGGGCAGGTGCCGCTGACCACGTCAGGCGCGATACGGGTAAATTCCGTCGCGTCGTCCGCCACCAACCGGCTGCCACGCGCAATAAGGTCCAGCGCGAGTTCGCTTTTGCCCACGGCCGGGTCGCCGGTCAGCAATACACCCATCCCCAGCACCTCCAGGAAAACGCCGTGCAGGGTGGTCTGGTCGGACAGGTTGATGGCTGCGAAGTGTTGCAGGTGATCCAGAACCACGGTGTCCGACAGAGGGCTGCTGAACAAGGGAATCTGGTGGTTGGCCGCGTGTTCCAACATGGAGTCGTCCGGCTGGACGCCGTCCACCAGGAAGACCGCACGGGTCGGTTTGGCGAACAGGGTGGCCAGGGCCAATTCACGATTGCGTTCGGGATTGTCCAGGTAGGCCTGTTCTGTCCGTCCGAGTACCTGGATGCGGTTGGGATGGATGAAGTTGAGCGGCCCGGCAATGATGTCGCTGGTTGGGTCGACGCTCTCGTCCAGCACCGCCTGTTCAAGGCCGGCCCCGCCGGCATGCAGTTTTAGCTTAAGACGCCCTTTGAGCGCGCGCAGCAGGTCTGCGACGCGGATGTTATGCGGCATGGTGGGCTGATTGCCCGGTCAGCAGGGCGTGTGCCTGTTCTTCATCGCCACTGCGCAGTTTCTGGCAGAAATCGGCTTCTTTGAACATGCTGGCCAGTTGGGCCAACAGTTGCAGATGTTCATTAGTGGCTTCTTCAGGCACAAGCAGGGCGAACACCAGGTCAACAGGCTGGCCATCGAGGGCGTCGAAATCGATGGGGTCGGCAAGGCGGATAAAGGCACCACGGGTGCCGCTCACCCCGGGCACACGCGCATGAGGTAGCGCAACACCGCCGGCGAGGCCTGTGCTGCCGAGGCGCTCGCGTTCAAGGAGACGTTCAAAAACCCGTTCTGCGAGTTCATTGTCATCGGGAGCGAGCAGGTGTGCACTGCGTTCAAGAACGCGCTTTTTGCTGGGGGAGTCGTCCTCGATGAGGATGGACTGCTGGTCGAGGATGCCGCTGATCAACATGGGACTGGATGACATGTCTGTGGTTACTGGGGCCAGGCAACCAACCCCCCTGGTTTGCTGCCTGGCCCTTTGACTGACTTCGAACAGTCTGCCGAAGCGTTCAGTTGGAGCCCGGGACTTCCGCGACTTCCAGGTCGCGGTGACTGTTGCCACGGTGGCTCTTGAGTTTTTCCTTGTGCTTGATGACCTGACGATCCAGCTTGTCGATCAGTGCGTCGATGGCCGCGTACATATCTTCATGGACGGCTTCGGCATGCGTATCGTTGCCGCCTGCGAGATGTAGCGTGGCTTCAGCTTTCTGTTCCAGTTTTTCAACGCTGAGAGTGACTTGCACGTTGGTCAGATGGTCAAAGTGACGCTCCAGCTTGGCCATTTTTTCTTCAACGTAGGCACGCATCGAATCGGTGATGTCGACGTGGTGACCGGACAGGTTCAGTTGCATGGTGTTCTCCTTCTTCAGGGGCCATCAGGCCCGTTGACGCCTAAACCAGGCGTTTGCGTTCGTTCGATGGTGGAATGGCCATCGACTCACGGTATTTAGCGACTGTCCGGCGTGCGACCTTGATATCCTGGTCGGCCAGGATAGTAGCGATCTTATTGTCGGACAGGGGCTTGTTGGGTTTCTCAGCGGCAATCAGCTTTTTGATCAGTGCTCGTATAGCCGTTGCGGAGGCCTCGCCACCGCTGGCAGTGCTGACATGACTTGAAAAGAAATATTTGAATTCAAATGTGCCACGCGGCGTGTGCATGTACTTTTGCGTGGTGACGCGGGAGATGGTCGATTCATGCATCTCGACTGCCTCGGCCACATCTCGCAGCACCAGGGGTTTCATCGCTTCCTCGCCATACTCGAAAAAATTCTTCTGGAATTCCAGAATGCAGTTGGCGACTTTCAACAGGGTCTCGTTGCGGCTCTGCAGGCTTTTGATGAACCAGCGAGCTTCCTGCAGGTGGTTCTTCAGGGTGACGTTGTCGCTGCTGTTGTCGGCACGCCGGATCAGCCCAGCATAACTGGAATTGACCCGCAATCTCGGTGCTGCTTCCGGGTTGAGTTCGACGCGCCAGCGACCGTTTTGTTTGAAAACAAATACGTCGGGCTCTATGTAGTTGGGGGAAGCTCCCGGGATGGCGGTGCCCGGACGCGGGTTGAGCGAACGGATCAGCATCAGTATTTCCCGCAAGTCCTCGCCGGAGATCTTCATGCGCCGTTTGAGTGCTGCTTCGTCGCGCGCGGTCAGCAGTTCAAAGTGGTTTTCCAGCAGCTCGATGGCCTGTTCGCGATAGTCGAATTCGTTTGACAGCTGGCGAGCCTGTATCAGGAGCGCTTCATGCGGATCTCGTGCGCCAATCCCGGGCGGATCGAAATCCTGAATCCGGTGCAGAACCGCAACCACTTCGTCCATCTCCACGCCCTTATCAGCGAACATGGCGACGATATCTTCCAGGTCGGTTGTCAGGTAACCGTCCTCGCTGATGCCATCTATGATCGCCTCGGCGATTCGGGCATCGGTTTCGGTGAGGTGAGACAGTTGCATCTGCCAGGTCAGGTAATCGTGCAGAGATTCGCCAGCACTCTGCTGTTCCAGGTATTCGCTGTGATCGTCGCTGCTGAGCGCCGGCCCGCTGCCGATTGGGGCCGTGGAGTCGTAAAGCTCCTCCCAGGTATTATCGACCGGCAGTTCATCCGGCATTGACTCGGCCTCGATCTGCACCTCGCGCTCGTTGTTGATGTCGTTGAGCTCGTTGTCCGAAGTGCTGGTGTCGCTCTCCTTGTTGGCTTGGTCGGCATTCTCGCTGGTTTGCTCCCGTTGCTTGCTGTCTTCCTCGGTTTCCAGCATCAGGTTGGAATCGAGGGCGTCCTGAATCTCCTGCTTCAAGTCCAGTGTAGACAATTGCAGCAACCTGATCGCCTGCTGCAGTTGCGGCGTCATTGTCAGGTGTTGGCCGAGGCGAAGCTGAATCGTTGGCTTCATGGAGTGCTGCTGCGAAAGCCTTTGTGGTCGTGGTTAATTGGGTCAAACCCGCGCTGTTTTCAGGGTCTTGGTACGTATCTTGTATACCCCTTTCAGCCCCATTCTAGCGCAAGTGAGGCCAAGTCAAGCAATCTGTCGTCATCCCGGGCTTGCCATACATCAAAATAGCCAGGCACCTATAGCTGGAAGTGTTCGCCCAGGTAGACGGAGCGGACATCCGGGTTGGCCAGAATGTCTTCGGGTGTGCCATGAGTGAGTACCGCGCCTTCGGCCAGAATGTAGGCGCGCGAGCAGATCCCGAGGGTTTCCCTGACGTTGTGGTCGGTGATCAGGATCCCGATGCCGCGTTCGCTCAGGTGTCGGATGATGCGTTGGATGTCCATTACCGAAATTGGGTCCACACCGGCGAAGGGCTCATCGAGGAGCATGAACTTGGGCTCAACCGAGAGCGCGCGGGCGATCTCCAGGCGTCTCCGCTCGCCGCCGGAAAGGCTTATGGCCGGGTTGCCGGCCAGTTGGCGGATGCCGAATTCGTGCAGCAGTTCGTCGCACATTTCGCGACGTTGCGCCTTGCTGAGCTCCTTGCGGGTCTCGAGAATCGCCAACACGTTCTGTTCGACGCTCAGACGCCGGAATATCGAAGGCTCCTGCGCCAGATAGCCGAGACCCAACTGCGCGCGAACGTGCATGGGTTTGTCGGTAACGTCCTGGTTTCCGATGTGTACTTTGCCGGCGTCTGGCGTGGTGAGACCCGCCATGATGTAGAAACTGGTGGTCTTGCCGGCTCCATTGGGGCCCAATAGACCCACCACTTCGCCTGCTTCGAGGTGTAGTGAAACGCTATTCACCACGCTACGTCCGCGGTAGCTCTTGCTCAGCCCTTGGGCAGCCAGCTGTGACATGTCGTGGGATTATTTCGGTGGCTGGATGGTGATGCGCACGCGCTGCTTGCCTTCGGCAGCTGCGCCGGCCCGCACCTTGTGCTGCACCCGGTCGTAGATGATGCGGTCACTTTTCATCGTATCGCCGCCCTGCGTCAGTGAGGCATTACCGGTCAGTTCGAGGGTCTCGCTGTTCACAGCATATTCGGCCTTTTTGGCCCGGGCTTCCACCACCTGCCCGTTGGCGTTTTTCTGTGTGAATCGCACGGAACCAACGGCGATTATGCGGTTGGGCTGACGATCCTGTTGCTTGACCGTGACTGTGTCAGCGAGCAGGCGCATGCTGCCCTGTCGCAGGTCCACGTTGCCCTTGTAAACGCTGGTGCCGCGGCCCTCGTCCACATCCACGCTGTCGGCGGCCAGTTCGATCGACTGGTCCTTGTCGGAAGAGAGGGCATGGGCACCACAGCTGAGCAGTAAGAGCATCGCGGGCAGCAGGGCTTGCAGAAGTCTATTGTGGTGGCGCATAGAAACCTTTTACGTCGGCAAGGAATTTGATGCGGGACGGCTGGCTCAGCCAGATTTGCATGCCAGTGGCGTCCAAGCGGTCCTGATGGCTGCGTACCCTAACCTGTTCATCGGTCTCCGCATAGTCCTCGCGAGGTTGCACCCGCAAGTTGGCAGTGGTGATGTTCAACGGTTGGTTCCGCGTGCCTTGTTCTCGATCGATCTGGACCCTGTCGTGGAGCAGGATCAAGCCGCCGTCAGCAGAGACCCAGCCGGATTCCGCCTGTATGTTCCATGCCGGCTCATCACCCTGGTGGATGACCAGCTGTGGGCTGGCCAGTTCGGTAGTGTCATCGTCCTGAAAATGTTTGACTTGCAGTGCGCGCAAAGTTCGCGTGGGTTTTCCGTCCGGGCCCATGGTGGTGGTATGCAGGCCGCGCAGGTAGTAGTCGACCTGATGTCCGGTCAGATGTGCGGTTTCCGATTGGTCCGCTTGTTCGACCGGTCCGCTGTCATGCAGCAGCCAGGTGGCGCCGATGATCACGACCAGGACCAACAGCAGGACGGCAGGGTGTCTCAAGCCAGGTACTCTTTCAGGGCTGCGGCGAGTTTGCCCTGTGCGTCCATGAGTAACTCGCACACCTCCCGGGCGGCCCCTCGGCCCCCGCCGTTGGCGGTGGTCCAGTGGGCGTGTTTTTTCACCAGCTCATGCCCGTCGGCGACGGTGATCGCGAGGCCGACTTGGGTCATGACCGGCAGGTCGACCACGTCGTCCCCTACATAGGCAATCTGGCTGTCTTCGAGGCCAATCGACTGTTTGAGTTGTTCATAGGCCTCACGTTTGTCGTGGATACCCTGGAAGACATGCTCGATTCCAAGGCTCTGCATGCGGATTCGAACCACCTCAGAGGTACGCCCTGTGATGATCGCAATGGTGACGCCTGCCGCCTGGAGCATTTTCATGCCGTGACCATCCTTCGAATGAAACGCCTTGTATTCCTGGCCGTCATCGCCGAGGAAGAGGCTGCCATCGGTGAGCACGCCGTCCACGTCGAAGATCACCATCTTGATGTGCGCGGCCTTGGCCTGGATATCCTGCATTTTCGTCTCCCGCATGAAGCTTGCCGGGTACCTTGACGGCGATCCCTGGTTTATACGACCCCTGCTTGTAGCAGGTCGTGCATGTTGATCGCACCGGCCAGTTTGCCATCGCGATCGACGACCAGCAGCGCGCTGATTTTCTTGTCTTCCATCAGTGCTAGGGCTTCGGCGGCCAGTTTATCAGCCTCGATACGCACCCCGCCGCCTGTCATGAGGTCGGCCACCATTGCGCCGCGCAGATCGTCCTGGCGATCGAAGCAGCGGCGCAGGTCACCATCGGTGAATACGCCGAGAATCTGACCATCGCCCCCGATGACAGCCGTCATACCAAGCCCTTTGGCCGTCATTTCGAGCAGCGCTTCACGCAGCGTCGCGTCGGCACTGACGGCGGGAATACGATCGCCGCTGTGCATCAGGTCATGCACCCGCAGCAGCAGGCGTTTGCCGAGACTGCCGCCAGGGTGAGACAGGGCAAAGTCTTCGGAAGTAAATCCGCGCGCTTCCAGAAGCGCGATCGCCAGGGCATCGCCCATCACCAAAGCGGCAGTGGTGCTGGCGGTGGGAGCCAGGTCGAGTGGGCAGGCCTCTTTCTGCACGCTCACGTTCAGGTGCACGTCCGATTCACGAGCCAGGGTTGAGCTTGGATTGCCGGTCATTGCAATGAGGGTGCTGTGCATGCGCTTGAGCAGCGGCAGGATGGTCAGCACTTCGCCGGTTTCGCCGGAATTTGAAAGAGCGAGCACAACGTCGCCATGGGTGATCATACCGAGATCCCCGTGGCTGGCCTCCCCCGGGTGGACAAAGAACGCGGGGGTGCCGGTGCTGGCAAGTGTGGCGGCAATTTTGCTGCCTATATGACCCGATTTGCCCATGCCCGTGACCACGACGCGGCCTTCGCAATGCATCATGACAGCGCAGGCTGCGGAAAAGGACTCGTCCATGCGATCGCGCAGGGCATTGACTGCAGCGCTCTCGATGTCGATAACTTCGAGGCCCAGTGCGATCATCTTTTGGCTGTCGTCGAGCATTCAGACTCCCGGTATTGCGGTTGCGTCATAGTAAAGCCAGCCCTGGTAGGCGACAAAGCACGCCAGCAGGATGCTGCCTTCGAAACGATTTATATGGCCGTCACCGTTGCGGCCGCGCCCCATCACGAACAGCACCATGGTGAGGCCAAGCATAACCGGCAGATCGCGGGTCAGTACCTCCTCGCTGATGGCTGGCGCCGCCACCAGGCCGGGTACGCAAAGCACGGCGAGAGCGTTGTAAATGTTTGAGCCGATCACATTGCCCACTGCAATATCCGGTTCGTCCTTGAGGGCGCTCATGATGCTGGCGGCCAGCTCCGGTAGGCTGGTGCCAATCGCAACGATCGTCAGGCCGATCACGAGATCGCTGACCCCGAGCTCGGTGGCAATCGCGACTGCGCCCCAAACCAGCATGCGCGAACTGACCAGCAGCAACACAAGACCCACCACGAACCACATCGTTGCGGCGAAGCTGCTCAGGTCTGAGCGGATCTCCGCCTCGTATTCGCCGCTCATCGGGTCA
>JAAUXZ010073445.1_pt1 | contig 10251 bp, 9 predicted proteins | sample 7278131 | NCBI WGS metagenome assembly JAAUXZ01 (sample SAMN14350119, study PRJNA611818) | marine sediment metagenome | isolation source: surface marine sediment (3m) | place: French Polynesia: Moorea | collected 2018-08
CGATGAGAGCGTCCGAAAATTAATATGACCGTTCGACGAGCCGACTAGTCGGCGAAGAACGCTGGTGCCTGCGACAGCGACCCCGCAGGGGTGAGGCCATGGGCCGAATAATCGTCTCGGGTGCGCCATTTATAAAGCCTCTCCATAGTGAGAGGCTTTTTTAAGCGCAGGACAGTATGATGAGAACGTCCAAAAAATAATAATGCGTTCGACAAGCCGACCGTGTCGGCGAAGATCGCTGGCGCCTGCGACAGCGACCCCGAAGGGGTGAGGCCCTAGGCCGAATAATCGTCTCGGGCGCGCCATATATCAGGCCTCTCTTAATGAGAGGCTTTTTTTATTCACGCGAACGAGCGATGAATAAGGACAACCAGGAAATAAAAAAGGGAGGCCTGGCCTCCCTTCTCTATCTCTTTACTAACCCGCCTTACTAGGTTTTAAATCCATCGACCAGATTATTGAGGTTATGTGACAGCATATTAAAGCGCTCACATTCAGACTCGCTGGTTTCCATGCCATTCATCGTGCGCTCTGAAATTGAGGTCATCTCAAAGACCAGCTTGGACAGGCGGTCACTGACCTGGTGACTCTCAGAGGCAGCAACAGCAATGGATTCAACCTCTTCGTTAATCGCCTCGATAGCCTTGGCAATTTCCTGTAATGCAGAACTTGAGTTCCTGGTGCTTTCAACACCTGACTCAATCATGTGCACGCCATTTTCAACAGAGGTCTCTGCATTTCGCGCATCTTCCTGCAGAGCAGAGATAATAGCCGTAATTTCTTCAGTAGACTCTGCAGTCTTGTTTGCAAGATTACGAACTTCATCGGCGACCACGGCGAACCCCCTGCCCTGTTCACCAGCTCGGGCTGCCTCAATCGCAGCATTGAGTGCCAGCAGGTTGGTCTGTTCGGCGATACTCTGGATGACATGCACGACCTGGCCGATCTTCTCACTCTGGCCAGCCAGTTTCTGGATACGCTCACGCATGCTCTCGAATTCTTCTTCGATCTGGCGCATGCTTTTGGCCGAATCTGAAGAGATCTTACCGCCCGATACAGCAAGTTCTTCGGCTGTCATACTCTGACCAATGATGCCAGAGATCGCTTCATCGACCTGGACCTTGGAATTGGTCATCTCCCCGACCAGTTGCTCACCCTCCTGGCAGAGCTGAGACTGAACCTCTGCATCCTGCTTGGTATTTCCAGTTGTCACACTCAGGGTGCCAGACGACTCACTTAACTGACCTGAAGTACTGACGATATCAGTGACAATCGCCCTGAGGGTCTCTGCCATGGAATTAAAGGAGGCAATGATCTCCCCCAGGGTGTCATGACTGACCATCTGGCAGGTGTGGGTGACGTCTTTATTGGCGATGTTGTTCGCGACCTCTGAGATCCGAGCCATTGGCTTTAGAAGTGTGAATCGCAGGATGGCGAAATTCACAATCCCAATGACCAGGCCTGCAGTCACACAACCGGCTACGAAGAAGCCGCGCATTCCAGACGACCATTCGTCAACAAAGAAATCAGCGAAGACCGGGAATATTACACCCATGGCCAGACCAAAAATCAGGTATGAAACCAGTACTCGTCTCAGCACAGATGGCTTCTTAAAATTTAATGTCATTTCCTAAACCCTCGGGGTCATGCTCATGATTAATATCGGCATACCTTTGGAAACCTGTAACTTTATTTACACTTATTGCCGGGTCATTTAACCCGCCCTTATTAATCAATAACTTAACAAATCAAAACATCCATCAGCAGTTACTGAAAAAAGACAACTGATTATCACTTTATATTACTTTCTATTTGTTTTTCTAACTAATGATTCTAGACAATTATTCACATCACGTTATGAACAGGGTGTTAAAAAACACCCTGCTCAAATTAACAGATCATCAGCCGCAGGTACGCGTCTTGTTTTCCTGGGCACGACGGACCAGCCCTTCTGCATAGGTGCGACCTGCATCGGTCCTGACAGTATCCAGATAAGACTTGGCGTCTTCCAGATTGTACTTGGCACTGGTGCAGGCGTAGCTGTCGTTTTCATCTGGTTCACGGATCTCAATGACCAGTCTTGTAGGTGCCTCTGCCACAACCTCTGCTTTGGCAACAGCACGATCATCCTCCGCCTGGCTTACTGCCTGAGGGCAGGCGGTATCAGAAAATTCGATGACGCCCTCTTCTGAAAGACATTTAAATGGCTGAGCCTGGGCAACCGAGGTCATGGCCACAGCAACTAACGCAATTGATACTAACTTCATTTTCCCTCCACGAGTCGTTATTTTTTCTTAAATCTTGACGTACATATAACCTTGTTTCTGCAGCTCGATAATCTTCACGATCCCGCTATGCTGATAAACCTCTATACCCTCGAAAAGCATTTCCTCAGGTATTGAGAATCGATCCAGGGCAATACTGCAAACGCCTATCGACACATCATTCATCTGCAATGAATCGACCAGAGTTTCTTTTCCCAACATCCTGATAAACAATTCAACTGTAGGGCCATTGGCCACAAGGATAATTTCGCGCTCATCACCATAATGATCGATGAGATTACTGATCGCCTGGTGAACAACAAAGGCATTCCGCTTATCCGTGATGTGCACCACAATCTTTTCTTTATCCGCCATGGCGCTGTTTACAAACAGCAGGCATGTAAATAAAAGGGCAACGATCTTTCTCATATTCCTGTCTCGGGAATCACTTTAGTTAACCGGGCGAAGATGAACTGGCTTGTCAGGATTAACCCTGCAGAACCCGGGCTCCATCTCCAGTGTGGAATCAGCTGAAACAGGTTTGCCTATAAAGAATCCCTGGATGTAATCGCAGCCCAGTTCATCGAGCCTGAAGAGTGTTTGTGGATCTTCCACGCCTTCTGCCACCACACTCACATCCATGGCCTTTGCGATATCAAGCGTAGCCCTGACTATCGCCTCGTCATGCGCGTTGCTGATCATACTGGAGATAAATGAGCGGTCGATTTTTATGGTATCGACGGGCATCCTGCGTAACTGTCCGAGTGAAGAATATCCTGTTCCAAAGTCATCCAGCGCTATCTTTACACCCAGATCTGCCATACGCCTCAGTCGCTTGAGACCACCTTCAAGATCGACCATCAGCGCCGTCTCGGTCAGCTCTATCTCAAGCCTCGATGGATTAAGGTCATATTTTTCTATCAGCTTCTGTATATGCCAGACACAGGCATCTTCCAGGAGATTTCGCGCACTGAGGTTGACCGCAACCGTATAATTTAGCCCTGCGTCTTCCCAGGCCTTCTGCTGCCGGAGCGCCATTTCCAGCACGGCAAGTGTCATGTCATAAATAGAATCGGTCAGCTCAACAAAGGGAAGAAACTTATCCGGATAAAGCAGCCCGCGCGTGGGATGTTTCCAGCGCACCAGCGCTTCATAACCCATGATCTTGCCTTCACGCAGGTCATATTTTGGCTGGTAATGAAGAACGAGCTCACCACGTCTGACCCCGTTCTTGAACTCTCCCATAAGTTGCAGACGTTCAGTACTGTGAGGATCAAAATCCTTCTTATAACGCTCTATGCCCGAGCCCTGCCGCTTGGCAATGTACATGGCTATATCTGCCGTACGCAGTAACTCATGTGAGTCACTACCATCCTGGTGATACATCGAGTAGCCAATACTACCGCCGATACTCAGTGTCAGCTCATCCACCGGGAATGGCTTCTTGAGCGAGAACAGCGCCTCGCGCGCAATCCCTTCCGCCGTGTCTTCATCAAGAACCACGGGGATAAACAGGGCAAATTCGTCACCACCCAGTCGATAGACCTTTCCACCATAACGTCTGAGCGCTTCTTCCAGTCGCGGACCAATCAGGTTAAGCACCTTGTCGCCGATATGGTGACCCAGGGTGTCATTGACCTCCTTGAAACCATCCAGATCCAGCAGCATCAGCGTGGCTAGCTTGAAGTTATTACGGACCACCATGCGATAAAAATCATGGTGAAGCTTATCCCTGTTTGGCAGCCCGGTGAGTGAATCATGTGTAGCCTGGTATTCCAGTACCTCAGCAGCTGCCCGACGCTCGGTAATATCGTTGGCCATGATGACAAAGCCATTCACCTTCGCATTGTGATTACGGGTTGCAGTAATCGATGCCAGCACAACGAGACTGGACCCGTCTTTGCGCATAAAGGTCCATTCACTCTCATCATGCTTACCGTCACGGGCATAGGCCAGGAGCGCATCAACCCCGGCATCAAGATCCAGGCCTTCCTTCTGGTTTAACTGGGCAGCACGCTCGGTAAGCTCTTCGAGACAGAAGAGATGATCGATGGTCTGAATACCAACCATCTCCCTGTCGGAAAAGCCCAGCATTTTTTCAGCCTTGGTATTAAATGAGGTGATCCAGCCTCTTGAGTCCGTGGAGATAATTGCATAGTCGCTGCTATCCATGATGCTCTGGTTCAGTGCGAGACTATCCGCCAGAACATTCAGGTCACGAAGATGCTGACGCTTAGCGACCTGGTAAACGAGGACCCCACCACACATCGATAAGAGAAGGATTGCGGTAGGTACCGCAATCAGATCAGCCCACTGACCGATAACCGCCCATCGCGGAATCAGGCTACCAACCTTCAATCCATTTTCAGGAATCTGGCTAAAGTAAACATAATGCACGCCACCACGGTGCAGGAGATCAATGGAAGCAAAGCCTGACTCTGCATCAGACAGGTCCAGCTGTTTCGTAATTTCCTTTTCCAGAGGCTGCCCATAGAAAACATGAAGGGCGTCCTGACCCCCGGGCTCTGGCAGGGGATGAAAATACTGGAGGTAACCATCATTGCGGAGAATCGCAACTTCAACATGCTCGGGCAGGCTGATGGCCAGGGCATTCTGAGGTTGTGTCAATGAGAAGCCCGTAGACATGACGGCAAGCGGGTCACCAAATTCATCAAGAATTGACTGACGGACGGGAACAATCCAGTCATTTACCAGCGCATGGTAAAAAGGCCTGCCAATAACTAATGTACCCTCAGCCAGGGTCTGCTTAAATCCCTCGCTTGATCCCGGCTCAGTAAGCAGGTTGGTCATTTCATTCGAAGATTCCATACCTGCCATCAGTACGATCTGGCCAGTCGTGAGTGCCAGTGAATACCCCGACATACCAGAGTCGACAGCAAGAAACTCGTCGATGAGCTCCTGTCCATACTCAGGATTAAACAGGGCTCCACGTTCGACCAGCTGCCGACCCAGCGTCCTGAGACTAACCGAGTAACCAGATAGCCTGGACCTGGTATTCTGTGCCAGAAGCTCGGTACTACGCTCCAGGCTAAACTCAGTTTCCCTGAGCGTCGTCTTCCAGCCATCAAACACAATGTACCCATAGGCCAGGATAATCAGGCCGGACAGGGCGATGAAGATCAGTCTCAGGGAACGTAGATTTTGTTTGCTTTGGGTATTCACCAGACCAGGCTCTTTTTAATCAAACCTGACGGGCTGAAAAGTGCTGAACATCAAAGGACTCCGACAAAATATTATTGTGCCTGTATTTTCAGGCTTTATTAGTTGTCGGTAACTCTAATGGACTTAATACCCGAATAAAACTGTCTTTAAGTACAGGTATCAACGTCTCCCTGCGTTAATTTCACAATCCTTAGCCTGTTGTTTTTACGAGATTTATTGTCATTAAGTACATGCTCAATGAGGAAACCCACATTTTCCTGAGGACTACTCATTAATCCGCTGGGCAGGCTATAGGTTCAGTATTTCATTGATGATGCCTTCAACCTGTTCAGGCGAAGGCCGGGACGTGTAATCCTGGCTGGCATAGTACCAGCGCAGGACACCCTCCCTGTCCACCAGGAACAGGGCCGGATGGGGCAGGCTCTCTGTGCTCTCGAGTCCGTAGCTACGGGTTACAGCCAGATCCTTATCACTGAGAAACAGGTAGCCCTGGCCAAACTTGCGCTGGGTGTTCTCTGTTGTTGCCTGGTCATCAGGGCTGATGGCAAGTAACTGGATGTTGTAGCTCTCCAGTAATGGTAGTAGCCGTTGGAAATCCTCGAGCTGGCCAATGCAGTAAGGGCACCAGTCACCGCGATAAAAGAGTATCAGAGCGGCCTGCTGCCCCTGGTAAGATGAAAGCGTAACTGGATTGCCTGCCCCGTCAGGCAACGTGAAGTCCGGTGCTGGCTGACCGACACTTGCTGTTACCCCGCTGAAATCGCTGAAGGACTGTTCTGCGGACACCGTACTGTCCCTGACCGGGCTGTATCCACAGGCAGTGAGGATTAGAAGCGAAATTAGAGTGATTGGCAGAAAAGTGCGCAGCATGGCCCGGGCCTCATGTGATCAATAGCTGTTATGAGCACCGGGATGGCGTTGAGTTCAATCAGAACCTGCCGGGCAGGCAGGGCAGCGCAAAGCCTGACGATGCAGGATTGCTAACTGTAGAACATATCGCGGAACATACCCTCAGCCCAGGCCAGGCCGGCCTGACCACTTTTAACGCTCCACTCCTCAACCAGGTGAACGCGGTCAAAGTCGAAGGTTTTTCGGCCCTTGTCATAGCGATAGTAGGTGATGATGTTCATGGCCTCCAGGGGATCGATCTTCACGCCCGAGAAACACATGGTCTGTGGACTGCGCCATTCAATTTCCTGACCCTGACGATGGGCAGCAATCACCTCGGCGACAAACTTACCTTCAGAGTTCGCCGTGTGCCCACTCTTGGAGAATGGCTGAGGCCGCGAATCACCCGTGACGTAGACATGCTCATCACCAATGATGTGATTCGTAAACTGGTCTACACGGGCTTCTTTCTGGTGACTATCGGGATCAACGAGGCCCATATGCTCGATGATCTTTGATGCCCTTACAGGCGCATAGATGGCTGCATCATCAAACTGATAGGCATCAAACTCGGTTTCGACTTCCCGGTCATCAAGATTGACCGAAACGATATCGGCACTGGGCTCGTACTGGATGATATCTGGATACAGGGTCTCAAATGCCTTCCTGAATCCATCCTTCTTGATCTTGATATCCGCATTGTGATCGAGGAGGAGTACCTTACCTTTAACGCCATTGCGCTTGATGATCGCTGCCGCCATGCAGGCGCGCTCATAGGGCGCAGCCGTGCAGCGGTAATTCCCCGCAGGCACCGTAAGTAGGAAGGTGCCCCCCTTGAAGTTCTCAAGCTTGTGCTTGATTGCGAGGTACTCAGAGGCGTTCACGTATCCACCGGGATAATTGGACCGGATGTAATATTCCTCTTCCATGTCCTCCACACCAATACGGGCATAGTCATAATCGATACCGGGTGCCAGCACGAGGTAGTCGTACTCGATATAACCCTGCTCGGTGAAGACCCTGCGGGCCTCGCGATCCAGGTCGATAACCGTGGCATTAAAAAACAGATAATCATTGTTGCGCGCAGCATCGATGTAGCTATGGGTAAGGAAATCCATGCTGACCTGATCGGCCATCCAGAGATTACTCATCGGGCAGGAGACAAACAGGGCATTACGGTCGATCAGAACCACGTCAAAGTCCCGATCAAATCGTTTCAGATACTTTGCAACCGTCAGGCCGGACCAGCCACCACCGACCACAACCACGCGCGGCCCCCTGGCAGCGGGTAGCGGGGCCTTGCCTGCTGTCTTACCGGCAATTGCAGGCGCCTGTGGCTGCCCATCAGCAGCGAGCACTGAGCCGGAAGTCCCTGCTGCGAGTATCAGACCACTGCTAGCCTGGAGAAAGTCACGTCTGCTGAGCTTATCTGTCATGGTCGGTTGCCTGAACTGTCGGTCATTGATCTTTGATGGGCGCAAGATCCCGGTCGGGAACCGGGAGGTAGGAAACATAGTTAATCACCAGTTCCAGGTCTTCCTGATTAAGGTGCTGAACTACGGCAAGCATGGCCGGATCAACCTTGCGCAATCCCTTCTGAACCATCTTGGCCTGGCGCATCATGTAGGCATAGTGCTGTCCCTGTAATCTGGGATAGCCCAGCTGGTTACTACCTTCCCCGCTTAAGCCATGGCAGCTGACACAGTTAGCCTCATAAAGGGCCTTGCCCTTGTTATATTCTTTGGTGAAATTCGGCCAGGGACCCTTATTATTTTCTGGCGTCATAGGCAGGGTAGCGATATATCCAACGACATCGGCCAGATTCTGGTAGCCGCCGATGGTCCGCTCCTGAACAAATGGATACATCAGAGGGTTATCACGCTCCCCGCTGCGAATCTCAAGAATCTGCTCGACGAGTACATTTTCGTGCTGGCCGGCCAGCTGCGGGTAGGTTCCGTCCCGATTACCCCAGCCATCGGGCAAGTGGCAGGAGGCGCATATCTCATAGACCCGCTTGCCATTCTCAAGGTCTGGTGTGAACTTGAGATGAATACTGACCTCATGCTCATCAGCATTCGCAGCTGTAGCCAGTACAAGAAGAAAAGTGCTTATCAGGGCACAAACCCACCCTCTGAATATTTTTATTTTCATAAAAACCATCATACGCCTGCAGAACGCCCCCTCAAGCACTGATCGCGATGAATAACAATTCATCAGCGCAATGCTTGACCTGTATCAAGAGTCGATCCATGCGGTGTATTAATGTATTTAAATAAAATCGCTGTCGTGAAAGTGACATAAAAACTGTGAAAAATGCGTGATTTATGATCGAATTGGCAGATAAACGGGGCTAATTAGTTTTGAATATGCCAGTGATGACAACTACTACTAAAATAAACACGGCCAGCTTCGGTCAGGCCCTGCTCTGGCTGCAGCGATATTTTGTCCAGCCTGCAAACAATGCCCGTGTCGCCTTCATTGCCAGCCTGCTGCTCGTGGTTCTTCTGGCACATTCTGCTGCAACGATGACCTGGTTCCTTCTGACACCCGACGCTGCACCCATCCAGGCACCGCCGGGTGCCATCAGTGTCAAACCTGCAAGCGCCGTGGGTGAACTGGAAAAAGTCGCCGATCTGCACCTGTTCGGTAAGCTGCCTTCAAGATCATCCGGCCCCGCCACTGTTCAGCCTGTTAAGGCCCCTGAAACCCGACTTAGCCTGGAATTAAATGGTGTCATCGCACCTGAGATCCCAGAGATATCCATGGCCATCATTGCCGCCAAGGGTAAATCACATAAGCCCTATGCCAGGGGCGATAAACTACCCGGCAATGCCACCCTCAAGGAGATCTATGCGGACCATGTCCTGCTGTCCCGCAGCGGCAAACTGGAAACACTACATATCAAGAAGGTGCACAAACCCGCAAATATCCAGGTCGTGCCTGCCTCAAGCCCTCCTGCTGAAAACAATCCGGTATCCCAGTTCAAGCAGGAAATCACCAGCAATCCGCAACTGGTCTGGAAAAAGGCAAGGCTGACCATGGCCAAAGATCCCCAGACAGGCAGGCTGCAGGGCTACCGCGTCCAGTATGATGATGTCGCCCTGATGCAGGCCGTTGGACTGACCCCGGAAGATATCGTTACTGCAGTTAATGGCATACCGGTTACGGATGCCAAGGCCCTGATGCAACTTACCAAGAACCCCGATTCAGTGAAGGAAGTACAGCTCTCCATATTACGTAATGGACAGCCTCACTCCCTTTCGATCGCGATTAACTAGGCAAACAGACATGAATAGCGTTACCAGAAAAATCCTGGCTCCTCTGAGCGTACTGCTGATACTGGTCATCACATCACCGGTAATAGCCGAGGAAGAAAAGCTGACCCTGAACTTCACCAATACCGATATCGGCGCGGTGATTGATGCAGTAGGCAAACTCACGGGCAAAAACTTCATTATTGACCCCCGGGTCAAGGGCAAGATCACCGTAATCACCAACGAACCCATGGGCAAGGGTGAGATTTACCAGGTATTCCAGTCTGTACTGAAGGTGCATGGCTTCGCCGCTATTCCCGGTAAGAATGCCATCAAGATCGTTCCTGAGGTCAACGCCAAGCAGGACAGCATCAAGACTGTGCAACGCTCACGCCTCGAAGATGGTGATGAGCTGATCACGCAGGTCATTCCCATTCAGCATGTCAACGCTACCCAGCTGGTACCCATCCTGAGGCCGCTGATTCCGCAACGCGGCCACCTCGCCGCCTACCAGCAGTCCAATGTCCTGATTGTCTCTGACAGCGCCTCCAACGTCGCGCGCATTAACCAGATCATTCGTCGTATTGACCAGTCGATGGACGCTGAGGTTGAGGTCATCATGCTGGAGCATGCCAATGCCGATGATGTCGTCAGCATGATCA
>JAAUXZ010021145.1_pt1 | contig 10250 bp, 10 predicted proteins | sample 7278131 | NCBI WGS metagenome assembly JAAUXZ01 (sample SAMN14350119, study PRJNA611818) | marine sediment metagenome | isolation source: surface marine sediment (3m) | place: French Polynesia: Moorea | collected 2018-08
AAACGACAGGATCGCGTCGAGCGGTCCTGCGTCGGCAACGTCGATATCGATGTCGGGATCGAGATCCAACCCGGTTTCGACGTCGAAATCGGCGTCGAAGTCGCCACCGGAGAAGAGGAAGAAGAGGACGAACGGCCAGCCGATCAGTGTGGCCAACCAGTACACCGTGAGCACGAGGTCCACCCTTTCTGCGATGCCGGGCGAGCGGCGCCGGCAAGGATCAGTGTACCGGGCAACGTGGAGTCAACACGGGGCCGAACGACACAGACCGGCGCTGATGCGCCGGTCTGCGGAGGAGAAGGAGGAGCAACGAGCCGCCGTTCGGCGCAGCCCGGGCCTCGCTATGTCGGTAGATGGTGTCCGGCCAGACGACGGATGGTCTCCATCCGGTCGCGCACCGGTTTGCGGGGAGCGGGAAGCGGCTCCGGCATCATGCCGGCGACGGTCCACGCTACGAACCCAGTCAGTGCCCCCACCAAGGACAGGACCGGGGTTCCCATCACCAGACCGACCAGCGCAGCGCCGAGTGACGCTATGACGAGCATCCACCCGATGCTCAGCATCAGTGTCCGAGCCAGAGGGCTCATCCAACCGTCGTCGAGCGTTCGACCTCGCTGGTCTCCCATAGTGCGTCGTATCGGCACGCCGTTGTCGACCTTGAGGCTTGACCCGACGGTTCACGACGTAGCGGTGGCAACCGAGACCTCACGCCGCCGACGCAACAGGCTCTCTGCTGAGAGCACGACGAGCCCGAGCCAAACGAGCACGAAACCGACGAGCCGATCGGACCCAACGACCTCGCCGTAGACGAAGACCCCGAGGATGAACTGGAGGCTCGGAGCGAGGTACTGCAGCAGGCCGATCATGGAGAGCGGGATCCGCTTGGCGGCTTCGCCGAAGGCGAGCAGCGGGACGACGGTGATGAGCCCGGCCCCGACCAGCAGCGTTGTCGTCCCGAACGTGCCCCCGAGCTGTCCATCACCGGCCGCCAGCCCCACGCCGACCCACACCAGAGCCGGAACGAACAGCGAGGAGATCTCGACGAGGAGACCCTCGAGCGCCGGAGCGGCCTTCGGGTGCTTCTTCAACAGCCCGTAGATCGCAAACGACGTGGCGAGAACCAGCGAGATCCAGGGAGCGGTGCCCATACGCACGGTCATGTAGAGCACACCGATCGCCGCCAGGCCAACGGCAATCGTCTGACCACGGCTCAGTCGCTCACGCAGCACCACGACGCCCAGCGCCACCGAGAGCAGTGGATTGATGAAATACCCGAGACTGGCCTCGACCACGTGTCCGGTACTGACTCCCCAGATGAAGATGCCCCAGTTGAGTGCGAGCACGACGGCGGCACCGATGGCGATGACCACCGTTGCGGGCGACGTGATTTGGGCCACGAGAAGCGGCCAGCGGTTACGAGCGAGGACAACCACGGCGAGCAGCGGGACCGACCACGTGACCCGGTTGGCGAGCACCTCCATCACGGGCACGTGGTCGAGCAGGTTCCAGTAGATCGGCGACAGGCCCCAGAGGCCGTATGCCGCCACGCCGAGCCAGAAGCCTCGACGGTCGACAGATCCGCCGGTCACCGGCGCTCCTGCCGGCGCGGCGATCGGCCGAGGCACGAGTCCTGGTTCACCCTCCGCCGGACAGCTGGTCCGGACCGAACGCATGCGGCAGCAGTTCGGTCAGCGTGTGCACTCGGTACGAGCCGTTCGGCTCCTGCACGATGACCCGCTCGACATTGAACTCCCGCATGACCTGGCGACAGTTCCCGCACGGGTAACACTCGCCGGTATCGAGGCATGCCACGGCCACGGCATCGATCTTGCGGACCCCGGCCGCTGCAGCCGTGGAGATTGCGTTCGCCTCTGCGCAGATGGTGGCGCCGTACGCGCTGTTCTCGACGTTGGCACCGGTGAACACCCGGCCATCATCGGCAACCGCCACTGCACCCACATGGAAGTCCGAGTACGGAGCGTACGCCGTGCCCGCCGCCTCACGTGCCTGATCGAGCAGCACCTCGTGCAAGGGTTCGGTCATGCGCCGAGCAATGCGTCGACGAACGATTCCGGCTCGAACGGGATGAGGTCATCGACCCCCTCGCCGACCCCGATGAACTTCACCGGCACATCCAACTCTCGCTCGACGGCGAGGGCCACACCGCCGCGAGCCGTGCCGTCGAGCTTGGTGATGATGATGCCGGTGACACCGACTGCATCCGTGAAGCTCTTGGCCTGCGAGATGGCGTTCTGACCCGTCGTTCCGTCGATCACGAGCAACACCTCGTCGATCGAGCCGGCTTCGCGTCGGAGAACCCGGGCGACCTTGCTCAACTCGTCCATCAGGTTGGCCTTGTTCTGCAACCGGCCGGCGGTGTCGACGATCACCGTCGCCGCTCCCTTCGCTTTCGCTGCAGCGTAGGCGTCGAACGCCACCGACGCCGGGTCGGCGCCTTGTTGACCGGCGACGACATCGACGCCTACCCGGTCCGCCCAGGTGCGCAGCTGCGTGTCGGCTGCCGCCCGGAACGTGTCCGCTGCCCCGAGGACGACCGCGCCACCGCCGCGCTCGAGCTGCGCTGCCAGCTTGGCGATCGACGTGGTCTTGCCGCCGCCATTGACGCCGACCACGAGGACCACCGAAGGCACCCCCGAGAGTTGGAGTGAGCGATCCCGTCCTCCGAGTTGGTCGACGAGTTCGGCGGTCAAGGCGGCCCTTGCCCCCGGACCGTCGGACGGGTTGCGACCACGAACCGCGGCGACGACATCGCTCGCAACGCCGACGCCCACGTCGGCAGCAACCAGTGTGTCCTCCACGTCCGACCAGAACTCTCCATCGAGGTGGTCGGCCCGGAGCACAGCGCCCAGGCGGTCGGAGATCGCCCGACGCGTCTTCCCCAGCCGGCTGCGGAGGCCGGGAGGGGCCGCTTCCTCAACACGTGGTGGCGCCGAGACGGCGGGGCGGTCGAGTGTTGGCGGCGTCGCGCGTCGGCGCACCACGATCAGTCCGCCGACGATGACGACGGCGAGCACGATGACAACGATCAGGATCGGATCCATGTGGCTCCTTGGAGCTGGGTGATGACCGGGTTCAGCCGACCTTCACCGAGTCGAGCCGTTTGGCCACGACCAGTGACGACTCACCGGGTTCCATGGTGACGCCGTACAGGATATCGGCCGCCTCCATGGTCTGTTGTTGATGGGTGATGATGACGAGCTGCGCCGATTCGCGCAACATATCGACGAGTCGGAGGAACCGCCGTAGGTTCGCATCGTCCAGAGCGGCCTCGACCTCGTCCAATACGTAGAAGGGACTGGGCCGAGCGCGGAACACCGCAAATAGGAAGGCCAGCGCTGCCAGCGAACGCTCTCCGCCGGACAACAGGCTGAGTCGGCCAACCTTCTTGCCCATCGCTTGAGCTTCGATCTCGACTCCATGGTGAGTGGGCTCTGGGGATCGGTGAGCCGCAGCCTTCCCTTCCCACCCGGGAACACCTCAGCGAAGTTCTCCTCGAAGAAGCGTGCGATGTCGTCGAACGCACCGTGGAACAGCGTCGCCATTTCGTCGTCGAGCGCTCCGATGACCTTGCGAAGCTCCGCACGGGCTTCCTCGAGATCGGCGAGCTGCGTTTCGAGGTGTTCGACCTCAGCTGCGAGCTCCTCGTACTCAGCGGCGGCCAGCGGATTGATCGGGCCCATCCGGCGCAGTTGCGCCTCCCGCGATGCCAACACTTCGGCTGCGTCCGCGTCGTCATCCAGGTCCGGCCGCGGCGCCGTCAGCGCCGTTTCCTCAGTCGCGTCGGCGTCGCGTCGGAGACCCTCGGCGACCGACTCGTCGCGAACCCGTAGCTCGGCGAGCTCGACGGCGAGGGCGGACATCCGCTCCCGCGCTCGCACGAGTGACTGCTCGAGTGCTCGTTGGCGCCGATGTGCTTCGTCCAGCTTGCTGCCGGCGATCCCAGCCGCCGACCGCAGCTCACGCTGGCGTTCCCGCAGTGTCTCGATGTGAACACGAACGGTCTGCTGTGCCGAACGAGCCGTGTCCTCGATCGTGCTCAACTGCTCGATGGCTGCAGGGTCGACCGGTTGTTCGTCCAGACCATGGAGCTCGGTTCGAGCGGCGGCCAGCCGTCCTTCGAGGAGTCGCAAACGTTCGGCGGCGCTGGCAAGCACGCCGGCTGCTTCCTCGCGGAGCCGTCGCGCCTCGTCTCGGCGCTGGGCGACCGCGTCGCGGCGCCGGTTGAGTGCATCCCAGGCCTCTTGACGCGCTCGCTCTTCGCCTTCGAACTCGGCCACCCGAAGACGCAACTCGGCGATCCGCTCATCACGGGCTGCGGCGGCTTCGATCAGCGAGTGATCTCGCTCATCGAGTCGATCGAGCTCCGCCCGACCTTCGGCCTGGGCGCGTTCGACGAGGGCAACGGCCTCCGTGAAGCCGGCGAGACGGGCTTCGATCGTCTCGAGCTCCTCGAGCGCGAGACGTTCTCGTTCACGTGCCCGATCGAACTCGCGGCGGACCGTGGTGTGAGCGGCTTCGGCACGATCGACGTTTCGCTCGGCCGTCTCCAACGCGACTCCGGCTGCCTCCATGGCGGCGGGGCCCGCGCCGTCGGGTTCGGCGAGCCGGATGCCTGTCGTCGTGATGACGTCGCCTTCCGGGGTGACGGCACGCAGCCCTGCGTAACGGTGCACCAGCGTCCAGCCCGAGACCCAGCCCTCGACGAACACCACATCACCGAGCGTGTGCAGCGCCAATCCCCGATCGGCTGCGGGTCCCAACCGATCGACGAGCGCCTCCACCCCGTGATCCGTGGCGACCCGCCGTGCCAGATCGGCATCGGATTCGTCGCCGCGTCCAGCGGCCAGCACACTGACGCCGCCAAACCCATCAGCCTTCAACTGGTGCGCCAGATCGGCGACGGCATCGCCGTTTGCGGCGACGTAGGCATCTCGCCAGCTGCCCAGGACACCGTCGACGGCTGCGGCCAGTGGTTCGGGGACGTCGAGGTGGGATACGAGCTTGCCGATCACCGCATCGTGCGCGGCTACCCGTTCCTGGGCCGCCGGATCGCCGAGTCCGGCGAGGGCCGCTTCGACCGCTTCGGCACGACCACGCGCCTTGGCCAGGTCGATCTGGGCGTTCTGCAACTCGGATTCGACCACTTCCAGCTGTTCCTGTGCGGCTTCCCGGCTGGCAGAATCGGCCTCGTACCGAGCCTGGACGGGACCAACCTCACTGTCGGTCGAACGAATCCGATCGTGGAGTTCTGCGGATTCTGCGCCCTCTCGTTCGATACGGTCCACCACTGCCTCGCGGCGCCGGGAGAGCGCTTCACGTTCTCGGCGATCTCGCTCCGCGGCGGTTTCGAGCGCACGGAGGTCGCCGCGCAGATTGGCGATGACACCCTCTGCGGGCAGGGCGATCTGCTCGGCGAGCGAACGCTCCTCGTCCTCGAGTGCCTGCAGCGTCACTTCGCGCCGCTCGGCCAGGAGGCGCGCCGCTTGCTCGTCCTGGCTGGACTGGGCGATCTCACCCTCGAGGTGGGCAACTTCAGTGCTGAGGTCACGTTTGCGCTCGTCTGCACCGAGCAGCCGGCCCTCCATCGCCTGGCGCCGTTCCCGCGCGACCATGGCAATACGGTGGTATCGCTCGCTGACGGTCTCGAGCCGGGCGGCTGCTGCCGTATCCCGTTGCAGCGATGCACCAACCTCGCCGGCCGATGCTTCGAGAGCCGCCAAGTCCGCCCGGATGCGCTCGAGCTCGCCCTGCTCGCCGTCGGCCTGATGCTCCAACTCGGCCCGCTCCGCCGTCGCCGCAGCCGTCCGAGAGCGAATCTTGCGGAGCTGCTCGCCGCCGAGCCACAGATGGAGCGCCTTCACTTCGGCCTTCACCGAGTCGTAGCGCAACGCTGCATTGGCCTGCCGCTTCAGCGGACGAAGACGCCGGCGTTGCTGATCGAGGATGTCGGTCAAGCGAGCAACGTCCAGCTCAGTCTGCTCGAGTCGCCGCACCGAGCGGTCACGACGGCCCCGGTGCTTGGTGATGCCGGCGGCCTCTTCGATGACCGCACGGTGCTCATCGGGCCGGGCGTTGAGGATGTTCCCGATCTGCCCCTGCCCCACGAGAACGTGTTGATGGCGCCCGACGCCGCCGTCGCTGAGGAGCTCGTGCAAGTCCATCAGCCGGCAGGGCGTGCCGTTCAGCTCGTACTCGGACGTACCGTCCCGGTAGAGGCGCCGCGTCATGGCGACGTCGTCGAGGTCAATCGGCAGGAATCGGTCGGCGTTGTCGAAGGTGAGGGTCACCTCAGCACGACCGATCGCCGGCCGGGTCGCCGTACCCGCGAAGATCACATCCTCCATCTTCTGGGTTCGCAGCGAGGTGGTTGCCTGGGTGCCCATGACCCATGCAAGGGCGTCGAGCAGGTTCGACTTCCCCGAGCCATTCGGGCCGACAACGACGTTGACCCCGCCGTGGAAATCCAGGCGGGTTCGGTCGGCAAACGACTTGAAACCGGCGAGCGAAAGCGTCTTGAGCAGCAAGGTTCTGCGAGGTTACCAGGGGAAATTACATGGGCGTGATTAATCCTGGCTCCACGGAGCAGGCCGCCTCGAGCCGCAATGGGTAGCCGGTAGCGAGTAGCCAGTAGCCAGATCCGGCAACAGTGCGCTACACCCGCACGGTGAACGAGGTCAGGTTGGGATCTGGGGGCACGGGGGTGAGGGCGACGTGCTCGGGGCGAGCGGCCCGGGGACCGACTTCGAGCCATCCGGCGAACTCAACGACCCGATCCGGCGGTCCCTGGGCGAAGAACTCGACCCGACCGTCGGGGAGGTTGCGCACCCAGCCGGCGAGCCGGAGCGAGCGGGCTTTCCATTCGGTCGAGACCCGGAACCCGACGCCTTGCACCCGGCCGGACACGGTGCCGGTCACGGCGGTGAGGTCGGCCATATCGCGCCCCGTCACGTCTGACATGCTGGGCACCAATGGGTCGATCGTTGCCGCAGGACGGTCCGCTGGATCTCCGTTCCACATCGCCGACACGGCTCTCCATCCCGCCCGTATACCCGGAGCCGGTGGACGTACTCACCGGCCCGGCCATCGGGCAGCAAGTAGGCCAGGTCGTCGAGTGAGGTTCCACCCCACCTCAATCCGGCATCGAGCGTGACTTTGATGGCTCGTCGGAGTCGCTGCACTTCATCTCCGGTGAGCGACCCGCCGGGCCGATCGGGAGCGATACCGGCTCGAAAGAGGGCCTCGTCGGCGTAGATGTTGCCCAGGCCGGCCAGGATGCGCTGGTCGAGCAGCAGGGCCTTGATGGGCGCCGAGCGCCCGTCGAGCCCCCGGCGCAAGACCGGACTCCTCGGTAGCTCCGAATACGCATCGGGCCCCATGTGGCCGAGGGACGACCCGTCGAGCTCCTCCGGGGTCCACGCAACGACAAACCCGAAGGTCCGGGGGTCGATGAGCCGGAATTCCACCTCCCGGTCGGTTCGAATGACCACGTTCGTGTGGGGTCGCTCGGGCTCGTCGGGTTTCGCCATCGACCCGCGCCCGGACATGCCGAGATGGGTGACCCAGGCAATGTCCCCTTCCACGTCGGCGATGAGGAACTTGCCGTGCCGACCCAGGCCCCGAATGCGCCGTCGCAGGAGACGATCCCGGAACTCCTGAGGCCGAGCCTGACGGCGCACCATGCGATCGCGACGCACGTCGACGTCCTGGATCGTGGCGCCGACGAGATCGGGTTCGAGACAACGTCGGGTGGTCTCGACCTCCGGGAGCTCAGGCACGTCCGGTCCCGCTAGGCATCGGCGATCCCGAGGGCCTCCGCCGCCGCTCGGGCGGCATCCTGTTCGGCTCGCTTCTTCGATGTCCCCGTGCCGGCACCGAGGATCTCCTCGCCGACGTAGACCTTGGCGGTGAACTCTTTGGCGTGCTCCGGACCGTGGTCCTCGACTTCGTACCGCGGCCGCTCCCCTGTCTGCGCGATCTTCTCCTGCAGTCGGGTCTTGTAGTCCCGCCTGCCGGGTGCCGCAGCCCGGGCGTCGACGAGGTCGGTCCAGTGGTGCAGCACGACCGTGTGGGCGCGCTGGAAACCCGATTCGAGGTACACGGCGCCGAGCACCGACTCGACGACGTCAGACAGAATCGAGTCCTTGGATCGGCCGCCCGTCATTTCTTCGCCCTTGCCCAACCGCAAGGCCGGCCCGAGACCCCAGGACCGGGCGACTCCGGCCAGCGCACGCTCGTTCACGACGGCGGCGCGCACCTTCGCCATCTCGCCTTCCGGAAGCTCCGGATACTCGTCGTACAGGTAGTGCGTCACCGAGAGTTGCAACACGGCGTCGCCCAGGAACTCCAAACGTTCGTAGGAGTCCGTCGAGTCGTGCTCGGCCGAGTGCGATCGATGCGTGAGGGCGAGATCCAGCAATGCCCCGTCCGCGAACGTGTACCCGATCGCCGTCTGCAACTCCCGGAGCGGCGTCGCCGTCATCGATCAGCTCACTGTGAGGGCGGCGTCGGAGAGGCCGGCGGCGATGTGTTCGGCGAGACCGAACTCGGCTCCTTCGTGCGCCAGTGCAATGGCGTTGGCGACGGCCGTGCGCGACGAAGAGCCGTGGGCGATCACGACGACTCCCTTGGTCCCCAGCAGGTGTGCCCCGCCTACACCCTCCGGATCGAACTGTGCGCTCGCTCGTCCAACGAGCTCGGTGTGCGCTCCGGGATCCTCAGCCAGGGCGCGCATCACGACACGAACGACCAACTCCGAAACCCCTTCGGCGGTCTTCAGTACGACATTGCCGGTGAATCCGTCGGTCACCAGGACATCGGCACTGTCTCGCGCCAGGTCTCGCCCTTCGAGGTTGCCGACGAACTCGATCCCGGAGAGCGCACTGATGAGGCGGAATGCATCACGCTCCAACTCTCGACCCTTGCCTTCCTCCTCGCCGATGTTCATCAATCCGACCCGAGGCGGCGTGACTCCGAAGTGCCCTTCGGCCAAGGCGGCCCCCATCACTGCGAACTGAGCGAGGTGCTTGGGGCCGCAGCTCAGGTTGGCTCCGACGTCGAGGATGATCTTGTTGCCGGGGAAGAACGACGCGATCGCAGGTCGGCTCACACCCGGGAGACGGCCGACGATGAATGCAGCCGCTGCCATCGATGCGCCCGTCGAGCCGGCTGAGACCAAACCCGCGGCCTCACCGGAAGCGACGAGACCGGCGGCACGAGAGATCGACGCGTCCTTCTTCTCGCGGATGGCACGCGACGGATCGTCGGCCATTTCGACGACCTCGGTGGCATGGACGACAGGAATGTCGACGGAGGCGGCGTCCAGGAGCGGGCGGATCCGGGTCTCGTCGCCGACCAGAACAACGTCGATACCCACGGCAACCGAGTCGATGGCGCCGCCGACGACTTCGGCGGGAGCGTGATCTCCCCCCATGGCGTCAACGGCGATGAGCGACACGGCGGTGGTCAGTTGCTCGCGGGCTCGATGACCTCGCGGCCGGTGTACGAGCCGCAGTGCTTGCAGACTCGATGCGGGGTGTGCATGGCTCCGCACTGCTGGCACGGCACCAAACGCGGTGCCGCGACCTTCCACTGTGCCTTGCGGCGACGCGTGCGGGAACGCGACATCTTCTTCTTTGGTACCGCCATCGGTGGACCTCTCTCAGAACTACTGGCCCGGTTCGAACAGATCCTTGAGGACCGCGAACGGCGAGCGCGAGTCGCCCGCCTCCGGGACGTCGGTATTCAAGTCGGTTTGGGATGTATCAACAAGTTCCCCGCAATCGGCGCACGTCGGGAGCATCGGCATCGCGAGCAGGACGTCGTCGCGCAGCAGCGGTTCGAGATCGAGTTGGTCGCCGTCGATCGTGTAGTCGTCCTCGGTGGCGTCGTCGGGTCGAACGAACAGCTCGGCGACCGACACGGAGAACGGTTCGTCGTAATCCTCGAGGCATCGATGGCAACTGTGCCGAGCCACGCCCGAGACGGACCCTCGAACCAGCAACCCGCCGGGCATCGGCGACAGCGTCAGCGCCGCGGTCAAAGGTGGCTCGGGCAACACCGCCGACAGCTCGACGTGCCAATCGACCGAGGCTTCCACGTCGACATCACGAGGCTCGGCACGATCGCGCAGCAGATCGCCGATCGGAATCACAAACGGGGAACGAGTCATGGGGCAGAGAGAGTAGCCAGTAGCCACCAGCCACCAGCCACCAGCCACCAGCCACCAGCCA
>JAAUXZ010010657.1_pt1 | contig 10249 bp, 5 predicted proteins | sample 7278131 | NCBI WGS metagenome assembly JAAUXZ01 (sample SAMN14350119, study PRJNA611818) | marine sediment metagenome | isolation source: surface marine sediment (3m) | place: French Polynesia: Moorea | collected 2018-08
AAGAGCAGGGCGTCCTGGCCACGGGCGTCTTGCCCACGCTGCCGCCGACTCTTTTGCTCTTGAACGGCAACTCGGACCTGGAGGCCGAGGAGTTGGTGGCCTACGAGGCGGGTTATCGCTATACCGTGGATAACCTGAGCATCGATGTCGCCGTTTATCTCAACGAATATGATGAACTGATCGGCACGGATTTCACGGGTGTGACGTCCCTGTTGTTTGAGAACGCACTCTCCGGTCAGTCCTATGGTTTGGAGATGTCGATCGACTGGCGCCCCAGATCGTGGTGGCGCTGGCAACTGGCCTACACCTATCAGGACATCGACCTGGAAACGGGCCTTGTGCCGCCGGACTTGGGCAGGCTGGCTGCCGGTGAGGGTTCCGTACCCAGTCATCAGCTGTCTGTCCGTTCAAGCACGGATCTCTCCGATGCCCTGCAGCTGGATGTTTGGGGGCGCTACGTTGGCAAACTGGAAGCCTCCAATTATTTTGACCAGGCGCCGGTGTCCTCCTATACCTCGCTGGATGTCCGCCTGAGTTGGCAGGCGACAAAGGATCTTGAACTCTCCGTGGTGGGACAGAATCTGCTGAATTCTTCGCATCTGGAGTTTGTCCAGGGCGCGTTTTTTGAGCCGACCGAGATAGAGCGCTCGGTGTTTGGTCAGCTGAAGCTGACCTTCTGATCCGGAGCCGATGTTGAAGGCCTGCAGTAACAGATGGGGCTTGCCTCGGGGGGCGTGCGTTTTCGTTACGGCCCTGCTGGCGGCGTTGCTGTGCCTGGGCATCGGGACGGACAGCCTTCATGCAGCAAGTAAAGATGACGAGTATCGCCTCAAAGTGGCGCTGCTCTACAAGCTGACAAAGTTTGTGCATTGGCCTGAGTCAGAGGCGCGCGCTCAATCCGAGTACTTCAACCTGTGCCTGATTGGGCGTCACCCCTTGGGGACTGCGCTGCAGGCCATTGAGGGACGGGAGGCCAACGATAAACCGCTGGCGGTTGTCGAACCGGGCGCGCTGAGGGAGACGAGCACTTGCGATATGGCCTTCGTCTCAAAAGATGGATTGGTCCGATTTCCCGGCCTGATGGACGCATTGGAAGCGCATTCGGTGCTTTCGATCAGTGACCAGCGGGGGTTTGCGGCGCAGGGCGGGATGGTGGAACTCGCCAGAAAGGGAAAAAGGCTCGCCTTCAGAGTGAACCGGAAAAATGCCACCAGGGCCGGCATTCGCTTCTCTGCACCCTTTTTGGGGATCGCGACTCTGGTCGGGGATTGAAATGGAAAAGAAGTTGCCAAGCCATCAATCTGTCGCACTGAAGATCCGGAAGATGATTCTGGGCAGCACCGCGCTCGCCTTGTTGCTCGCAACCGTGGCTTTCGTGCTGATCGAGTCACAACAGTACCGAAACTCGCTGGTGGACCGCGTTTTTGCGATGGCCGACGCGATGGCGATCAACCTGGTCGCCGCGATCACCTTTGACGACAAGGAAACGGCCGGGCGCCTCTTGCAGGCCTTGCGGGCGGAGTCGCAGGTCAAAAGTGCTGCCTTGTTTGATGCAAAGCTCGAGCGTTTTGCCGCTTATCCTGACGATCAACCGTTGGCCCAGGAAACCCCGGGCCATAACCACCTCAGGAAAGTGGCACAAAGCCAGTCAAAGCAGGCAATGTTCCACGAAGGTCTGCTGTACGTGGTGGTACCCGTTGTCCTCGAGAGAGAAGTCATTGGGTACCTTGAGATCGATGCCGGCCTGGATGAGTACTACGAAAACCTGACCAGGCTGACTTTCGTGGTTGTGGCTATCTACCTGGTGTTGATGGTGATCTTTTATTTCGTGGCCAATCGGCTGCATCGAAGGATCTCAGCTCCGGTGCAGGCGTTGGCAGAAGGTATGCGCGATATTGCACGTAACCAGGACTACGGGATGCGGGTGACGGCGAGCAGCAATGACGAGATTGGTGAGCTGATCGACGGTTTCAACGTGATGTTGGAAGAAGTGGAGGATCGTGACCAGGCGCTGGAAGCTCATCGTCTCGGGTTGGAAGCGGAAGTGGAAAACCGCACCGCCGAACTGCGCACCGAAAAGGAAAGGGCCGAGGCGGCGAGCCGCGCGAAGAGCGAATTCCTCGCAACCATGAGTCATGAGATCCGCACCCCGATGAACGGGGTACTTGGCATGACCGAATTGCTTCTCGATACCGGCCTGGACCTTCGTCAACAGCGCCTGGCAGAAACGGCACATCGTTCCGCCGAGGCGCTTTTGTCAGTCATCAATGATGTGCTGGATTTCTCCAAGATCGAGGCGGGCAAGTTACACTTGTCTGAACATACTTTCGATCTGCGCGAAATGCTCGAGGACACACTCGATCTGTTCGCGGAGAGTGCGCATGCAAAGGGCCTGGAGCTGGTTGCAAAACTGGATTCGGATATCCCGGGACCGGTGGTCGGGGATGAGACCCGTCTGCGCCAGGTGCTGGTCAACCTGCTGGGTAACGCGGTCAAATTCACCGATGCCGGAGAGGTCTGTCTCTCTGTCGGGCTGGCAGAGGCGGATGACGAGTGTGTGCGTTTGAGCGTCAGTGTTTCCGATACCGGGCCGGGTATTCCGACAGAGAAACAACGCCTGATCTTCGACGCCTTCTCGCAGGCGGATGGTTCGACAACCCGTTTGCATGGCGGTACCGGGCTGGGCCTGGCGATCGCCAATCGCCTGGTGAACCTGATGGACGGTGAGCTCACCGTCGAGAGTTCGCCGGGCGAGGGTGCCCTATTTAGTTTCCAGTTGTCTCTGCTCAAGGCCGCTGACGTCGACGCAGGGCTGGTGGACGTTTCCAGTCTGCACGATGTGCGTGTGCTGATCGTCGATGACCATGAGGTCAACCGTGACGTGCTGCATGGCCAGGTTTCGGCGTGGGGTATGCGTGACACCGAGGTGTCGAATGTCGTGGACGCCTTGCAGGAGCTGCACCTGGCGGCCAGCTCAGATGATCCTTTCCGGGTCCTGCTGCTCGACTGGCACATGCCCGGCATGGATGGCCTCGAGCTCGCGAGAGTCGTGCATGGCGATGCCTCTCTGCCGCCGATGCAGGTCGTGATGCTGAGCTCTTCGGGCAGGGATGCGGACCCCTCAACCCTGCGTGCTCATGGCATCGACTGCATTGTGCCCAAGCCGATCCGCCAGCAACGCCTGTTGTCCTGTCTGTTGGAGAGTTTCGGCGAATCCGATGCTCTCGAAACGACTGCCCCGGCAGCGCCTGCACGAGAGGCCGAGGGGGCGGGCGCCAGCTGCCGGATACTGTTGGTGGAAGATAACCTGATCAACCAGGAAGTGGCCACCGACATGCTGGAGTTGCTCGGGCATGTGGTGGAGGTCGCTTCCAATGGTGAAGAGGCCCTGAAGCGCCTTGGCGCCAGCGAATTCGACCTGGCAATGATGGATTGTCATATGCCCGTCATGGATGGATTCACCGCAACACGGCGACTTCGCGAGCGGGAGCAGGAAAATGGGCAGGATCGCCTGCCTGTCATTGCGCTTACGGCCGATGTGCAAAAGGGTATCCGCGAGCAGTGCGTCAACGCCGGCATGGATGATTATCTGAGTAAGCCGTTCTCGCAGGAGACTTTGCGCAAGGCGCTGGCAAAATGGTTGCCGGGACAGGTTCAAGCCAACTCGGTGGTCTCGTCTGAACGGCCTGCCGATGATGGTGATGGGGTCGTTGACCTTGCGGCGGTGGAAGTGTTGCGCGAACTCGGGCAGAAAAGAGGTAAGGATATCCTCAATCACCTTGTCAGGCTGTTCGAGCAACAGTGTGCTGAAGCCTTCCCTACGATGCGCGAGCATCTGGAAAAGGGCGATGCCAACGCACTGGGTCTGCTCGCGCATTCCCTGAAATCGAGTAGCGCAAACCTGGGAGCAGCCCCGCTGTCCGCCCTGTTTGCTGACATCGAGCATAAGGGGCGTGCTGGTGATTTGGGGCAGATGCGCGAACTGCTCGACGAAGCCGAGTTGCTCAAGCATCGCACAATGACAATTTTGACCCATCAAATCGGCACGCAACAGCCGCCGCGACAAGAGGGTTCCATTCAAACCGGGATCAGTATCCTGCTGGTGGATGATGATGCCTCATTCCGCCTGTTCGCCGGCGAATCACTGCGCGATGCCGGGTTTGAGGTGGAAGAGTCGGGTAGTGGAGCGGAAGCTTTGCGCCGACTCGAACAGGACCCGTACCCTGATCTTATTCTGCTGGATGCGCAGATGCCGGGCATGGATGGTTTCGAGGTCTGTGAACGTCTGCAGCAGTATCCTGCTGTGGCCGATCTGCCCGTCCTGATGGTGACGGGCCTGGATGATGAGGAATCGATCAACCGGGCCTTTGAAGCCGGGGCAAGAGGCTTCACCCACAAGCCGGTGAACATGCCGATTCTTCTGCATCAGATCCGCTTCACCCTGCGCGCTGTGTCCACCGAAAACGAGTTGCGCGAACAAACAGCCAAGCTGGCGGCGGCGCAACGTATTGCCAGCCTGGGTTCCTGGCGATGGGTGGTGCGCGAGGATGCGTTCGCCATTTCCGATCAGCTGGCCCGCATGTGCCACATACCGCCCAAGGACTTTTCCGGCGACCTCGATGCCTTTATCGATCTGGTCATGGCCGAAGACAGGGCAGGGGTGCGAAAAGCCATCCAGCAGGTTGCCAACGGTGGACAGGGAAGCAGTATCGAGTACCGACTGGCAGCGGCCGGGAACCCGTTTGTCAGCCAAAAGGTTGAAGTGCGGACAGGGCAGGATGGTAGCCGGATTCTGCATGCGACCGTGCAGGATGTGACGCGCCAACGGGCCGCTGAGGAGCAGATCCGCAAACTGGCCTACTACGATGTACTGACAGGGCTGGCCAGCCGCAGCCACCTGCACCAGCGCTTGCATGACAACATCAAATCGGCGAACCGGCGCGGTGAACGCTTCGCCTTGCTGTTCGTCGACCTTGACGGGTTCAAGACGATCAACGACAGCCTGGGCCATGACGTTGGAGATCAGCTGTTGAATACCGTGGCCAAGCGTTTGCGCTCGGTGATGCGGGAAACTGACTTCGCAGCACGCCTGGGTGGGGATGAGTTTTGTCTTATCGTCGATCAGATATCAGATGAGTTCGATGCGGCTGACGTGGCAGAGCGCTGCCTGCAGGTGATTTCGGAAGAGACTGACCTGAAGCGCCAGGTGGTCAGGCCGCGGGCAAGTATCGGTATCGCGCTGTATCCACGTGATGGAAAGGACTCCCAGGGACTGCTGAAAGCCGCTGACAGTGCGATGTACGCCGCCAAGCGGGCGGGCAAGCACCGTTATGCTTTCTATTCTGAACAGATGACGCTGCAGGCCGAGCGGCGCCTTACTCTCGAAAACGAGCTGCGCGGGGCATTGCAGAACCAGGAATTCCTGCTGCATTTTCAACCGCAGGTGAGCCTGAGGAACGGTCGTTTGCTCGGTGTCGAAGCATTGGTCCGTTGGCAGCACCCCACCCGGGGCCTGTTGATGCCGGGCGATTTCATTGATGTCATGGAACGCATAGGCCTGATTGGCGAACTGGGTGACTGGGTCCTGAGACGGAGTTGCGAACTGGGTGCGCAATGGCATGCCCAGGGCATGGATGAGCTCATGATCTCGGTCAATGTGTCGCCGTTGCAGTTCGACGATCCCGAGTTTGCTGAAAAGGTCAGGCAAGTCGTTAAGGAAACAGGGATTGCGCCACAACGTCTGGAACTGGAAGTCACAGAGAGTGCGGTGCAGAGCCGCGCGAACAGCCAGGCGATGTTCGAATACCTGAAAAAAGTCGGGATCAGTCTGTCCATCGATGACTTCGGAACAGGGTATTCCGCACTCGGTTCGCTCAAGCATCTGCCCATCGATAAGCTCAAGGTCGACCGCGTGTTCATCCGTGACATCATCGATAATCCGCACGATTCGCTGATGTTGGGCACCATCGTTGGACTGGCGCATGCGATGGGATACGAGGTGGTTGCCGAGGGGGCCGAGACTCTGGAGCAGTTGCAGGTGCTCTCCGGTTTCCAGTGTGACCAGGTGCAAGGGTTTTACGTGGCTCATCCAATGCCGGCCGAAGAGTTGGTGAAGTTGTTTGGGCGTCGTTTCGATGCGGAAAAAGCCGCATTCATCAGCCGCGATGAACAGCTCCGGGAGGTCAGCGCATGACGGTCCGGGCAATCGCTGAGCGCCACCTGCTGCTGGACCAGCCGCTGCCGGTATTGCCGCCTGGTGCTGACTATCTTTTGCGTGCGTTGAGCGATGAAAACATGGGGTTCGCTGACCTTGCCGAGGCCATCGAGAAGTTCCCGAGTATTGCCTTCAGGGTACTGGCGGTAGCCAACTCGGTCTGGTCATCTCCGGCCTCACAGATCGCCCGCTTGGACCAGGCATGCGCGAGGCTGGGTTTCAAGGTGGTTCGCAGTATCGCCATCGCGGTTGCGGTGGCATCACCGTTCGACTGCAGGCTGTGCCCTGGATTCGAGGCGGAGATCTACTGGACCAGTGCGATGCTGACCTCGAGAGCTGCGGACATGTTGGCGAGCCAGATGAGCGCCGATTCCGACCATCACCCGGGTGTGGCCTCGACCGCCGGGGTATTGAACAACCTGGGTTTGTTGTTGTTGGCGACGAGAATGCCCCAGCAGACGAACCTGGCGCTCGAACAGGCACGCGAATCTGATATCGGGGTTCTGCGGGCAACCCGCGAATACTGTGGTCTGGGGTACGACGAGGCCGGCATTTTGTTGCTGGAGGCCTGGAACCTGCCATCGTTGTTGAGTCAAATGCTCAGAAAGCGTTACGCAAGCGTGCAGGAGGAGCCCGGTCGCATCTGCTGTTCGCCCCTGGGTGTGGCGGCGTATTTCGAGTCGGCATTGCGCCATGATCAGGAGGTAGCCCCGGAGGATGTGGCTGCATTCTGTCACAGTGCGGATTTGCATGCGCTCCAGGGCATTTACCAAACGCTCGCCAAAGAGCAAGACAGGGTCCGTGAAGTGGCGGTATCGTTGGGATTGTGATTTTTCCCTTGGGAATCAGAGTGCATGCGTGATTGGGATGAGCTGAGCGCACAGGAGCAACTGGCTCTGCGTCAGGCCTATGGCCATTACCTCGATACCCTGCCGCCAACCTGTTCGATGGACGAAAAAAACGAGCGCTTCCGCCGCTGGTTGGCCGAACAGGGGGTGAATTTCCAGCCTCGTTGAACTTCTGGTCAGATTCCAAGTCTCACTGAATGCAGGCAGTTGCCTGTAGATGAACACGATGTTCATTGAGACTCCCCTTGATTCGCCGGCACAGCTACATGGTTGTGCCGGTTTTTTATTTGCACCATATCTGTGCGTGAAGTGCCGCGATGCACTCATGCAGGGCGATTGCGTGCGCGTTTTCAGGGCATACGACACCTAACTGTTTGAATCAACAATGCTTTAAATTGGGGCATGGATTCTGCATGTGAGGGCGGACGATTACCGATTCCCCACCCATACTGAAAACGAGCGAGATCGAGGATGAATTTAAAAAAACTATTGGCAGCCATGGGCGCTGTGCTGCTGTTGTTGCCCGGGTTGGCCATGGCCGAAGACGCGCTGAGTAGCTCTAACACCGCATGGATTCTGACTTCCACCGCCCTGGTGCTGTTCATGACCCTGCCGGGCCTGGCTCTGTTCTACGGCGGTTTGGTGCGTAGCAAAAACGTACTCTCGGTGCTGATGCAGTGTTTTGCGATCGGTGGTGTCGCCTCGGTGCTGTGGTTCGTGGTCGGCTATAGCCTGGCGTTTGGTGAGGGCAATGCCTGGATTGGCGATTTCAGCAAGGTCATGTTGGCCGGTGTCGGTCGTGAGACGCTGATGGGCGATATTCCCGAACCGCTGTTCATGCTGTTCCAGATGACCTTTGCCATCATTACCCCGGCGTTGATTATTGGGGGTTATGCCGAGCGTATGAAATTCTCCGCCATGCTGCTGTTCAGTGCGCTGTGGCTGCTGGCTGTTTACGCGCCGATAACCCACTGGGTGTGGGGCGGCGGCTGGCTCGGCGAGATGGGTTTGTATGACTTCGCCGGCGGCGTGGTAGTGCATATCACCTGTGGTGTGGCCGCGCTGGTGGCGGCCGTGGTGATCGGGCCGCGTCGTGGTTTCCCGGAGACGGCGATGCCGCCGCACAACATGACCATGACTGTGATGGGTGCGGGCATGCTGTGGGTTGGCTGGTTTGGTTTCAACGGCGGCAGTGCGTTGGCGGCCAATGGCGATGCCGCCATGGCGATGCTGGTGACCCATATCTCGGCCGCTGCCGGTGTCCTGATGTGGTCGGCCATGGAATGGATCAGATTCGGTAAGCCGAGTGCCCTGGGCGCAGTCACCGGTATGGTGGCAGGACTGGGTACCATCACTCCAGCTTCGGGTTTCGTCGGCCCGGGCGGTGCGCTGATCATTGGTCTGGCAGCCGGTTTTGTCTGCTTCAACGCCACCTTGTTCATTAAGCGTGTGCTGAAAATTGACGATTCGCTGGATGTGTTCCCGGTTCACGGGGTGGGCGGTGTTCTGGGCACCCTGCTGGCCGGCGTGTTCTCCGCTACCAGTCTGGGTGTTTTCAGCGGTTATGGCTTTGCCGAGGGTATCGCAAGCATGGGCAGCCAGCTGTATGTACAGTTCATCGGCGTCGCTGCCGGTGTCATCTTCACGGCGGTCGTAACCTGGGTATTGCTCAAGCTGGTGGATATGCTGATTGGCCTGCGCGTGACCCACGAAGAGGAGATCCAGGGCCTGGATATCACCATGCACGAGGAGCGTGGTTACGACATCCTCTAAGGGTGGCTTGGCCTTTCCCGCTGGACGGGAGGGCCTGGTAACAGCCAATGAAAAAGCCCCGCATCGCAAGATGCGGGGCTTTTTTCTGACCGGTGATCGGGATTGCCCGGCCGCAAATGGTCGGAGTGAGAGGATTCGAACCTCCAACCCTTGCCTCCCGAAGTTTTGTTACTGCCTCGATGTCGAAATAGTCGTACTTTTTTGCTTCGCGCGACCGCCGCAACTGCATGACAGCAGAGTTGACTCTGCCGGTTATTCGCTGGTTAGGGGTATTACTGTTAATACAAGGGAAAACACCAAAATCAATGTAACTGGTAGGGGTTTAAAATATTCAGAGATTATTCAAGAGCCTAGCGTAGGGGCCGCTGAACCGAACTGAAGTAAAGATGAAACCTAGGTTAAGTTAAGGCCCCGCGATGTCTTTCAGTTGTTTGCGTATCTTGCTCGTTGACGATGACGAATTTCTGTTGTCAGTAATGCTGTCGAGCCTTACCGAAATCGGAGTGGGAGAGGTAGTAACAGCGACTAATGGCGCACGTGTCCTTTCCCTGCTGGAGCAGGGCGAAGTTTTCGATGTAATCCTCACCGATCTGAACATGCCCGAAATGGATGGCATCGAGTTGATGCGGCATCTATCCAAGCGCGCATACCCTGGTGACATAGTGCTTCTGACAGCGGAACACCCCAAGGTACTACAGACCGCACATTCTCTCGCCAAGGCTCATAGCCTTCGCTTGTTGGGAGTGCTACAGAAGCCATTTTCACGAGATTCGCTCGTGGCTATCTTGGGTAATGTCGAGTACCTGGAAGTAAACAAGCCGGCCATATCGACGCAACAACCCGAAGTCACAGTCGATGAACTGGAGGCAGCGATTCAAGGTGGCCAGCTCGTTCCTTACTTTCAGCCGCGCATTAGGATTACTGACAGAAGCGTCGTAGGGATGGAGGCATTGGCTCGTTGGCAGCATCCGCAAAAGGGCCTGATCATGCCCCGCGTATTTATTCCCCTGGCTGAGAAGTCAGGGCTTATTGAGGCGCTGAGTCACCTGATGCTCAAGGCTTCAATTGAGCAGCTGGGTGTTTGGCAGGCTAGAGGTATCGAATTGAAGATATCTGCGAATGTCACAGCCGGAGATATGGTCAATATCGGGCTCCCGGACCGCATTTATCAATGGTGCCAGGAAGCATGCGTGACTCCATCAAGCATCGTGCTGGAACTGACAGAGAGTCAGTTGATGAAAAACGTGGAGTTGACGCTGGATACCTTGATTCGTCTTCGCCTTAAAGGCATGACCCTGGCGGTTGATGACTTCGGTACGGGGTATTCCAACCTTGGCCAGATCAAGCGGGCGCCTTTTTCTGAACTGAAGATTGATCGCAGCTTCGTCAGGGAAGGAGCTTGCGATGATGAAGG
>JAAUXZ010122662.1_pt1 | contig 10248 bp, 10 predicted proteins | sample 7278131 | NCBI WGS metagenome assembly JAAUXZ01 (sample SAMN14350119, study PRJNA611818) | marine sediment metagenome | isolation source: surface marine sediment (3m) | place: French Polynesia: Moorea | collected 2018-08
CCCCAAGCAATGTTTGATCGATACCTTTGCGATCACCGAAATTCAGGCCGAAGCAATACTGGAGACCAAACTGCGCCACCTGGCGAAACTCGAGGAAATGAAAATCCGCCAGGAAGAATCCGAGTTACTGGAAGAAAAGGCCGAGCTGGAAAAACTGCTGAGTTCCGAGCGGCGTATCAAAACGCTGATTAAACGCGAAATTCTCGATGACGTGGAAACCTACGGTGATGACCGACGTTCGCCGATCGTCGAACGTGAATCGGCACGCGCGCTGGACGAGTCTGAACTGACACCGGCCGAGTCGTTAACCGTGGTGCTGTCGCAAAAGGGCTGGGTGAGAGCGGCCAAGGGTCATGATATCGATGCCACCGCGCTCAATTATCGGTCCGGCGATGGTTTTCAGGGGGCCGCGCAAGGCCGCAGCAACCAGTCCGTTGTTTTCATCGATAGCGCGGGACGCAGTTATTCTTTGCTGGCGCATACCCTGCCTTCGGCAAGAGGTCAGGGTGAACCGCTAACGGGTCGGTTCAAGCCGGCGGCCGGTGCAGAATTCAAGACCTGTCTGATGGGTAGTGACGACAGTTTTTTCCTGTTGTCGTCATCCCACGGATATGGATTCGTTTGTACCTTTGCCGACATGGTGACGCGCAACAAGAACGGTAAGGCATTAATTTCACTGCCGGCCGGCTCCAGCCTGCTACCCGCGGTTGCTGTATCCAGTTATGACAGTGACCATTTGGTGGCGATCACCAGCGATGGATACGCGGCTCTGCTAGAGCTTAGTGCGGTGCCGCAGTTGTCGAAGGGTAAGGGCAACAAGATTCAGGGCATTCCACCGAAACGCCTGAAAGCGGGGGAAGAGCGGTTGGCTTTTATCGCCTGCCTGCAGGAGAAGCAGAAACTGGTGATTCACTGTGGCAAGAAATATAAAACCATGAATCTCAGAGAACTCGAGGAATACCGCATCGAGCGCGGTAAACGCGGACGTAAATTGCCCAGGGGTTATCAAAATGTCACTGCCATCGAAGTGATCGATTGATGGTAGTGAGGAGAGCACCAATGAGAATCCGACTGCTCCTCCCGCTGCTGTTTATATTACTTGTGCCCTGGACGGTGTTGCGGGCAGAAGGCATCACCGTACAGGGTAGCGCGCAGGTCAGTGTGGTTCCCGACATGGCGACCTTCAATTTTTCGATTCTCGAACGCGGCCTCAGCTTGCCCCGATCAAAAGACGCGGTGGACGAACGTAGCGCTGAACTGATAAACCTGGCGCGTGAGCTGGGCATTAGCGATGCGGATATCACCTCAGCCGAGGTGCGAATCCGACCGCGCTATGACCATCCCGATGCGAGGTTGCTGGGTTACGATGTCAGTCGCGATATTCGAGTCGTGTTGAAGGACCTAAACCGCTATACCGAACTGGTCAACGGGGCGATCGAAGCCGGTATTTCTACACTGGGTAACATCCAGCTTGACGTCAGTCAGCGTGCTTCGCTGGAAGTTAATAGTCTGGCTGCCGCGATGGCGATAGCGCGTCGCAAGGCCCAGATTATTGCTGCCGAGGCGGGTGTTAGCCTTGGCAAGGTCACCGGGGTGACTGAAGCGGGATTACCGTCCGAGATGCCAATCTACCAGGCCCGCGCTGAGAGCTTGATGACGGGTAATCGGTCAGCTTTTGAGCCAGGCAGAATTGTAGTCAGCAGTCAGGTCACTGTGACCTTTGCTATCGACTAGTTTTTACATCGAAGAGAAATCGTAGCCCAGCTCTTCTTCAGGCGGTTGCAGGAAATTGCCCTGAATATAATCGACACCCAGGCTCCAGACCACGCTCATTGATGACGCATCGTCCACTGCCGGCACGATGGTATTCACTTCCATCGATGAGGCTTGCTCGGCAATTGCCTTGATGCTGTCCTGGTGCTGCTGATTCTGCGATAGCTGGTTGGTGTAGTGACTGTTGATGCGCAGGAAGTCGGCATTGATATGTTTGTATAACTGGAACGGATTGGTTCCGTCGCCAAATTCGTCGATCACAAACTGACAGTGTAATTCCTTGGCAGCCTTGAACAGCGCCTTGGTGGCTTTTAGATGAGTGACGGCTTCCTCTTCGATGACCATGAGTACCAGTTGCTCACCGGAAACTTTTGATTTTGACAGGTTGTCTGAAATCCAGGCGGGCAGGCTGGCGTCAATAATCGAGTCGACCGAAAGCGGTATAAAAATATCCACGATGTTGCCTTGCGTCCTGGCTTCGGTAATGCGTTTGATCGCATGTAATATCTTCCAGCGATCCAGCATGCGGGCTACACCGGTTCGCTCGGCGGCCACATGGTACTGTTCATACTCCATGACGTTATTTTCGGCATCCTTGATCAAAAGTGAACTCTGATAGCGTTGTCCACCCTGACCCTTGATACCGATAATTGGCTGATAAAGGCCATCGATTCGATTATTGCTGAGTGCATCCTTGAGTTTTTCAGCGATGATGCCGTCGGCTTCATCCTGGGTCATTTCGCCGGCTTTCGGCACAAAAATTCCGATCTTGTTACCGCCGTTGACCTGCAGGTCATCACAGGTTCTTTCCGCCCGTGAAACAATCTCATTGGGATTGTCGGGAGTGTTTTCGTCGATGAATACAATTGAAATACTGCAGGTTGCATTGATTGACTGGTTGCCGATTTCAACGATATGTTGATCGACGGTTTCCAGCAGCTGATTGGCAAAGGCTTCCACCGCATCCCTTGTCCCAAGGGTTACCAGACAGGTATAGGTGTAAGCGGAAAACCTGGCGACCAGGGTTTTGTCATCGGCAGCCTTACTGATCTCGCCGGCCAGGTCGCTGATTAAAGAGTCGCAGCCCGAGATGCCAATCTTGTCACGAATGGCATTAAAGTTGTCGATGGAAATATACACCATGGCGTACTGGTCGACGCCATTGACCGCCTGCGTGGTCGCTGTCTTCAACTGCTCCATGTAGTACTGGCGCTTGTATAAATTGGTCACCATGTCATGCTGGTGCAGATAACTGATTTGCTGTTCCAGTTCGGTCGTGTCTGCCTTGTTGCGAATCAGGATTTGTGAACAGGGTTCGCTGTCGTAACTGGCGCGTGAGAATTCAACGGTGGCCTCAATTTTCTCTCCGCCGCTGTGTAACAGGGTCAGATCGATAGCGGCATCATCCTGTTGTTCCTTGCCGAGTTCACGCAGCAGCGATTTCAGCTCCGCCTGCTCCTCGGCGATAACCATGTCGATAATGGGTGTGCCCTCGAGTTCATCGAAGTCCGGAATGCCAAACAGATCCATAAACGCAGTGTTTGAATAAATGAACATGCCCTCGTGGACGTAGGCCACCGCGTCCTTGGAATTTGCCAGCAACGCCTGACAGCGTTTTTCACTCTCCAGGTGGCTGAGTTCCAGGCGCATCGCACGTCGCCACAGGTTGATGTTGTAGGCCTCGCGTTTGATGACCTGTATCAGGTGGTCCAGGTTGCCATGGCAAACCAGGTCCTGAGCACCCTGGGTAATGACTTCAACAATTTTTTCCTGCCCCGAGCCTGAAGTGGTTGCGACAAGGGCAATGTGTTTACCGCAGTTGCGGATGAGTTCCTGTGCCTGGTCGATGGAAAATTCCATCAAGTCGATAGAAAACAGCACCAGGTCGAAGGACTTGGAATCGAGCAATTCGGACATGTCCTCGGCGTCTTCGGCGAACTCGGCGCGTACGTGCATACCAGTGGCTCGAAGTGAGCTGGTAATCTGCTCTGCCTTGTGGAATCCCTCGTCCACAATTAGCAGCCGAATTAGTTTTTCCTCTGAAGCCATGCCTTTGCTGGAGTTGATATCAAGGGCCGTATTATAGGCGGATTTGGCCTTAATCAACTAGCATCTGCTCACACTAATGCGGCCAAATAGTGTTAACAGACAGCAATATAATCCGGTATCATCGCCGTTTTTTTTACAGGCGACAAAATGGCGACTTACAGCACGAACGAATTTCGCGGCGGTCTCAAGATCATGTTGGATGGCGAGCCATGTGCCATCATTGAGAATGAATTTGTTAAACCGGGTAAGGGCCAGGCATTTAATCGCGTAAAAATCAGAAATCTGATCACTGGTCGCGTGCTGGACAAGACTTTCAAGTCCGGTGAATCGGTCGAAGCTGCCGACGTCATGGACACCACAATGCAGTATCTCTACAGCGACGGCGAGTTCTGGCATTTCATGGATCCCGACAGTTACGAGCAACAGGCCGCCGACGAGGCAGCGGTAGGGGATTCAAAGATCTGGTTAAAAGCCCAGGATATGTGCGAAGTCACTCTCTACAACGGCAGCCCGATCAGCGTCACACCGCCCAATTTTGTCGAGCTGGAAATTACCGAAACAGATCCCGGCCTGAAAGGTGACACCGCGCAGGGTGGCAACAAACCGGCGACCCTGGAGACGGGTGCGGTGGTCAAGGTGCCACTGTTTCTGGAAATTGGTGAAGTCGTCAAGGTCGATACTCGTTCGGGCGAATACCTGTCTCGCGTAAAGAAATAAGGCCTGGATCAGCGGTGTAGCAAACTTCGGTGATACTGTTGATGTTGACCCGCTTAGTTCACCCATGACCTGGCAGCCTCTCGGTTCTCAGTCGGTGTTACGACAGCGGGCTGACATGCTGAGCGCAATCAGGCAATTCTTCACTGAGCTCGGCTACCTTGAAGTCAATACACCCGTTTTATTGCCGTCGGTGAACCCCGACCCGGCGTTGCAACCTTTTGCAGTGCAATCCCGCGAGCCGCTGTTCCTGCAAACCTCACCCGAATTTGCGATGAAACGATTACTCGCAGCCGGATCGGGTTCGATTTATCAGATTTGTCCGGCCTTCCGTGATGATGAAGCGGGCAGACACCATCATCGTGAGTTCACCCTGCTGGAATGGTATGCCGAGGGTTTTGACTACCTCGCATTGATGGATCAGGTCGAAGAGTTAATCAATCACCTGGCCGGCACATCGATAACCGTAAAGCGCTGCCGGTATCGAGAGCTTTTTTTACAGCATCTCGATATCGACATGGATCAAATTGAGCTAACCGAACTGCAACAACAATGCGCTCAGCGGGCCGAATACAGTAACCCAACAGCACTGACGTTTCAGCAGTGCCTCGATTTGCTGCTGGTTACCTGTATTGAACCCGCCATGCCGGGTTATCAGCTGGTTTTTGATTATCCCTCGTCACAAAGCTCGCTGGCGAAATCCTGTGCTGAGGATCCGGATTATGTGCAACGATTCGAGTTGTTCCACGACGGTCTCGAACTTGCCAACGGTTTCTCCGAGCTCACCGATGTCTCCATTCAACGTCAGCGCTTCGAGGCAGACAATCAGCGACGACAATCGCTGGGTTTGCCAGAGTACGATCTGGATGAGCTTTTTCTCGCAGCGCTCGACCATGGTCTGCCCGACTGTGCTGGTGTTGCGGTGGGTCTCGATCGACTACTGATGAGCCTTTTGGGACTCGAGCATATTAACCAGGTCCTCAGTTTCCGGGACTGAAGTCCAGGCTTTCTGTTGTCGCCGGTTACTCGAGAATCAGGCGCTGCTGAGATACCTGTTTGCCTTTTGCGTAGGTCAGGCGGTCGACCTCGACGAAACCAAAGCGCTGGTGAAATTTCAGCGACGCGTGATTTGGCGGCTCAATATCAATTTCTGCCAGCAAACAGTTTTTTTGCAGTTTGCGAGCGTCATCAATCAATTGCTGGTAAAAAATGCTTGCCAGTCCCTGGCCACGTGCCGCTGCGGCGATGATGATGCGGTCGACGTAAAGGAAATTGTCGTAGTTCTGGTCGAACCAGCCATAGGATTCGCCGTCGTAGTCGGAAGCCTCGGCAAATACCAGCATGAAACCAGCCACATTATTGTCAATTTCCGCGACCAGTGACATTTCACTCAGTGATATCAGTAGCCTGAGCCGATCGGCATCGAGTGGACTCAACACCTCAACCGAAGCTTCGTTGAGTTCCAACACGGCATCAAGATCGTTTTCAGAATAGGGGCGTAGTCTCATAACTCGGGGTAACTGCTTGGGTTCATAGCATAGTGTACCGCTCGCATTAGCTGACGTCTTCTCATGGTAAGTCAGACTTTTCATCGGGCGACGATTCTGATTTGATGACCGTTATGACTACTTTATCGCCACTGATCAGCGCCGCTGCGCGCGAGGTTTTCGAACAACTGGAAGCCAATCCAAGAAACTTACCCACCCTCGACAGTATGGAAGCTTATCGAAAAAGTGTGAGGGCAGGTTGGCAGCCCCAAATAGACCAGACGCTGGCGGAATTTGAAGGCTTGCTGGAAACGATTTCGATCGATGGGATCAGATGCTTGCAGCTGACGCCCGCGGGTTGGAATGAAAGTAACGGCCTATGTGTGTTGTATTGTTACGGTGGCGGTTTCATTAGCGGTAGTCCCGAAGAAGACCTGATTCTCAGCGCACCGCTGACAACGATGACTGGCGCCCGCTTTATTTGTGTCGATTATGTGTTGTCTCCGGAGTTTCCTTTTCCCCTGCCGCAGAATGACGTGATGGCCGTTTATCGGGCCTTGCTGGAAGAACTACCCGCCAGTCGACTCGCGGTCGCCGGAGATTCTGCTGGCGGCAACCAGGCCCTTGGATTATTGACAAGAGCGAGGTCTCAAGATTTGCCGATGCCTCGCTGCCTTGCCTTATTGTCGCCGTGGATTGATCTCAAACACCAGGGGGACAGCCATCGTTTTAACGATGGTCGAGATCCCAGTTTAAGCTGCGCATACCTGGAGTTCGCGGCAACCGCACATGCTGGCGATACGCCCCGCGATGATGCTGATTTGTCGCCGCTTTATGCGGATTTAACCGGCTTGCCACCCACTATTATCACAACCGGCAGTCGGGATTTATTGTTGAGTGAGGCGATCGAATTATCGAGAAAGCTGCAGCGATGTGGCGTCGAGGCTGAACTGCAGGTCTGGGATGAGTTATGGCACGTGTTTGAGTTTTATCCGATTCCGGAGAAAACTGAATCTCTCGAACGGATTGCAGCTTTTGTCAGGAAACACTCAGCCGAACTTAAGTCGTAACTTTTTTTACTGGGAAGTGGCCGATTAGCTGGCCCATTTTCACGGTTTGCCCTTCACCGATATGTGGTAACCACTCGACTTGTTTGGGTGTCAGGACGATGACGGTCGAACCCATGTTGAATCGACCCATTTCATCGCCTTTATTGAAATCCTTCTTGGTATGCCCGTAGTCAAATTCGCTGACTTTCTTGCCTGCAGGTGGAGTAACCAGGCCACTCCATACGGTTTCGATGGCCGCCACGTTAATGGCGCCAACCAGTACCAGCACCATGGGCCCGACCGAAGTTTCAAACTCACACACCAGGCGCTCGTTTCTGGCGAAAATTTGCGGCACTTCCTGCACTGTCCACGGCGCTACGCTAAACAGCCGACCTGGTACATGAATCATTTTCTTCAGGCGTCCACCCAGGGGCATATGCAGGCGGTGGTAGTTGTACGGCGCCAGGTAAACGGTCACAAATTTACCGGTACCAAATTGCGAAGCCATGGCCTGGTTACCGCCGAGTAGTTCGAGCACACTATAGTCCTGACCCTTGGCCTGGAAAATACGGCCGGCTTCAATAGGGCCAGACTGCGAGACCGTACCGTCAGCGGGGCAGCACAGAATGTTGTCGCCGGGCGCTATGGGCCTGGCGCTGGATTTCAATGGCCGCGTGAAAAATTCATTGAAGGTTTCATAGTCTTCGATATCGGGATGTTCAGCTTCACGCATATCCACCGAGTAGGTTTTAATGAACCAGTTAATCAGCGGTTGCACGAAGGGTCCCTTCAGCCGGGTAGCAAAATACACGAGGCGCGAAATGGCATGGTGAGGTAATACCGGGAACAGGTATTTCAGAACTTTTTGCTTGCGGCTGAGTTCGATCACGTTATTTTCTCACTTCCAGTTCGATGGTTTGCTCACCGCTCTCAAAGGTCAGCGTCACTGGAACCTTATCACCAACTTCCAGTGGTTGCTTGATGCCCATCAACATCAGGTGCAGACCTCCCGGTTTGAACTCAACTGTGACACCGGCGTCTACCGGCACTTCCATTAGTTGATTCATGCTCATCATGCCGTCAGCCATGCGCGTTTCATGCATCTCGATTTTGTTGAAGGCAGGGCTGCTGGCTGAAAGCAGGCGGTCGGCAGAGGTGCCGTTATTGTTAATGGTGAAATAACCGGCACGCATGGGCACGCTGGGCGGCAATTGTTTGATCCACCCGTCGGCCAGTCTGGTTTCAGCCAGACTTCCAAGCGATAGCAGGCTTAAAACGCAAGTAATAATTAAACGGCGCACGATAACCTCAGTAATAGTCAAAAATTCTTAGCAGGTCGCGAGAGATAGCGTCGGCGTCATGCGGGGCGCTGAACAGACCAGCGAATTGGGCCTCAGGATTGAACAGCAGGTAATGGCCGCTATGATCAACCAGGTAGTTCAGATCGTCCTCCGATTTCTGGTGCGACTGGTGCCGAATACCCAGAAATCCGGTTAACTCACGCAGCTTCTCTTCGGTATTGGTAGCCCCGGTAATTTTATTGTTGAAGTAATTCACGTAGGTTTCCATTTGCTGCGGGGTATCGCGGGTGGGATCTACCGAAACGAAGTAAACCTGAAGGCTGGCGTCAGAGACTTTCTCAACGTTGTTGAGTACCTGACTCATGGTTAGCAAGCTGCCAGCGCAGATATCGGCGCAATAGGTGTAACCAAAAAATACCAGGCTCCATTGATCCTGTAATGATTGCTCGGTGACCATGCCACCGCGGTGATCAAACAGTTCAAAAGCAGGTAGCGTCCGCGCATCGTCGCCCAGCCATCTCAATGATTCGAGCTCAGGCGGCTGACTGCGATGGACCGCCCAGGAGAGGGCTATACCAACGAGCAATGCAAGGCTTGCGACGATTGCTACAGTCGATTTATTCATACAGCTTATCGTGTAAAATTCGCGGATTATATTTGAACCAACAGCAAACACAACGTGGCCTTACCCGACGACCTGCAGCGCCTTGATACCGTCCGAGATTTCATCCGCTGGGGCAGTAGCGAATTCAATCGTAACGGCCTGACCTTCGCGCACGGCTTCGCCGATGCGCTCGACGAGGCCCGCTACCTGGCGTTACATGCACTGTGTTTGCCCTATGACATCGCCGATAATTACCTCGACGGTCGTCTCATAGACAATGAAAAAGAAGCCGTGTTCAACCTGCTCAACCTGCGTGTGAAATCACGCCAACCGGTAGCTTATATCACCCGCGAGTCCTGGTTTTGTGGCTTGAAATTTTACGTCGATGAACGCGTCCTGGTGCCACGTTCACCCATTGCTGAATTGATTGGCAAGCAGTTCGAACCCTGGGTTAATAGCGACCGGGTTGAGCGCATACTGGATCTTTGCACCGGCAGCGCCTGTATCGCCATCGCCTGCCAGTACGCATTCCCCGACGCCGAAGTGTGCGCATCGGATATTTCACGCGATGCACTCGAGGTGGCAAAAATCAACCGCGAGCAACACGACCTGGACGATGTTCTGACCCTCTATGAATCTGATCTGTTTGAAGCGATTCCGGCGCAAAAATTTGACGTTATCGTGTCCAATCCGCCCTATGTGGATGCCGAGGACATGAGTGGTCTGGCCAGCGAATTTGGACACGAGCCGCAGCTCGGACTCGCTGCCGGAGAGGATGGTTTGCTGCTGGTCGACAGGATACTCCGTCAGGCCGTCGACTACCTCAGCGAAGACGGTGTTTTGTTTATAGAAGTCGGCAACTCGCAGGCTGCGATGATGCAGCGTTATGCACAGCTACCCATGACCTGGATCGACTTCGACTATGGCGGTGCTGGAGTCTGTTGCATTCAGGCTGCCGATCTCTCCCACCTTAAAGATTTATAAACCTTTGACCCGATGCCAAATAAAGTAGATTCCAAAGAGGTGGGCCTGGTTGCCGGCCTCAACCTGTTCCATTTTTTCCTCGGTACTAAAGACCTGCATTATGGATTGTGGACCGATGGCCTCGAGGTCAATATTCGTAATTTGCCCGAGGCCCAGCAACGTTATTCCAATTTCCTCATCGAGCACATTCCCGATGATGTCTCCAGAATACTGGACGTCGGCTGTGGCGCCGGCGGGTTGGCCAGCGAATTGCGAAGCCGTGGTTATCGGGTTGAAGGTGTTTCACC
>JAAUXZ010096106.1_pt1 | contig 10245 bp, 4 predicted proteins | sample 7278131 | NCBI WGS metagenome assembly JAAUXZ01 (sample SAMN14350119, study PRJNA611818) | marine sediment metagenome | isolation source: surface marine sediment (3m) | place: French Polynesia: Moorea | collected 2018-08
CGACGGGCTCCCGGACTACTGGGAGAAGCGCTTCGGCCTGGATGCCGACGATCCCGCCGACGTCGAACTCGATGGCGACGGCGACGGCCTCTCGAACCTCGAGGAGTACGAGGCGAACTCGGATCCGAGCGCACCCGACAGCGACGGCGATGGACTCGACGACTTCCAGGAGGTCCGCGTCCACGGCACCGATCACGCGAGCCCCGACAGCGACGGCGACGGTCTCCTCGACGGGGCGGAGGTCGCCACACACGGCACCGATCCCTTGGACCCGGATACCGACGCCGACGGCATGGCCGACGGCTGGGAGGTGGTCCACGGGCTCGATCCCAGGGTGGACGACACGGCCGACGATCCGGACGGCGATGGCTGGACGAACCTCGAGGAGTACCGCTGGGGCACCGACCCGTCGGACGGCGACTCCCGTCCGGCGGCCCGTTTCGGCTACGGCGTGTCGGGGGGTCGCCTCTACCGGATCGAGCTCCATTCCGGAGCCACGACTTCCATCGGTTCGCTCGGTCTCAACGTGGACCTCCAGGGGCTGGCCTTCGGCCAGGATCGGGAGCTCTACGCCGTGGAGCCGGCGAAGAATCGGCTCTTCCACGTGGATCGCAGCACCGGTGCGGCCTCGCTGATCGGAGGCCTGGGCGTGGACGTCGTGACGCCGGGCCTCGCCGTCGACGAGGACGGCGAGCTGTGGATGGTCGATGGCAACGACCTCTACACGGTGGACCTCGCGAGCGGGCGAGCCGCCTGGGTCGGATCCACGGGAGCCGGCTCCATCGACGGGCTCGCCTGGGACGGCGAGTCGCTCTTCGGGATCGGCGTCGGCCAGGACAGCCTCTACACGATCGACCGCAGCACCGCTGCGGCGTCCCTGGTGGGGCCCCTCGACGACGTCGCGCTCGGCTACTCGGGGCTCAGCTCCGACAGCCGCGGAGAGCTCGTCGGCGTCGGCTACTACAGCCCGCGGCCGATCTTCCGCGTCGAGAAGTCCACCGGCCGGGCCGTGGTCCTCGCGTCGAGCTCACGCAGCTTCCGCTGCCTGGCGGTCGAGGGCTTCCGGGACCGCGATCGGGACGGGCTGCCGGACTACTGGGAGAGCCGCTACGGGCTCGACCCCCTCGACCCGGGCGACGTCGCGCTGGACTCCGACGGGGACGGGCTCAGCAACGCACAGGAGTACGACGCCGGCTCGGATCCGGGCCTCGTGGACAGCGACGGCGACGGCCTGACGGACGCGGTGGAGTTCCTCGAGCTCGGCACCGATCCCGCGGAGACCGACAGCGACGGGGACGGCCTCGGGGATTCGGAGGAGGTGGGTCTGGGCGCCGACCCGCTCGATCCCGATACCGATGGTGACGAGATGCTGGACGGCTGGGAGGTCGACCACGGCCTCGACCCGCTGGCCGATGACGCGGCGGAGGATCTCGACGCAGACGGCTGGACCAACCGGGAGGAGTTCCTCTGGGACACCGATGCCTCGGACGGGGCCGACGGGCCGACCGCGCGCTTCGGCTACGGCGTGAGGTACGGCACCACCCTCTACCGGGTCGAGCTCACGACCGGCCAGACGACCTCGTTCGGAGGGAGCGGCCCCACGGTCGACTTCACCGGCCTGGCCTTCGGCCAGGACCGGCAGCTCTACGCCCTCGACGCCTATTACGACCGGCTCTACCGCCTCGACCCCGAGAGCGGCGAGGCCACGCTGATCGGAAGCCTGGGCGTGAACGTGAGCGGAGGCGGCCTGGCCTTCGACGAAGACGGCGTCCTCTGGATGGTCGACTCCTATCGCTTCTACTCGGTCGACCCGGTGACGGGGCTCGCCAGCTACGCGGGCGAGACCGGGGGCGTCTACTTCGGCTCCCTCGCCTGGGACGGAGAGGCGCTCTACGCGCTCGAGTCGCAGACGGGGGATCTCTACACGATCGACCGCGGAAGCGGCGTGGCCACCTTCGTGACGCAGACCAACGGTCTGGCGGTCTTCTCGGGGCTCACGTCGGACAGTCGCGGCCAGCTCGTCGGCGCCGAAGCGAGCTACCCCAACCGCGTGTTCCGGATCGGAAGGAGCCCGGGCGAGACCGCGCTGCTCTCGCGGGCCGGGGGCTCGTTCCGGGCGTTCGCCATCGATGGATTCCGCGACACGGATCGCGACGGGATGCCCGACTTCTGGGAGATCCGGTACGGACTCGACCCTGCCGATGCCGCGGACGCCGAGTCGGACCTCGACGGCGACGGCCTGACGAACCTCGAGGAGTACGAGGCCCTCACCGACCCGCGCTCGCCCGACAGCGACGGCGATGGGCTGACCGATGCCGACGAGTGGTTCGTGCACGGCACCGATCCCACGCTTCCCGACAGCGATGGAGACGGCCTCTCGGACGGCGACGAGGTCGACGTGCACGGCACGGATCCGCTGGATCTGGATACCGACGGCGACGAGATGCCCGACGGCTGGGAGGTCGATCACGGTCTGGATCCGCTGGCCGACGACGCGGCCGACGACGCCGACGGGGACGGCTGGACCAACTACGAGGAGCTGGTCTGGGGGACCGACGCGGCGGATCCCGTTTCGAGGCCCTCGGCGCGGGTCGGTTACGTGATCTCCGCGAACGAGGAGCTGCACGAGATCGAGCTGACCACCGGGCTGGTGACGAGGATCGGTGCCCTCGGCGTGTCCGGATCCTTCGTGGGCCTGGCCTTCGGGCAGGACCGCGCGCTCTACGGCTTGGAGGGTAACTCCGGCCGGCTGTACCGGATCGACCCCCGCAGCGGCGAGGCGACCCGCATCGGCACGACGCTGGGTGCGTACCTCAGCAACGCGGGGCTCGCCTTCGACGAGGACGGGGCCCTGTGGCTGGTCGCTCGAGGCCGGCTGTACTCGGTCGATGTCGGGACCGGGCTCGCGACCGTGGTGGGTAGCACCGGCGAGTACTACCTGGACTCGCTCGCCTGGTCGAACGGCCAGCTCTACGCGCTCAGCACCTCTCCGGACTCCCTCTACACGGTCGACCGGACGACGGGAGCCGCCACGCTCGTGGGGCCGCTCGACACGGTGTCGATCAGCACGTCCGGACTGTCCTCGGACAGTCGCGGAGAGCTCGTCGCCGTGTCGTACAACAACCTCTTCCGGGTCGATCGCACCAGTGGCCTGGCGTCGCCACTCGCGCTGTCGAGCCTGTGGGGTCTGGGCGCGCTGGCGATCGAGGGCTTCCCGGACTCGGATCGCGACGGCCTGCCCGACTACTGGGAGGAGCGCTTCGGCCTCGATCCGGCCGACCCGAACGACGCCGCGCTGGACGGCGATGGGGATGGGCTCACGAACCTCGACGAGTACGAGGCGCGGTCGGATCCCACGCTGGCGGACAGCGATGGCGACGGCCTGACGGACGCCGAGGAGCACATCGACTACGGCACCGACCCCAACGACGCCGACAGCGACGACGACGGCCTGTCCGATGCCGACGAGGTCACGGTCTGGGGAACGGATCCCCTGCAGGCCGACAGCGACGACGACGGCATGCCCGACGGCTGGGAGGCCGACAGCGGGCTGGATCCGCTCTCGGAGGACGCGAGCGGCGACGCGGACGGCGATGGCTGGACGAACCACGAAGAGTACCTCTGGGACACCGACGCCGGGGATCCCGCTTCGAGGCCCGCGGCGCGCATGGCCTTCTCGATCGTGAACCAGCGGCTCTACCGGATCGATCTCTCGCTCGGGTTCGCCGCCCAGTGGGGCCTCCTCCCCTGGGGCGACTACGAAGGCCTGGCCTTCGGCCCCGACGGGATGCTCTACACCGTCGACGACTACAACGACCAGCTGTATCGGATCGACCCGGCGTCGGGAATCGCAACGCGGGTGGGGTACCTCTTCCACAACATCTGGCGCGCGGGTCTGGCCTTCGACGGAGACGGCGTGCTCTGGATGATCGACGGCAGCGGGCGGCTCTACAAGCTGGACCCGCAGACGGGCCTGCCGACCTTCGTGGGGAGCGACAGGCCGGGCTTCGACTCGCTCGCCTGGGACGGCAGCGACCTCTATGCCGGCAACGTCGCGGAGCGGGCTCTCTACAAGATCGATCGGTCGAACGGCGACGCAACCCTCGTCGGGCCCCTCGGCGACCCTGCGCTCGGTGCCGCGGGCCTGAGCTCGGATGGACGCGGCCGGCTCGTGGCCCTCGTGGGCTCGGCTCCGGTCTCCATCTACCTCGTGGACACGGCCGGCGGGGCCACCCGACTTCTCTCGACGCTGCCCAGTCCCGTCGGCTTCAAGTCCCTGGCGGTCGAGGTGATCGACCCCGGCTTCGTGGATACCGGCGCGCCGGCCGGACCGGCGGTGCCCAGCCTCTCGCCGGCGGCCCTCGCGGTGCTGCTCGCCCTCCTGGCCGGCGTCGGCAGGCGCGCCGCCTCGAGCGGGGCGCGACGGGCTCCTCGCGGCCCCTCGGAGTAAGGGCTACTGCCCCCGCCCCCGCTCGATCACGGCCTTCCTGCGCGCCGCGATCGCCTCGGACGAGATCCGTCGTGAGGACTCGGTGCCGACCTCCCGTTCGTACGCGAGCGCGTCGGGGAGCGGCATCGCGTAGCCCTCCTCGATGAGGCGCTTGTAGCCCTCGAGCGCGCCCGGCACGCACGAGGCCATGTCGCGGGCCAGGGCCTGGCAGGTCGGGAGCAGCGCCTCGGGCTCCACCACCCGGTTCACCAGGCCCCACTCGTAGGCCCGGGCGGCATCGAGGGCGTTGCCCGAGAGCGAGAGCTCCTTGGCCCGGGCCAGGCCGATGAGGCGCGGCAGCCGCTGGCTCAGGCCCCAGCCGGGCAGGATTCCGACCCGCGCGTGGGTGTCGAGGAACTTCGCCTTCGTGGAGGCAATGATCAGATCGCAGGCCAGCGCCAGCTCGAAGCCCGCCGTGGCCGCCGCGCCGTTCACCGCGGCGATCACCGTGCCCGGAAAGCCGGCGATGCCGTCGCGCATCTCGTCCTGCCCGGCGACGGAGAGGTCGTAGCCCGTGGCGTCGGCCCCGCCCGAAGACAGCTCCTTCAGGTCCATGCCGGCGCAGAAGGCGCGTCCGGCGCCGGTGACGATCGCCACCCGCAGCTCCGGGTCCTCGCGGATCTCGCGGAAGGCCGCACCGACCGCCAGCCGCAGCTCGGCCGAGAGCGCGTTCATCTGATCGGGCCGGTTGAGGGTGAGCGTCGCCACCGCGTCGTTGCGGGCGACGAGCAGGATCGGGTCGGGCATGGAGCCTCCGCCGGAATGCTAGAGCGCGTGCGGGTTCACGAGCACGCCGCCGTCGACCACGAGCACGTGGCCCGTGACGAAGGAGGCGTGGTCCGAGCAGAGCCAGGCCACGCCGTCTGCGATCTCCTCGGGGCGGCCGAGGCGGCGCATGGCGTGGGTGGCGACGGTCGCCTCGCGCACGTCGGGGTTGTGCTCGAAGTACATCTCGATGCCGGGGGTCAGGATGCCGCCTGGCGCCAGCGCGTTCACGCGCACGCCGCGCTGGGCCAGCTCGGCGGCGGCCGTCTTCGTGAGCGAGATGACGCCGCCCTTGGCCGCCGCGTAGGCCGCCTGGGTGGCCTCGCCGCGCAGGGCGGAGACGGTGGCGATGTTGACGATCGACCCGCCCCCGGACGCCAGCACGGCCGGGATCTCGTACTTGAGGCAGAGCCACACGCCCGTGAGGGTGACGGCCAGGGTGCGCTCCCACTCCTCGGGTGGAATCTCGGTGAGGGGGCGGAAGCCCGCCCCCCGCGCGGCATTGTTGGAGGCGCAGTGGAGCGCGCCGAAGCGCTCGAGCGTGGCCTGTACCATGGCCTCGGCCTGCGGCGCCTGCGAGACGTCGGCTCTCACGAAGAGGGCCTCGCCGCCGGCCTCCTCGACCAGGCGCACCGTCTCCTCGCCGCCGGCGCGGTCCACGTCGGCCACCGTCACGCGCGCGCCCTCCCGCGCGAAGACGAGCGCGGTGGCCCGGCCGATGCCCGAGCCCCCGCCGGTGACGATGCCGACCTTGTCCGCCAGGATCCCCACGCCGGCCTACCTGCTCTTCCGGGGCCAGCCCTCGACCAGCTTGCGATCGCGGCAGAAGCTCGGCCCGAAGATCGTCTGGCCGCTCATCTCCGCGGCCTCCTTCGCGGTGGCGAGCCAGGCGATGACGGCCGCGGGCACCTCCGGCGGGGCTCCGTGGCGGATCTGGTGCTGGTAGATGGGATCGTCCTCGCCGAGGATGGCGCGCTGGGCCTCGGTGGCCACGTAGCCCGGGTCGACGTTGTAGGCCCGGATGCCGCGCTTCCCGAACTCGACGTGCAGGAAGCCGGCCATGCGGTGGAGGGCGCCCTTCGAGGCCCCGTAGGCGAAGCCCCAGCCGCCCTCGCCGGTGGGGGCGAAGGGATCGGTGGTGGCGGCGGTGGAGGTCATGTCGATCACCGTCCCGCTGCCGCGCTCGAGCATGTGCCGGAGCACGAGCCGGGTGAGGTGCACCTGGGAGAAGACGTTGCCCTCGAAGACGCGGCGCATGGCGTCCTCGGGGAGGTCGAGGAAGGCGTCCATCACCCCGGGGCCCTGGTAGATGCCGTTGTTGAGCAGCAGGTCGATGCGGCCCCAGGCGTCGAGGGCCTTCGCCACGGCGGCATCGAGGCTGTCGCGCTCGAGCAGGTCGAGGCGGATGGGCAGGGCCTCGCGGCCGCGCTTCCGGACCTCTTCGGCCGTGACCTCGATGCTGCCGGGCAGGGCGCGCTCGGCCGGCTCCGCTGCCGTGGTGCCGTAGTCGTACCTCTCGCCCTCGCTCACGGTGCGTGCGGTCACGACGACGTCGAAGCCCGCCTCCGCCAGGGCGATCGAGGCGGCCTTGCCGATGCCCCGGCTGGCGCCCGTCACGAACGCGACCTGCGTCATCTGGCCACTCCCTCCTGCTTGGACGGTCAGTGATACAGCATCCGGTCCGGGTCGGCCCGGAGCCCGCCTCCGGTGGTATCCTGCCGTCCCGGCCAGAGGAGGGGAGCCGTGAGTGCCCACAAGACTCCCGAGGAGGTGCGCGCGCGCATCCCGCACCCCGTGATCGACGCGGACGCCCACACCCTCGAGTTCGTGCCCGCGGTGCTCGACGAGATCCGCGCGCTCGCCGGCGACGCCGCCGCTCGGAGCTACGAGCAGGTGCTGCGTGTCTCGCAGGACACGCGCGGCCTCCCGGCCGACCAGAAGCGTGCGCTCGGTCTCTTCCGCCTGACCTGGTGGGGCTTCCCCGCCCGCAACACGCTCGATCGCGCCACCGCGACGTTGCCGCGCCTCCAGTACGAGCGGCTCGACGAGCTCGGCCTCGACTTCGCCGTGCTCTTTCCCACCTTCGGGCTCTCGTGCCTGGGCCTCGACGACGAAGAGCTGCGCCGCGCGGGGGCCCGCGGCTTCAACCGCTACTACGCCGAGGCCTACGGCGAGTTCCGCGACCGCCTCGCCATGGCGGCGCTCGTTCCCATGCACACGCCCCAGGAGGCGATCGAGGAGCTCGACCACGCGGTCGGGGAGCTGGGCTTCCGCAACGCCGTGCTCGCGGGACACGTGGCGCGCCCCCTGCCCATCGACGACCCGCCTCGCACCGCCCGCTGGCTCGACAACCTCGCCGTCGACAGCGCGCACGACTACGACCCGGTCTGGGCGCGCTGCCAGGAGCTCGGCATCGCGCCGGCCTTCCACTCGAGCGGCATGGGCTGGGCGAACCGCTCGTCGCCCACGAGCTACGTCTTCAACCACCTGGGGAACTTCGCGGCGGCCAGCGAGCACACCTGCCGCTCGCTCGTCCTGGGCGGGGTGCCGCGGCGCTTCCCGAAGCTGCGCTTCGCCTTCCTGGAAGGCGGGGTCGCCTGGGCCTGCAACCTCTACGCGGACCTGATCGGCCACTTCGAGAAGCGAGGCCGGCACGCCATCGGCCACCTCGACCCGAATGCCATCGACCGCGCGCGCATGCGCGAGCTCTTCGAGAAGTACGCTCCCGCGAGCTTCACGCGCCACCTGGGGGAGCTCGACGCCGCGCTGGGCCTGCTCGCCGACCCCGATGAGGACCGGGCAGGCATCGACGAATTCGCCGCCTCGGGCATCGACTCGGCCGAAGACCTGCGCGACGTCTTCACGCGCAGCTTCTTCTTCGGCTGCGAGGCCGACGACCCGATGAACGCCACCGCCTTCGACACGCGGGCCAACCCGCTGGGCGCGCGCCTGCGGCCGATCTTCGGCTCGGACATCGGGCACTGGGACGTGCCCGACATGCGGGGCGTGCTGGGCGAGGCCTGGGAGCTGGTGGAAGAGGGCCTGATCGACGAGCAGGCCCTGCGCGAGTTCGTGTTCGAGAACCCCGCGCGGATGCTCTGCGAGGCGAACCCCCGCTACTTCGAGGGCACCCCCGTCGAAGGAGCGGTGGCGGCGCTCTCCTAGCTCCGGGCCTGCGACGACCGTCACGCGAGTGCGGGGGAGCGACGTTTGAGCCTCTCGACCCAGGTGCTGATCGCCCTCGTGCTGGGCATCGGGGCGGGGGTCTTCTTCGGGGAGTACGCCGCCGCGCTCCAGGTCGTGGGCGACGTGTTCGTCATGCTGCTCCAGATGACGGTCCTGCCCTACATGACCATCTCGCTGATCTCGGGCGTCGGGCGCCTCAGCTACGACCAGGCGCGTACGATGCTGCTGCGTGGCGGCGCCGTCCTGCTGGGCCTCTGGGTGCTGGCGCTGGTCGCCGTGCTGTCGATCCCGCTGGCCTTCCCGAACTGGGAGTCCTCGGCCTTCTTCAGCACCTCGCTCGTGGAGGAGCCCCCACCGATCGACTTCCTGCGCCTCTACATTCCCGCCAACCCGTTCTACGCGCTCGCGAACACGCTGGTGCCCGCCGTGGTGGTCTTCAGCATCGCCCTCGGCGCGGCGCTGATCGGCTCGGAGGGCAAGGGCCCGCTGCTGCGGGCGCTCGACGTGGTCGCCGCGGCCCTGATGGAGGTCACCGGCTTCGTGGCCCGGCTGGCGCCCTACGGCGTCTTCGCCCTGTCGGCGGCTGCGAGCGGTGAGATGACCTTCGACGACATCGGCCGCATCGAGGTCTACCTGGTCACCTATTCCCTGCTGGCCCTGTTGCTCACCTTCTGGGTGATCCCCCGCCTGGTGACCGTCCTGACCCCGCTGCGCCACCGCGAGGTCGTCGCGGGCGCCCGGGACGCGCTCGTCACCGCCTTCGCCACCGGGAACCTGCTCGTCGTCCTGCCCATCCTCGGCAAGGAGAGCAGGCGGCTGCTCTCCGAAGCCATCTCCCTGGATGACGATGCCGCCGCGTCGGTGGACGTGCTGGTGCCCGCCTCGTACAACTTCCCGAGCGCGGGAAAGCTGATCTCGCTCTCCTTCGTGCCCTTCGCCGCGTGGTTCGTGGGCTCGGAGTTCACGCTGGCCCAGTATCCGACCTTCGTCGCCACCGGCTTCGTGACCTTCTTCGGTCAGACGGTGACGGCGGTTCCCTTCCTGCTCGACATGATGCGGCTGCCCCCGGACATGTTCCAGCTCTTCGTGACGGTCGACGTCATCGCGAGCCGCTTCGGGGTGATGCTCGCCGCGATGCACACGCTGGCCATCGCCCTGCTGGGCACCTGCGCCATCGCCGGGAAGCTCCGTCTCGACTGGCGTGCCCTGGGGCGCTTCCTGTGGACCTCGGGCCTGCTCGTGGTGGCGACGCTCGCGGGAGCGAGAGGCTTCTTCGAGCTCACCCTCGAGAACACCTACCGCCGCGACGAGGTGCTGGCGACCATGAACCTGCTGCGGGAAGACGTGCTGGCGACGGTGTACCGTGAGCCCCCCGAGCCGCGGGACCCCGAGCTCACGAGCCTTCCCGCCCTCGAGCGCATCCGCAGGACGGCGACCCTCCGGGTGGGCTTCCTTCCCGACAACCTGCCCTGGTCGCACTTCAACGCGAGGGGCGATCTGGCGGGCTTCGACATCGAGATGGCCTACGCCCTGGCGCGGGACCTCGAGGTGGGTCTCGAGTTCGTGCCCATCGACGTGGACGCGCTCGACGAGGCGCTCGACACGGGCTACTGCGACGTGGTGATGGCCGGCCTCGAGCTGACCGTGGCGCGGGCGGAGAAGGTGGCCTTCTCGACGCCCTACGTGCACGAGACCCTGGCGGTCGTGACGCGCAGCCATCGCCGGAGCGACTTCGAGTCGGACGAGAAGATCTTCGCCCTCGAATCACCCCACTTCGCGGTCCGGCCCGAGCGCTACTACCTCGA
>JAAUXZ010128187.1_pt1 | contig 10235 bp, 14 predicted proteins | sample 7278131 | NCBI WGS metagenome assembly JAAUXZ01 (sample SAMN14350119, study PRJNA611818) | marine sediment metagenome | isolation source: surface marine sediment (3m) | place: French Polynesia: Moorea | collected 2018-08
GATAAGAATCCCCAATTATCGTATCTTGTCCTTTGCACCTTTAAAGCATCTCTAGCGAGTATTTGTGATACCATTGGATTTGGTTTTACATGGTGCATAGTTCCATCTTCAAACTGGAAAGATATCTGGATACATTTGACTAGCTTATCACGTATCTCAGTGGGTAGTGTTATTGATTCCTGGATGAGTACATCTTTAGCGGATTTCATGACTATTCCTTTCAAAGCATGAAGGCAGAGAACAAGTCTCTGCCTTCGTGAAGAAAGAAAGGAGAAAGGTGGTGGAGAATTTCCCACCTATCACTATGAGGTATTCCCTCAATTGTTTATATAGTAACATAGTACACATCATTTGTAAACCAATTATTTTTCCTTTCACAAAAAAAATTAGCCAGGATCTAAACTTGAGTATTGGTCAAATGCCGATGACTGATAAAAACAGCCCACTTGAAAATATTGAAGTCCACGATCCTGGCTTCTATAGATATTTATATAATTTATGCTCTATAGATGATTTCTCGCTCATTGTCAATGACATGAGTACTAGTAATTTTTTCGACTACATAGCCTTTACCGTTTACTTTGCAAATATCTTCTGCTTCTCGATAATTGAATGAGACAAATTTATAACCGAACGGTAACTGAAATTTCTTTTCAAATTCTTCCCTATCCTCTAAGTTCACTACTCCGTACCGATCTTTAATCATAACGACTCCTATTTCTTGGGTTTCAGGTTCCTCCCTTGTGTATATCGTTGAATCATATAGTACCAATTATAACTCTTCGATATATTATTTTTTGCCCATGTTGCGACTCGCTTCTTGGCTAATTGAAAACTCTCACCATGCATCGATTCAAACTTTGACTCGTAAAGTTCTGTTTGTAAATGATGAGCGAATTCATGGAGTACTAGAATTAATCTTCTACTCCAATACTTCTCGATCATCATGTATGATGCCATGTTTGAGAATGCTGGACTATACCAGCCAATAGTATCCGCTCTACCTATATTTATAAACCAGCAGTTACATGGAGATACGTCAAAGTCTCGACACATCTTCTTGATTAACTTCCTGGCTTTCTTTTCAGTAATGTCAATCTCTTTATTGATTTTTGCTTTCACGACATGAACCTTTCAGAAAGAGTTATCGGAATAGCCCACTTTCGATTTTTTTTCAGGATGGCTTGAAAGTGAGCTATCCCTTATCGCCATATATAGGGTTTGCTGTATCCATCCAATAATTGACGCTTTGAATCACTTATGGTATCATACGTCAAACTGCTTGTCAACTCCTTTCTTCTAAAAGGTTAAGTGGGAAAGCCCCTGTCGTTTTTTTTCAGGTTGGCTTGACAGAGGACAATCCCTGCATTGTCTTTGGGGTTTGCTGTATCCAACCAATATTATTTATACGTTTATACCGACTTCGGGAAGTACTACTTCGTATTTCTCCAGTGCTTTCAGCATAATTGCTTTCGGAGAGAAGTCCTCACCACCTAAGATGGCTCCTAATATAGATGGTGCGAAGCCAGATACCAGCCCGACACTTTTCATGCCTTCGGTAGCCTGAGATCCCTTGTATCCAGCGGTATTCCAGTATACTACCTTCGGACGCTCATAGCCAGCCGTATCGAATTTCTTCAAGCAATGCTCCACTTCGGTATCGTCAGAATCACTACCTGAGTGAAACTGCATATCCGAAACGATTAGCAGAGTAGTAGGCATTAACTCTTGCGGTATGCTCCGCTTGATAGCGGTATTCAGAATCAGATCCAGAGCAGAGTCAATCCTGGTAGATCCTACCGCTCCGTCAAATATACTATGGTCATTTACTGCTTGTGAGAAGGATAGATCTCTCCAGTCTTTAAAGTGTCCTTCGGAACAGAAGGCAATAAAGCGTTTGTAGAACGGAGAGTCTTTTCTCATCTTAGCGGAGCAGTAAAGAGCCAGTGCTATGGAGACATCGTATGCCTCTACACTACCACCGATAGGCTGTTCCATCGATCCAGAACTATCAGCAATGACTATAATGCGCTCATCGACATCTTCTCCCTGTAGGTAATTGGGAAGAGCCTCAAACTGTAGTTCTGCCATTTCAGGATCTCCATTCCTACAAGCTCTGACGCAATCATGTGGAAACAGTACGTCTGCATGAACAGTCTTCTCACCTGATTTGACTAGGTTCTTGAAGTGATTGAACCGCTCTTCGTCATGCTTACGGAAAGTTCTGGTGTACCTAGACATTGCTACAGACGGAATCTTCTCGTATAGAATACGATCCCATTCCTGTTGACACATCAGATGTTCTACGATGTGATCCTGACGGATGGAAGCCAGTAGCTTACGCATTCCAGGAGCATTCATGCCTAAACGAACTCGCAGAGGAATGTCTTTTCTCTTAGCCCACTTAGCCGCTAGTACTTCTCTCGCACTGATGGCATTACTCCATAAGGTAGCCGCAGCATTTTCTAACGGAGTACCGAACAGGCAACGTAAGTCATCCCAACGTCCGACTTCTGGCAATTGATGTAGATTTGCCTCCAGTATTTCGGGAGCATTCTCAGACAGCCAGCGGTAGATACTTCTGGCACCGCTCCTGTTGCCAGCCCCTCCACGGCAATCACGCAACCATAACAGCAGCGCAAAGGACAAGGGCTTGTCAACGATCCAGGTATTAATGAATAACTCAAGAGCGGTTGACTCGTCCTTATAAAAGGTGTTCTTCTTCGCAGGAGAATCATATAGAGATCCAGCTTTGCTAAAGAATTCCAGAGCATGATCTAAACTATGGTCATATGCTTTTGCGCCTTCGTGAGTTTCCATAATGATCCTCCTTTGTAGACAGGTTGACATTGGTATCATTTGCAGTGATAGTTTTGGTTTGCTGTAACCAATCTTAAAAAGCATCTTATCAGAAGGAAAAAGGTTTGTCAACACTTTTTTTATTTTTTTTCCATATGCTGACGGTCATACTCTTCCATGTCCAGCATGTCTTGCTCAAGCTCATCGTCAACAGGATCTTTATAATCTAATGCTTCTCTATCTAATGCGTCCATGACTATACTCCTTTTTTAATTTGGTTAATAGTCCAGCCGTGTTCTTGAAGAGTTTTGCAAAAGTATTTCAGATATTCATGGTGCAAGTGAAAAACCTTTCCTGCTATGAGTTCTCCGTTTTTCTTATGCGCCCAAAGTCTATATTTACCTTTTCCGTTAATCATAGCTTCACCTTAATTATAGTACTCGATACGATTTCCGTTTTTCTTGTCGATGATCCAGTATGCTGCACCATCGTAGTAAACTGGATTGCCTACATGGTCGGTGTAGCTATACGTTGCAATTGTCAGGTCAGGTGTTTCGATTTGTTTCGGATGCTCGTCCATCATTTTCCTCTTAGTCTAAATGAATTACTACTTTTCCAGGGTTAATTAGATCATACATGATCTTAGGCATGTTGTCAACAGTTATTGTAGTGCCTTCGGATCTATCGTCTACTGAGAATTCTACAAGTACATCTTCCATCTTTGTAGTATTCTGAATTGCAGTAGCAGCAGTATTTATTTGTGTAATGAAATCTTTCAGTGTCATGATTACCATCCTATCAGGTTATGATTAGCTTGTCAAGGAAAAAATCCCTGACAAGCTAAATTTTGCTAGAAGCTAATCATAGCCTGTAAAGTCCAGTATTTGTAGGTACTACCATCATTACGATAGAACTTCCTCCGATTGATTCCTAATGAGAAGTCCTCAGTGATATCCACGTCCAGTCCTTGTCCGTAGAAGTATCCAAGATCGAAACCATTGGATTGCATCCAGTCAGGGCCAGCGCCAACATAGGCATAAGGATGGAGGATTCCTATTTTGACTCCAGGCTTTGCAGTACCAGTTAGTGTTACTGAATGCTCAATGCGTTGATCTGATTCAGGGCAACCATTAGCGCACTCACGAAAAGCTGTTTCATAAGCGGTGTAAGTCAACATGCCACCGAATCTTACTTCTGGAGAAAACCACTTGTGGAGATTATATCTCAGCGGCTCAAATTCGTATCCAAGATCAATCCCTACTCCATCATTGACACATCTGGTTTTTGTCTCTTCCGTACCTTCGGAGTGACCGTTTTTCATGTAGGACAAAGCAGCAGTAAAATCTCCTGCAAAGGTTGAGGTTGACGGAATGACTAGTCCAATTAACATAATGATACACAATGCCTTTTTCATGATTCTTTTCCTTTCCTTTGTTTTAGTTTTTTTCAAATGGTTTTTCGATGGTGATATTTTCGTAGTTATACTTCTTGAGAGTCTCGACCAGTTTATTCATTTGACTCTCACTGAGATTGTATTTATCGATACGTTCAAATGTCGGATGGTCAGCGAATACGTTATACTTCTTCTCATGTTTGTAATGAGGTAATTTGACATTATGACCACAATCTTTACAAAATGCAACAGTCATGATTATACTCCCTTTTTTTGGTTTGGAGGTTGGGGAGGTTTTCGCCTCCCCTTGGTAGATCGACTATTGCCAATCCTTATAGTTCCTTCACTTTACAGCGAGTCAACATGGTTTCTTTTTTCTCATTCCATTCGTCATGTTTCTTGACAGTACCGAACAGTTTTACTCTTTCACCTTGTTCTACTTCCCATTTGTAGCCAGAGTAAAAAGTCTTGAAGATGTTACCGTCATTATCCATGAACTTATACAGAGTAGAGGAGCCACCGAAACCGTTATCAACATGAGTTTTAAAGGTACATACAACTTCGCAATCTTCCAGCTTGGAGCCAATGTTGCCAAACCATTCAGACGGAAGCTCATTAGCAGCAGCCAATTGTTTTTCCAAGTGTCTACGGTATACAGCAATCATCGAACAGGCAACTCCAAGTCTACGTTCTGGTACACGTTCGATTTTGATGAGCTTGAGACAATTCATGATGTAGTCATTGTCTTGTTTCTCAAGAGATTTGAAGTACTCAACGGTTTTCTCAGCAATCTCTCTATCCTCATCCTCAAGCTCAATTCTCTCTTCTACACGTTGTTTCTCAGGAGGAGTAGTAAGATAATAGCTTACATTGTCAGCGGTAGCGACCAGTGAAGAGTCATTGTAGGCATCCCCTCTGGAAGTCCAGCCGTATCTTTTAATAACTGCATGAGTCAAAGTCAGGATACCAGTGAGATCCCATGCTGTTGGCTCAGTCGAACCAAAGGAACCTAACTCGTCTGCCATCTCTTTGATCCGATCTTGGATACCAGCATTATATAGGAAGGCATTCGGGTTGTGGCCTAAGAAGTCTTTGAGACAAGTGGAGCCAACTTCCTTATACTCACCATTCTCATGCTGTACCAGGAAAGTCTTTTTGCGGAAGCGGTTATGTCCACAGTGATCGCAGTGTACTTCGTTCTTATCCTGATACTCATAAGGAAGAACTTTGTCAGGAACAGTATTAGTGAAGATAGCCAGTTGACGATGACCGTCATCGTCTTCGTATTGCTCGTAATCGAAGACACATACCAAATCCCAACCAGCGAATTTCGGGATCTCGTATTTAACGGTAACTTCCTGGTAAGGAATGCGAGTCAGGATGCCCATGATTTCAGCAGCCTCATTCGCATAAAAGGAATGAACTCGCTCTTCGCCAAATTCAACTACCATCTCGCTTGCGCCAAGTTTACGAGCTTTTTTGTTGAACTTTTTGACGTTCTCAACCAGCCGATCTTTTTTGTGCTTTAGAATTTCAATGGTTTTTTCAATCATTTTTTTCCCTTTCCTTTTGATTGATTCTAATACCATTATACCAGATCTATATTATATGTCAATAGTTTTTTTACCAGATCATGAAAAAAGTCATAATAAACATTATAATAACAAAAGTCATTTTTTCTCCCTCCTATGTGCTGTTGTTACCATGCCATATATACAAGCAAATCCCATGCCAAAGGTCACTTCTAATAAAATCAGATACTTATGAATATCGTATGTAAATGAAGTGACAAAAATTGGCACTTTTTCTGACAATTTGCGGCATATTGTATCTTGTCATATATAGATAGGTGACAAATGTCCTGTTAGTACGTTATTAGTCCTTATAACGCTTGTTATCTGGACATTATCCCGACATATCCCGACATTATCTTAACTGCCGATAATCGGAGATAATCGCTGATAATCGCTGAAAATCGGAGATTTTGATTTTTGATTTTTATGTTGACATAGCATTACAAACATGATATGTATATGGTATGTAAGTATACCATTACTATACCCACATATAAAAAACGTAGTTACGTCTATAAATTTTATGTTGACATCTCTGTTTCACTTGTGGTATGCTGGAAACCAAATGGAGGTACATCATGCAAATTTTTATGTTGGACGTAGATCCAGAACAGAATGCTAATTATTACTGCGACAAGCATATGAAGATCATTCTGGAAGCCACGCAGATGTTATGTACCGTTATAAATGATGCTGGTGGTGAGTCTCCGTATAAAAGCACTCACCGCAACCATCCTATAACAGCATGGGCCAGGAAGTCATTGTCTAACTGGAGATGGATCAAGGAATTTGTTGCTGTATTAAATGAGGAGAAGAAGTTCCGCTATGGTACAGATCATAAATCAGCCTTGATTGCCAAGGATCTACAGGAGCCAGACATTCCAGACAAGGGATTGACTGAGTTCCCTATGGCAATGCCTGATGTATATAAGAATGGTAATCTTATCAAGAGCTACCGTAAATACTACGTTTGCGAGAAGAAGCATTTTGCTACATACAAAAATAGACCAGTACCATACTGGATGAGCAGAGGTTAATATGCCACGTAAGAAGAAACGAGAAATAACTCGATTAGAAAAATTTCAAAACGAGATGGAGTCAAGTCTTAAAGACTGTCATAGAAAGCGTATTCCAGAGCCTACCAGACAACACGCTATTGGTGATCGTATACGCTATGGTGCCTGGGATTGGTCAGCTATATTAGAAGTATTGGATGACGGTAAGATCTACAAAGTCTTCTCTGTCACTCGTCATACTAAGCGCAATGTACCTGACTATACGGATTATAAAATTCACTACATGGTATGGTATGACTTCCAGCCAGAGATGACGGAAGATGAGTATGCTGCAATGGAGCGATTGGTTCAAGATGACGATATCTTCTTCCAGTATTCTCAGCGTGACGTGTATGCCTTGTTAATGATGAGCTTTGATGGCATGGGCCTGGATTTCGATGTTGACTACCAGCGAGAGCTTGTATGGACTCAACAGCAGAAGGTAGAATTGATTGACTCCATTTATCGAAACATCGATATCGGTAAGTTCGTTATTATCCGTAGACCTTGGGGAGATGATCCCAACAAACCAGCGACACCGCTGCTTTACGAAGTGCTGGATGGTAAGCAGAGAATCAATGCCATGCTGGATTTCTATCTCAACCGCTTTCAATATAAGGGCTTGTACTTTTCGGAGTTACATCCATTTGATAGGAATCATTTCAGGCATTACCGTATATCGTTTGCTGAAACGCATCCATTGACTAGAGAGCAAAAGCTCCGCTACTTCCTAAAGCTCAATACTTGTGGTACTCCAGTAGATAGGAGGCATATGGATAGAGTCGAACAGATGTGGCATGACGAGATGCTCAATGAACTTAGGGAGAAACAATAATGATAGGATTACTTGAAACTGTTGTCGGTATTGCTGTAGTCATTCTGATGCTATGGCAATGGTCGAGAGGAGGAATATAATGGAGAAGTATCACAAAATACAAACAGTCTGGTTGAGAGATCCAGAGACAAAAATGAAGACTTTACTAGAAGGTCAATGGGCGAGAGAAGAATTTGACTACCTCAAAAATCTCAACTGGAAATGGCGAGAGAAGATTGACGGTACTAACATTCGTGTTATGTGGCACCGTGAAGGATGGCAAAATGATCCTATGGCTTTTCCCCTGGAGTTTGCTGGTAAGACAGATAAAGCCAATGTTCAACCATCTTTACTCGCTCGTCTGCCAGAGCTATTTCCTCCTAGTAAAATGCATGATATGTTTGCAAACAAATCCGTTTGTCTATACGGAGAAGGGTATGGTTTTAAGATCCAGAAAGCAGGGAAGTTCTATCTCCCCAATTCTGTTGACTTCATTCTCTTTGACGTATGGATTGATGGTCACTGGCTAAACCGTGAGAACGTGGAGAATATAGCTAATGGACTAGGCATTAAGGTAGTGCCTATCATTGGTAGCGGTACGTTGATGGATATGATAGTTACCGTCAGAGCAGGAATCGGCTCCAGGATATCTGAGAAGCCACAGGTGGCCGAAGGTATAGTAGCTGTTCCTGAGATTGACTTATTCGGTAGGAATGGAAAGCGAGTCATTACCAAAATCAAATGGAAAGACTTTCCAGCCGATCAGAGAGGAAATTTACTCCGATCAAGCTAGCATAGGAGGAGTCATGAAATACTTCAATCACTATTGCGCCAAACATCATGAGTGGTGGTGTACTAAGAACACTAAGGATTGTCCTAAGTGTATAAAGGAGAAGAAAAGTGAGTTACGTAAAAAGAGTAAAGCGTGAGCAATTAGCTCAGATGCCTTCGTTCGTATATGGAGGACTCCAGTATGAAGTCATTATGGGTAGCTTTGCTTACGGAGTCAGTTCCGATACATCCGATACGGACGTGTACGGTTTCTGTATTCCTAACAAGGCTATAGTATTGCCTCATACCACTGGCAAGTATGTCTTCGGATATGATAAGACTGTTACTGGAAACTTTGAGCAATGGCAGAAACATCATGTTATCGATAAGGAGAAGAAGAAAGAGTATGACTTCTCCATCTATAATATAACGAAGTACTTTCGTCTATGTGCTGATGGCAATCCGAATATGGTTGATTCGCTCTTCGTGCCTCATAGGTGTATTACTCATTCTACTTCTATCGGCAACCTGTTACGAGAGAACAGACATTTGTTCTTGTCTAAGAAGTGCTGGCATACCTTTAAAGGATATGCCTTCTCGCAGATGCATAAGATGAGGATCAAAAATCCAGAAGGTAAACGAAAAAAGATGGTCGAGGAATTTGGTTTTGATGTTAAGTATGCTTATCATCTTGTGCGCTTGCTCAATGAGATAGAGCAAATTCTCCTGGAAGGTGACTTGGATCTTGAGCGGAATCGAGAGCAGTTAAAGGATATTCGTAGAGGAGCCTGGACTCAGAAGCAAGTCGAGGAGTATTTCCATGATAAGGAGAAATATCTGGAGGAGATAAACGCTAAGAGTACAGCCGTTCCTCATAAAGCTCAGTATGACAAGATTCGTGAGTTGCTCTTTACTTGTCTAGGTATGTACTTTGAGGAAAGCGTTAAACCTGAGATGGATATGGTTGGTGACTTTTTTACAGAACTTATGGGAGTTATAAACAAATATGAAGGAAAGATTAAGAGTTAGCTTACCGCTATTACCGTGTATCATTTGGATAGACATCAATTTACTAGATATGGACTTTGTAGTATTACTCCATATCATTGGTGGATTGGGTTATATGTTAATCAAAAATTTAATGTGGAGGAGGATATTATGTCAGTAGAAGCAGAACGTCCAGGAGATAAACCTTTGGACAACAAAAAAATTAAAATTGTGGTAGAGGTAGAGCGGATCTTCGATCCTAACCGTCAACAGAATAATCTCATGATGACGATGGCAGCAGTTACCATGTCGGATGACTCAGGAATGAAGGGAGAAGTACTTCATGGTATTCCAGCGCATAGCGTCATTAGGGATTCGGAGACTGGCGAAGATTGGGTTTTGAACTACGGAGATCTCTTTACTGCTTACAAGAAAGCCAGAGAAAACATGATGGCTGATGATAACCAGGAAGCCAGAGAAGGCTCCGCTGACGAGTTCGGGGGTGAGCGCCTGACTGATGACTACAGTGGTAAGGATGACGGAGTTATCTATGACGAGTCTGGTTTCTCTTCTGGTGCTGGTATCTCCAAGAACGCTATGACTAAGGATCTTGATCAGTGAAGATAGTATTCGCAGCTAGTAAAGGACATTGGGGAGAACATGGGATGGTTAGAATCTCATTCTGGAAATGGCTTTGGCTAGTACTTGACGGAGGATATGTTACCAAAGTTAGAGTAATGAGGAAAGGGCCAGTAGCTCAGTCAGAATAGAGCCACAGACTTCTAATCTGTTGGTCGGGGGTTTGAATCCCTCCTGGCCCTCCATCTCTATCTTATGCAAGA
>JAAUXZ010031919.1_pt1 | contig 10233 bp, 10 predicted proteins | sample 7278131 | NCBI WGS metagenome assembly JAAUXZ01 (sample SAMN14350119, study PRJNA611818) | marine sediment metagenome | isolation source: surface marine sediment (3m) | place: French Polynesia: Moorea | collected 2018-08
TCGAGATCGAACTCGCCGCCTTTCGTCGCTGTTGTCTCAGCGGTCATTTTCGCTCCCCCAGAAAGCGATCAGGGCGGAGCTCCCCTTGGCCTCCACCTTCACGCCCGTCCTCACATGCCCCGAAGGCATCGATCAAGTCCTAAACCCTATCGAATCAAAGAGTCTCCTTTCAGCCTAACCCCTAAACCCGTTGCATTGTTGGAAATTTAGCGCACTTGCCGTCACGCCTTTTTGAATATGGCGCCCCCTCGAGAATCGCAACTAGACCAAGCCAGCCCAATTCATAGGATCTCCGTCCCGAGCAGGCGCCCGGACTTGCGAGGTCAGCGGAGCTCCTCTCCGGTCGAACAACGGGCCTGCAATCACCGGAGCCAAGAGGCGACTTCGTCGCCGTCCCACAACCTCATAGGTCTGAGAGACACGGCCGCCGCCGGGCTCTCCCGCCGAAGCCATCCTCTTGGCCCAAACGGTCGCTTTTGCGACTGTTGCTGTTGCTGTTGCTGTTGCTGCTTTCGCAACTCCTCGTTCTCGCGCTTCAGCTCCTCATTCTCGCTCTCGGATTTCTTGCGCTTCTTGTTCTGGTCGTAGATATAGCCGCCGGCACCGCCGAGGACCGCGCCTGTCGCCGCGCCGATTGCCGCACCGGTTCCGGGCGAGCCGGCCATGGCACCGAACAGGGCACCACCCGCAGCGCCCGCCGCCGCGCCGATCCCGACGCCCTTGCCCGTGCGCTCCTCGGTCTTCCGCTGATCGGGATCCGAGGAACAACCAGCTAGAATGAGCGCGCAGGCCACGAGGAACGGGATTGCGATACGGCGCAGCAGGCCACTGTCGTCGGCGCTCGTGCCAGACATTGCCAGAGTCGTTGTCATGATTTCCTTGCTCCTATCTGCAAAAGTCTATCTGCCAAAGCAATCTACCCGCAGGGCCACTCGGCAACCGCGGCACGGAACAGAACATCCATCGCCGGATCTTTGAGGAATTGCGGGTTATCGCGGGTGTAGGCCGTGAAGACCTTCACGACCTGATCATGGGTGATTCCATTCGGCGTGCAGACCATGCGATTGAACTCCGGCCCTTGACTGAGCGCATCATGGAAATGGCCACCGCCCGAGATAAAGCCGTAGCAGAAGCCCATGGCCGTCTGGAAATCGGGATGGGCAGACTCGAGCGTGCAGATCTCCACCAGCTCTTTGGCGGAATTGAGCTGGAAGTCGTCGACCGAAAGGCTTTTGATTTTGTTGCTGCCCTGTGCCAACACGCCCGGCGCGGCGAGTGCAATGGCAGCGGCTAGAATGAATGCCGTTTTTTTCATACCGTTCATCTCCTAGTTGTCTCCCTGATTTGGCTCGGATCATCGAACTCCCGGGCGCTCCCAGGATCGGAGACCTAGACTGACGGGTCGCCCCGCCGCCGATTTGTTCACAGCTCCCAATCTACTCGCAGAAAAAGAGGCCGGACTATCCACTTCGCGCAATTCATGAGGCTAGGGGCGGAAGGTCCTTGGAACGGCCGAGCATCGACGAACTGATGGCCCAGGTCGGTTACGGCGCCGAGGACATCAGGGGCCTCAAGGCCGCCGAAATGGTGACGACGGAGTCCGAGGGCGGCAGCACGGCCTTATTCAAAAACTGCGCCCTCACCGAGTAGAATTCCGGCTTCTTCAGGGGCGTTGCGCAGCCGGTCGGCCAGAAACACACGAAGAGCGACTTGACTGCGTACCTTCCGGCGCTCAAGGAAGAGAGACAGCAGCGGCCTTGGGCGTTTTGCCCTAGGCTCCAGATACGGTCTGCGGAGGAAGAGGCTTGAGTAGAAGCGATTTGGTATCGATCACGGCTCGAGATCGCGGGCTACGTCGTCATGGTCGGCACATTGGCGTGACAATGGCGGCGCTGCTGGGAGCCTGCGGCATCACGGCCTGCGAGGAGGAACCGCCCGAAGTGCTTGAACAGGTCCGGGCGATCAAGACCACAACGGTCTCGGAGCGGGCGTCCGGCCAACTCCGGAAGTTCCCCGGCGTGATCGAGGCGGTGGATACCTCCGCGCTCAGCTTCGAGGTCTCGGGAAACGTCACGGAGCTCAAGGTCGACGTCGGCGATCGCTTTCAGAGGGGGGACGTCCTCTCCCTGCTCGACACGCAGACCTTCGAGTTGAGCGTGGAATCGGCCGAAGCGGCGGTTGGCCGGGCCCAAGCCGACGAGGCCGAGAAGAAGACCGAGTTCGAGCGCCAGGACGCCCTCTACAAGAAGCAATGGGTGGCCAAGTCTGTTCAGGAACAGACCCTGGCAGCCTACGAGAGCGCACGAAACCAGGTAAGGCTCCGGATTTCCGAGCTGAACTTGGCCCGTCGCGATCTGGAAAAGACCGCGCTGCTCGCACCCCTGGATGGGGTGGTGGCCAAGCGCTACGTCGACACCTTCGCCGAGGTGTCACGGGGCCAGACGATCTTCGACGTCTACGTCGAGGGGGCCATGGAGGCCAAGATCAGCGTTCCGGAAGGCACCGTCCGCGACCTCTACCTCGGCCTGCCGGCCGAGGTCCGCTTCCTGACCGGGCCGATCGGGACCGTGAAGGGTCGGGTCTCGGAAATCGGCACGCAGGCCGAGGCCGGCAATGTCTTTCCGGTCAAGGTCGCGATCCTCGAGCAACGTGAAGGGGCGCTGCCCGGCATGACGACCGAAGTCAGCCTCATCCTGGGCGGCGAAGACGACGAGGCTTCCTACCTGGTGCCGCTTTCCGCGCTCGCACCGGGCACGGACCCCGAGAATCCCAAGGACGGCTTCATCTTCGTTTTCGATCCGGAGACCTCGGCAGTGAGAAAGACGGCCATCAAGGCGGAGGGCATCCGTGACAATTTGATGGTGATCTCGGACGGCGTGACCGCCGGGGACGTCGTAGCGATCGCCGGGGTCAGCTTCTTGAAGGACGGCCAGGAGGTGAAGCTGCTCTCGCAGTAGTCAGCCCCCGCCCCGTCCCACCCCGCTGCCGGAGCCCGACATGCCCTCGATCACCTCCTTCGCCATCAACACCAGCCGGCTGACCATCACGGCGATCCTCGGCATCGTCTTCGTCGGCGTCTATCTCTTCGTCCAGTTCCCAAGGCTCGAAGATCCACCGATCGTGATCCGTGAGGCGGTGATCACTGCGGCTTTCCCAGGCATGGATCCGCTGCAGGTCGAGGATCTGATCACCCGCAGGATCGAAGAAGAGATCCGGACCATGCCCGAGATCGACGAGATCACCTCGGAAAGCAAGACCGGCATCACCGTCATCCACGCCATCCTGCGCGACGAGTACGAGGACCTGGAGGCGATCTGGAAACGGCTACGCAACAAGATGGACGACGTCCGGCCGCAATTGCCAGAGGGCACGGTCGGTCCCTTGGTCTATGACGAGTTCGGCCTGACCGCGGTCGCCACCATCGCGCTGTGGAGCGACGGCTTCTCGATGGCCGAAATGCGCCTGGTCGCCCGCGACGTGCGCGACCGGCTCTACGAGCTCAAGGGAATCCGCAAGGTCGAGCTCTACGGGGTTCAGGACGAACAGGTTTATCTCAAGTTCTCCAACGCCAAGCTCGCCCAGTTCGGGATCAGCATCTACGACGTGCTGACCACCCTGCAGCAGCAGAACGTGATCCTGCCCAGCGGCACCGTCGAAGTGGAAGAGAAAGACCTCGTCATCGAACCCTCCGGCGACTTCCAGAGCATCGAAGACATCGAAGCGGTGCTGATCTCGATCCCCGAGTCCGACCAGCTGGTCAACCTGACCGAGTTGGTTTCGGTGGAGCGCGGCTACGTCGACCCGCCGACGAGTCTCGCCTATTTCGACGGCAGACCGGCAGTCGTGATCAGCCTCTCAATCACGCCCGGCGTGAACAGCGTGGAGTTCGGGAGGCAGCTCACCCGCAAGATCAGGGAGCTCGAAGCGGGGCTGCCCGTCGGCTACGTGATGGAGTACGCAACCTTCCAGCCGGACCTGGTCCAGGCGGCGGTCGACGGTGCGCTCAGCAACGTCTACCAGACCCTGGTGACCGTGCTGGTGGTGGTCATTCTATTCCTGCGCCTGCGGGCTGGGCTGATCGTCGGCTCCTTCGTCCCGATCACCATGCTGCTCGGCCTCATCGTCATGTGGCTCATGGACATCGAGCTGCACCGCGTCTCGATCCTCTCCGCGATCGTGGCCCTGGGCATGCTGGTCGACAACGCGATCGTGGTGGTCGAAGACATCCGGGCCCGCATGGAGCGCGGCCAGGATCGGCGCGAGGCCTGCCTCGCCTCGGGCCAGACGCTGGCAATCCCTCTGCTGACATCGTCGCTGACCACCATCTTGGCCTTTCTGCCGATGCTTCTGATCGACGGTCAGACGGGAGAGTACGCCTTCGCCCTGCCGATGGTCGTGATCATCCTGCTTTTGGCGTCCTGGGTGCTGTCGATGTACATGACCCCGGCCGTATGCAACTGGTTCCTGGTGGTCAAGGCCCCAGGCGGCGGCACGGAGCCAGGCGAAGATCCTTATGACAGCGGTTTCTATCGCCGCTACCGCTCGCTTCTGGAGTTCGTTCTGAAGCAGCGCTATGCAGCCCTCGCCGTGACCATCGGTCTGCTGGTCGTCGCCGGCTACGCAGCATCCTCGCTGGTCCGGGAGTTCTTCGGCCCCAGCGACCGCAACCAGTTCCTGGTCTACTTCGATCTGCCCGCCGGTTCGCGCATTCAAACAACGGATGAAGTGGTGCAGCAGTACGCGGCCTGGCTTGGAGACGAGGCCGCCAACCCAGAGGTAACCAGCAGCATCGCCTACGTCGGCACTGGCGGGCCCCGATTCTTCCTTTCGCTCTCGCCGAAGGACCCAGACCCCCACCGTGGCTTTTTGGTGGTGAATACGGCCGAGGCCGATCAGGTCCCGGAAGTGATCAAGCGCAGCAAGATCTACCTGGCCGAATCCTTCCCTGACGTCGAGCCCCAGTTGAAGAGGATGTGGATGGGGTCCTCCGAGCCGGGCTTGCTCGAGATCCGCCTGATCGGCATCGATGCCGAACATCTCTTCGCCAAGGGACACGAACTGGAGCAGGCCTTCCAGGACATGCCAGGTATCGACTACTCCCTGATCGACTGGGAGAACAAGGTCCTGAAGGTCAACGTGGTCGTCGACCAGTCCCGCGCCCGGCGGGCCGGGGTCACGTCGCGAGAGATCGCGACTTCATTGAACGCTTTCATGGATGGCGCGCAGATCACCGACTACCGGGAGGGCGACACCGCGATCCCGGTCGTCTTCCGGGCGGTCGAGGACGAACGCCAGACGCTGGGCGATCTCTGGAACGTGAACGTCTATTCCTCGGCTCGCGAGGAGATGGTGCCGCTGTCGCAGGTCGCCGACTTCCGGGGCGAGTGGGAATACAACCGGATCGCCCGCTACAACCAGGAGCGCACCGTCACCGTCGACGCCCGCCATCAGCACCTGAAGGCGCCGGAGCTGCTGGCAGCAATGACGCCGACGATCGAGGCGCTGGGCCTCAAGCTCGGCCATCGCTGGGAGGTCGGCGGCGAGATCGAGGACTCGGAGGAGACCAACGAGAAGCTGTTCCGTTACATGCCGGCCTGTGTTATCGCGATCGTGGTCCTGCTGATCTGGCAGTTCAATTCCTTCCGCCGGCCGACGATCATCATGTTGACGATCCCCATGGCCTTCGCCGGCGCCCTGGTCGGCCTGATCATCATGCGGGCGCCCTTCGACTTCTTCGGCATCCTGGGCCTGCTCAGCCTGGCCGGGGTGATCATGAACAACGGGATCGTGCTGATCGACCGGATCGACAGCCAGAGGGCGGCCGGTCTTTCGGACTACGAGGCGGTCGTGTTCGCCGCCGTCTCGCGCTTCCGGCCGATCCTGATGTCGGCGACCACGACGATCCTGGGCGTGCTGCCGCTGATCATCCTGGTCGATCCCCTGTTCTTCTCCATGGCTTGCGTGATCGCCTTCGGCCTGGCCCTGGGGACCGTGCTAACCTTGCTTCTGGTCCCGGTGCTCTACGCTCTCTTCTTCTCGGTCAAGTCGCCGGCCGGCTCCAGCCCCTAGTCCCTCTTTGGCCGGTGCCTCATCGCCCTTCGTCTGGTCATTCACGAAGCGCATGATCTCGGAGAAGCCGAAGAGCAGCAGCAGGACGCCACCGACGATCTCGATGCTCGCCAGAGCCCGAACGACCTGACTCGCCGGCGCAATGTCGCCGTATCCAAGGGTCGACATCGTTACGATCGAGAAATAGAGACTGTCCGAGAACCCAAGGTCGTGAGGAGCGCCGTTGAAGTTGAAGTGATTCCCCGGGACATAAAGGTGGATGATTCGGTACAGGCAGGCGAAGAGGATCACTTGCAGAGAGTAGAAGGTCATAAATGCGAAAGCGGGCACTACGAGGCCGACGACCCGATCAAAGAACTGCTCGAACATCTGGCCGGCGAGGAGTAGGAAGCCGGCGATGCTGGGACTGACGACGAAGACGATCAGAGACACCAAGGCCATCAAGGCCAGCAGCACGAGGCTCTCTTTTTCGTTGCCCCAAGCAAGATCGGGAACTGCGAAGGTGAGCATTCCAATTGCGGCAAGCGGAAGCAGCCACAATAGCCCGCGGGTCAGGTCAACCGCGTGGAGTCTAGGCGCTTCGGAGATGAGTTTCTGGATCGCCTGCCGCCGAAGCACGGCACCAGCAATGAACGCGGCAACCGGTAGTATGAAACCGTATCTTCCGGCTTCGTCTGAAGCTTCCAGGAAGTTCGTCTCGACGATGAAGACGTAGATGCAGGCATAGACCGCAAGGAAATTGGCCAGCGAAATGGAAAAGAACCGGCTGCCCTTGAACAGGAAATAAATCGTGGCCACACCGCCGACGATGACCACCGTCATCATCAGCCCGAAGTACAACTCGGTGCCACCGCTGGCCAGTGTGATCAGAAGGATGGCGACCGCGGTGAGGATCGGGGCCTGGAGCCACTGAAGACCGGGCTCTTTCATGACAGCGCCACACTCAAGCGAAGGCCAAGCGCCGCCCAGGCATCGGCCTGGTCTCAGCGGCCATAGCCGATCTGGCGGCCGCGCCGGATACCATCACTTCGCCGAAGCATCGCGACCTTTTACGAACTCATCCAGGGTGATCACGCCGTCACCGTTCAGATCCAGAGTCTCGAATTCAGTCTCCTTGGATTGATTGAACTCGAAGCCCGAGATCTTCCCGTCGCCGTCCGCATCTATCGCCTGAAACTCCTCATCGGTCAGGCGCGGCACCTCGTCCCGGGTCAAAACGCCGTCGCCGTTGCGATCGAGGTTGAAAAACACACCCATCTTATGGGTGCGCAATTCGTCGCGAGTCACGGTGCCGCTGTTGTCCTTGTCCATCAGGGCGAATATTTCTTCCAGGGACAGTTCCTTGCCGTGGGCGCCGAGGATATCGTCGATGTCGGCCTGGGCGCGGACCTCGATCCCCGCGCCGGCGAGCGGGATCAGGGTCGCGAGTACGAGAAGGGATTTCCTGAGGCAGGTCTTTGGCATCGGGCTTGGTTCCTCGGCACTCAATGAAACAATGCTATAGAAGTAGCTGATTTCCGTAGATTAGGCGACGGCCAAGGCCAGGGCGAGGATTCTTGTCTCATCCTCCCCCAGCCTTGCCTCCGTCCTGGTAGGGCCGCATCATCGGAGCGCCAGGGCCGTCGGAGGCCGCTGCGCGCAGGACAGGAGGCAGTTATGGACGCGGCAGAGCTAAAGGATACCCAGGCCCCGATCAAGGCCAAGTACCGGGACGACCCGGAGGCGGCGGTGGTCACCCTCAAGGCCGAGGGCCGGATGGGCCAGGGCGTGACCTGCAAGGTCGACACCGGCCGGGCGCTGGTCGAGGCCGGGCTGCATCCGGCGACCGGTGGCAGCGGGGTCCACGCCTGCTCCGGCGACATGCTGCTGGAGGCCCTGGTCGCCTGTGCCGGCGTCACCCTGAATGCCGTCGCCACGGCCCTGGAGCTGCCGCTGCGCGACGCGGCCGTGAGGGCCGAGGGCGACCTCGATTTCCGCGGGACCCTGGGCGTGGACCGCGAGGCCCCGGTCGGCTTCCGTGCGATCCGCCTCGCCTTCGACCTCGACGGCGACCTGAGCGATGAGCAGCTCGCGACCCTGATGAAGCTGACCGAGCGCTACTGCGTCGTCTACCAGACCCTGAAGTCCGGCCCGCCGATCACGGTGACGTCAGCACTCGGCTGAGGACCTCTCGCAGCCTCCCATCTAGCTACGCCTATCACCCTCACAGGGCTTCGATGTCGGCGATCATGCGCTGGCGCAGCTTCGGGTCCGGCAAGCGGCCGAAGGCCGCGCCCATGTTCTCGCGCATGTGGTCGACCCGCGAGGTCGCCGGGATGGCGCAGGTCACCGCCGGGTGAGAGACCACGAACTTGAGGAAGAACTGCGCCCAGTTGGCGCAGTCGATCTCGGTCGCCCATCCCGGCAGCGGCTTGCCGGCGAAGGCATCGAACAGCGCGCCGCGCCGGAAGGGCCGGTTGATGATCACCGCCAGGCCGCGCTCGGCGGCCAGGGGCAGCAGGCGCCGCTCCGCCTCGCGGTCGACCACGTTATAGGTGAACTGCACGAAGTCCAGGGGCTCGGTCGCCATCAGACGCTCGAAGGCGGCGTGTCGACGGCCGTGGGAGGTGGTGATGCCGAGATAGCGGACCCGGCCCTCCGCCTTCCAGGCCTTCAGGGTCTCCAGGTGCCCCTCCCATTCCACCAGGTTGTGGACCTGCAGCAAGTCGAAGCGCTCGACGCCCCAGAGCCGGCGCGAGGCCTCCATCTGCTCGGGGCCCCTCCGCGCCGAGGGCGTCCAGACCTTGGTCGCGGAGAACAGCGACGCCTTGTCCTCGAGTCGCTCTAGGGCATGGCCGATCACCTCTTCGGAGGATCCATACATCGGCGAGGAGTCGATCATCGCCCCCCCGGCCTCGAAAAAGGCCCGAAGCACCTCGACCCGCTGATCGCGCGCGTCTTGGTCGCGGCCGACATCGAAGGTGATCCAGGACCCCATGCCGATCACCGGCAAGGCCTCGCCGCTGGCCGGGATCGGCCGGGTCAGTGGGCGGCCCTCGGCGGCGGCCCGGTGCGGCAAGACAGCCCTGCCGAGGCTTAAGGCCCCCAGGGCAGTCAGGAGAGACCGGCGGCTCAGCCGATTCCGATTCTGTGCCATGGCTACCTCAGGGTCTTCCGTCGAGCTTCTGGATCATACCAGTCCTTGCTGGGCTGCCGGCAATCAAGACAATAGATCCCGCCAAAGCAAGCTGTCCACGCGCGCGTGCGGCACCGCCTCGGCGGCAGAGAGGCATACAGAGTGCCCGGGCGCGAAACTCTCCTCTTCGCCTCTGCCGTTCCGAGGCTGACGGCTCTATCCCAACTGACGGAGTGTCGTTCGTGTTTCGATCCTTCTTCCTGGACCGCCGCTGGCTTCACTGGTCGCTTCTCGGTTCGATCCTGATCATCGGCGGCACCTGGTATCAGGTCCAGCTCGACGTGAAGATCAACGAGTGGCTCGGCGACTTCTACAACCTGATCCAGAAAGCGCTGGCCGAACCGGGAAGCGTCACCTTTGAAGAGTTCGTCGCCAAGTGCTTCACATTTGCCGAGATCGCCGGGATCTACATCGCCGTCGCGGTCTTCCTGGATTTTTTCATCAAGCACTACGTCTTCCGCTGGCGCACCGCGATGAATGACTACTACACGGCGCACTGGGCCCGGCTTCGGCATATCGAAGGTGCGGCGCAACGGGTGCAGGAAGACACCATGCGCTTCGCGCGCATCATGGAGAGCCTCGGAGTCAACTTCGTCCGCAGCCTGCTGACGCTCTTTGCTTTTCTGCCGCTGCTCTGGACCCTGTCAGAGAATGTCACCGAACTTCCCTGGATTGGCGAGATCAGTCATTCGCTGGTCTACATCGCTATCATCTTTGCCCTCGTCGGCACCGTTGCCCTGGCGCTGGTCGGCTACAAGCTGCCAGGGCTAGAGTTCCAAAACCAGCGCGTGGAGGCGGCCTACCGCAAGGAGCTGGTCTTCGGCGAAGATCACGAGGAGCGCGCCGACCTGCCGACGGTCCGCGAGCTCTTCGCGAACGTTCGGCGCAACTATTTCCGCCTCTTCTTCCACTACATGTATTTCGACGTTGCCAAATGGTCCTACCTGCAGTTTGGGGTCATCGTGCCCTACATCGCGCTCGGACCAACA
>JAAUXZ010161077.1_pt1 | contig 10231 bp, 6 predicted proteins | sample 7278131 | NCBI WGS metagenome assembly JAAUXZ01 (sample SAMN14350119, study PRJNA611818) | marine sediment metagenome | isolation source: surface marine sediment (3m) | place: French Polynesia: Moorea | collected 2018-08
CCATATCCGCCGGGACCGCGGATATGGGCACCCGGCCGCCGTCACCCCAGCCGTCCCTGTGGTCCGGGGGGGCTTTTGCCCGCCTGAAGATCATCGGGCAGTTCCGCAATACCTATATTATCTGCGAGTGCGAGGCGGGGTTGGTGCTGATCGACCAGCATGCGGCCCACGAGCGGGTCTACTACGAACAGCTGCTGAAACGGGCCCGGTCGCAGAACGCGGCCGCCCAGGCCCTTTTGATACCGGAGACCCTGGAGCGGGATTTTCGGGCCGCGGCGACCCTGGAGACCATGCGGGATGGCTTTAAACGGGTGGGGCTCGATATCGAGCCCTTCGGCGGCAACGCCTTCGTCATCCGGTCGGCGCCGGACTTTCTGGGCCAGGCGGAGCTCGGTCCCATGATACGCGAGATCGTCGAGCGTGCCGAGGCGGCGGGCGTCAAGCCCGATCCGGAAGCGCTGTGGGCGGAAAGCCTGCAGGTCATGGCCTGCCATGGCGCCATCCGGGCGCATCAACCGCTGGACGAACGCCAGATCCGCCGGCTTCTGGTTCAGCTCGACGAGTGCGACAACCCCTCGCACTGCCCGCACGGGCGGCCCACATGGATTCGCTGGACGCCGGATGCGCTCGCCCGGGCCTTCGGACGCAGCACCTGAAAGCGGTCGGGGCTTACAGACCTTAAAATTCGACCGGCGCCGGCTCGGCGGGCAGCTGCTGCTCCTGGCGGTAGGGGTCCCAGGAGACCAGGTAACTCTTCTTCTCGCCGGTCACGGGGTCGCCGACCCGCTTGACCACCGCAAAGACCAGTTCGTCCCGGCCGTCGTTGTCGAAATCCCCCAGGTTGTAGTCGCCGATGTAGCCCGAGAACTTGCGGGTGCGCCAGACTGCGGAAAGGCCCACGTTGTCCCACACCAGGCATTCGAAACGTCCCTGGCGGAAGGACCGTGTGCGCTGCATGATGCCCCGGGTGATGTCGGCGTTCTGCACCACGATCACGGCGTTGTGGCCGCTGTCGTTGACGTCCACCAGCAGGATGCGGTGGGCCAGCCAGTAAAACTGGTCCGGCATGGGGTCGTCGTAGATATAGCCTTCCTTCTGGGTGTTGCGGTATTCCTCGACGGTCATCATCCAGGTGCGGCTGCCGCCGTAGGGTTCGTGGCTGCGCCATTCCTCTTTGCCGCCGGGGCCGAGAACCCGGATGTAGTCCTTCCTGTCGAAGACCACGACATTCTCCACACCGTCGCGGGTAACGTCGCCATAGGCCATCCCGACCACACTGGAGCCCCGGGGCAGCGGCGTAACGGCATGGGACTGATAGGTGCCCTCGGTCCAGGCCAGGTGGTGGACGGGGCCGCGCACCACCGTGTCGGTGCGGCCCTTCTGGCCGAAAAGGGCGGCGCGTTTGGTCTTGGCGTCGCGGCTCACCCGGTAGAACCAGAAACCGGCCTCGTGGATCTGCTCGAAGGCGGCGCCGTTCCACTCCATGACGAACACCCGCGTTGCGTACTGCTTGGTGCGGCAGTTGATGAAGATTTCAGCCCGCCCGTTGGCGTTGATGTCGGCCGCGTCCAGGGTCAGAACTGTGTAGGGGGTGTCGAGCTCGAAGGTGGTCACCTTTTCGAAGCGGCGCTCGAGGGAGCGGAAGACCAGCACCTGGCGTTCGCCGGCGAAAACGATTTCGGTGTGCCCGTCGCCGTCCACGTCCGCCATGGCCAGGCCGTTGATTTCAAGCTTGAAGCGCCGGCTGCGCCATACGGCTTCGTCGGCGGTGTCGATGTTGGTGTCGGTGGCGCCGATGCGCATGCCGCCGCCCGACTGGTACATCTTCTTTTCGGGGTTCATCTGGCTCTTGTCGGCCGGTGCCTGCGGGGGCGCCTCGGGGGCCGGCGGGGCCGTGGCGGTGGTCGTCGGGCCGCGGCCGAAGACGCGGCTGTTGACGGTGGCCGCGAAGGCATTGATGTGGGTGATTACATCCCCGTGGCTGCGGCCGGTTTCGTTGTAGCTCACCAGGATGGTGTTGGTGGCCACGTCCACAAAGCGGGCATCGGTGCTGATGCTGCCGCCGAAAACGGTCAGGCTTCCGAAGGCCACATACCGGGCATCGAGCTTGCGGCCGGCCTCGGCGGCCGTTTCGCGTTCCAGCGTCGGCGGGAGCTGGGCCGCCACCTCTAAAGCTGCGGACTGGTCAACGATGGTCACCTTGCCCGGGCTGGCCAGGCGGGTGGAGAGCATGGCCGTGATGCCTTTGCGCAGAAAAGTCAGGTCCTGATCCGAATGGATCGTGAAGGGCACCACCAGAACGCGGACGGCGTCGGCCCTCAGGCTGGCCGCCGGCCCCAAAAGCGCCAGTACAAAGGCCGCAGCGGCAGTAAGGAAGGGGATCCATTTTAAAATGTTATATTTTGGCAATTGCTCGCCTCCATCTTGGTCTCGGCTGTAGGACCGCTGTGCTGTCTTTTGGGCTTCACGGGATCTTGGCGGTCAGCAGGCCCGCGGTTTCAAGGCCCTATGGGGCAGGACCGGCTTGCAGCACCCCTCTGACGGGCTTCTCGCGGCCGGGTCAGAAAACTGTGCCTTATTAATGGCGGCGGCGGCCAAAAGTCAAGGGAGCAGTCGAATTGGCAGCCGGCCCCCGGTATGATGCTGTTCAAAACGGATACGGTCCAAAACAATGGTCGGCAATGGGCCGCCGGGCCGGGGATTATTTTTGGGCTTTATCCTTGACGCACGGCGGTTTGATTGATAAAAAGCTCTGGTACCGTTACCACTTTAGGGTGGACGGGACCTTGCGCAGCGGAAAGGAGGTTGCCGGCAAGCTGCAGGCAGGTCGTTACAGTCAGGTTAAAAAAGGTTAGTTAGGTTAGGTTAAATTAGGTTAGGTTACCCGCCGTCGGTGCCATCCATCAGGACGGGGCGACGGCACGTTAAGGAGGAATTAATCCATGAAAAAGCTTTCTATTCTCGCGCTGGCCGCGATCCTGGTGGTTTTTTTCACCGTTCCGGTCTCAGCCCTCGAAAACGAGTTCGGCGGTTACTGGCGTACTCGTTATTTTTCACAGAAGTACTTTACCGGTCTAGACCGCGGTGACGACCGCAGCGATACTGTCGAAGCTGAAGACGACACGATCGAGCGGGCCGACACCCGTACCCGTCTCTACTACACGGCCAAGATCAACGACAACCTGAAACTGGTCAACAAGTTCGAGTTCGATGCCACCTTCGGTGGCGGCGACTCCCGCGGCAGCACCTTCGACTATGGTGACGTCGGTGCCGACGGTGTGGCCATTGAGGTCAAGAACTCCTACGCGGACTTCAACCTGGGCCCGGTCAACGTGACCGCCGGTGTCCAGCCCTACAGCCTGTTCCGCGACTTCGCCATTTCCGACGACGCCTCCGGTATCATCGCCCGCTGGAAGGCCTTGGACAACTTCGTCCTGGCCGGCTCCTGGCTGAAAAACTTTGAAGGCGGCGAAGGCGACGACGAAAACGAAGACCTCGACACCTACACCCTCACCGGGGCCTTCTGGTTCAACGAGAACATCTCCATCAAACCCTCGGTCTCGACGGCCTACTCCGCCGAAGCCAACTCGGCACTGGTTGCCCGCATTCTCGGCGCTGGCGCCGACGGCGGCTCGGCTTTGGCTCCCCTCGACCTCACCGTGGATGAATACGGCGATGCCTACCTCGTGACCTTTGGTCTGGATTTCGACATGACCTTCGACAAATGGGGTCTGTGGTTCACCGGTTTCGGTCAGACCGGTGAAGTCGAAGACGTTGTTTTCATCGGCGAAGATGAAGAAGACCTCGACCTGGAAGGCTGGCTGTTCGCCGTCGGCGGTAACGTGGGCTTCGGCGAGGTTGGTTTCCTGGGCGATTTCGGCCTGCACAGTGAGTTCTTCATCGCCTCCGGTGACGACGATCTCGACGACGACGACTGGGAAGCCGTGGTCAACCCCTTCGGTTCCTACTACTGGTCGGAAATCATGGGTTACGGCATCTTGGACAACGAGAGCTCCGCCGGTTCCCCGGCCGACAAGATCTCCAACATCTGGGCCGTCAACCTCGGTGTTGACATGAAACCCCTGGACAAACTGAAGATCGCCATCGACATGTGGTACGCTGAGCTCTTGGAAGACGAGCAGCGTCTCAATGAGGAAGACGAACTGGGCTTCGAGCTCAACGGTGTCATCACCTACGAGCTCGTGGAAGGTCTGAACCTGGACCTGATCGGCGCCTACCTGTGGGCTGATGACGGCACGTCCACCGCCCTTGACAAAGACGGCGACGACAATGAAGAAGATCCTTACGAATACGGTGTGCGCCTGAGCCTGAGCTTCTAAGCGCAAATCGAACACGAAGGATGACGACCTGACATGATCCGGCGGGGCTTGCGCCCTGCCGGAGCGACCTGCAAGCCAGTTTGCGGATTACGGCAATTCCGCTGCCACCCGGGCGAGTTTACTCGCCCGGGTTTTTTTATTCTACTTCCGGTTGGTTTTGATTTAAACGCCCCCGTCTGGTGTCGGACGCACAGCGGTTCGGCCGATCCTCTGATGCGCTCTGTTACTTTCCACGCCGGGCGTATAGGGAGAATTCCAAACCCGCTCCGGGGCAGCCTGGAGCCTCTCGCCAAGCGGGGAGCGGTCTACTGCCTGGGGCCGTGTTGTCAGATGCGGGCGGGCTGGGCTGCCGTGAAGCTTGGCGAAGTATCAGTCGGCGAGTTTGGCCTGAAGGATGGCGTTTACTTTTTTGGGGTTGGCCTTGCCCCGGGTGGCCTTCATCACCTGTCCCACGAAAAAGCCCATCAGCTTTTTCCGCCCGGCCCGGTAGGCGGCCACCTCGTCCGGGGCCTCGGCCAGGATGCGGTCAACAATTGCCTCCAGTTCGCCGCTGTCGGACATCTGCACCAGCCCCTTTTCGGCGACGATGGCTTCGGCTTCCCTGCCAGTGGCGGCCATTTCCTCGAAAACGGTCTTGGCGATCTTGCCGCTGATGGTGCCCTGGTCGATCAGGGCCAGCAGGCGGCCGAGCTGCTCCGGTGAAACGGGCGATGCTTCAATGGGTTGGCCGCTGCTGTTGAGCAGCGCGGCCAGATCGCCCAGAATCCAGTTGGCCGCCGGTTTGGCCTGGGGGAAGACGGCCAGGCAGGCTTCGAAGTAATCGCCGGTTTCGCGGCTCGCGGCCAGGCGTTCGGCATCCTCGGCTGAGAGTCCCAGGGTTTGGATATAGCGGCTTTGGCGCGCGTCGGGCAGTTCGGGCAGTTCGGCGCGGATGGCTTCGATCCAGTCGTCGGCGATCACCACCGGCAGTAGGTCCGGATCGGGGAAGTAGCGGTAGTCGTGGGCTTCTTCCTTGCCGCGCATGGAAAAGGTCCGGTTTTTATCCGGGTCCCAGAGACGGGTTTCCTGAACGACGGATTCTCCCTCCAGGAGGCACTCGCGCTGGCGGTCGATTTCATAATACAGGGCGCGCTCCACGTTGCGGAAGGAATTGAGGTTCTTGATTTCGGTGCGGGTGCCGAAGGCCGCCTGGCCCCGCGGGCGCAGGCTGACGTTGGCGTCGCAGCGGAAGCTGCCCTCCTCGAGGTTGCCGTCGCAGATCTCAAGATAGCGGACCACCGTGCGCAGCTTGCGCAGGTAGGCCCCGGCCTGCTCCGGGGAGCGCAAATCGGGTTCGCTCACGATTTCGATCAGGGGCACGCCGGTGCGGTTGAGGTCGACCCGGCTCACGGGCCGGTCCGGATCGTGAACCAGCTTGCCGGCGTCCTCTTCCATGTGAATGCGGGTAATGCCGATGGTGGCGGCGCCCTCGGCAGGGGTTACGATTTCAATTCGGCCGTGCTCGGCAATCGGCAGTTCGTACTGGGAAATCTGATAGCCCTTGGGAAGATCGGGATAGAAGTAGTTTTTACGCGCGAACCGGCTTTCGGGGTTGATCCGGCATCCGGTCGCCAGGGCCATTCGCAGGCTGAAGGCCAGAACATTGCGGTTTAGAACCGGGAGGACGCCGGGCAGGCCAAGACAGACCGGGCATACGTGCGTGTTGGGCGGGGCCCCGAAAGCCGTGGAACAGCCGCAGAAAATTTTGGTCTGGGTCTTTAGCTGGGCATGGACCTCCAGCCCGATGACCGGTTCGAATTGCATTGGGCGCCTCTCTAGCGGAGCGGTTTGCGGATCGTCGGACCGAATCGATGATTGCCCGGCGGCCCCGACGCGAGACCGCGTGTCCTGACGGCTTCCAATCGAAAGGCGGTATTTTCCATCAAGTGCCGCTTGCAGTCAAGGTGTTTCCATCTGTCGGAATGCGGCCAGAAGGGGCCGAAAACGATGTTTATCTTGCAAAATGCAGTCTTTTTAGATATCGATAAAAGGTCGGAGATGTGAGCAGCAACCAGGCCCCCCATCTCCGTTTTTTTATCACGGGCGGTGGCCGGAAGCGCCCAGCGGTGGTGCCGATGGCCGAATATCTGCCCGGGGCCGTGTGAAGCGGCAGCCAGGGCTGCCCGGTCCGCTGCCACGACACCAGCACATGATGGATACCGGGATGGGACAAAACGGCACTTTCAACATTCTGATGTACTCCCACGACACCTATGGTCTGGGACACATCCGCCGCACCATGGCCATCGCCTCGAACCTTTGCTGCGACGGTGTCAACATCCTGATTCTGACAGGCTCCCCCATAGCCGGCCGGTTCAAGTTTCCGGAGAGCATCGATTTCGTCCGGATTCCGGGCATGATCAAAAAAACCAACGAAGAGTACCGGCCCCTTTCCATTAAAATCAATCCGCGGCACGCCCTGGACATTCGCAAGAACATCATTACGGCCACGGCCAAGGCTTTCCAGCCCCACCTGTTCATCGTCGACAAGGAACCGCTGGGCCTCAAGAAGGAAGTTTTGCCCACGCTGCGCTGGATCCGCCGCTGCCTGCCCCATTCACGCACCATCTTGGGGCTGCGCGACATCATGGACGACGCCGAGACGGTTCGCCGCGACTGGGCCAAGAAGAAAGTCTACCGCAACCTGGACGAGCTCTACAGTGAAATCTGGATCTACGGCAACCAGGATTTCTACGATCCCGTGCAGGAGTACGCCATCCCCGAGCCGGTCAAGCAGAAAATGCTCTTTACGGGCTATATCCCGCGGGCCAAGCCCAGTCGCCGGGCCGCCGCGCGGATTCGCGAAGACCTCGGCATCGGTGCGGAAGAAAAACTGGTGGTGTTGACCACGGGGGGCGGGGGCGACGGTTATGCCCTGATGGACACCTATCTGGCTGCGCTCGAGCGCGGGCTTCCGGCCGACCCTTTTCGCAGCGTACTGGTCACCGGCCCCTTCATGCCCCGTGAGGAGCGCAAGGATATCTTCAAGCGGGCCCGCCGTCAGGGCGTTTCGTCCTTTCTCTTTTTCCGGCAGATGGAAAAACTCATGGCCGCCGCCGATCTGGTTGTCAGCATGGGCGGTTACAACACGCTGAGCGAAGTGCTCAGCCAGGGGACGCCCGGCCTCGTCATCCCGAGGGAAAAGCCCCGGATGGAACAGTTCATCCGGGCGCGAACCTTTCATGCCCAGGGGCTGATCGACTATATCCCCCGGGCCCAATGCGACCCCGTAACGCTGGCCCACAAGATCGAAAACCTGCTCGCCGCCCCCCAGGCCTACCGGCAGGCCCTGGCCGGCTTCCGCTTTACCGGAATCGATACCATGCGCAGCCGCATCGATTCCTTCAGGAGTTCCCGCAATGCCGTTGCCTGTTGAGTCAGGCACCCTCGGCATGATCCTCAAGGGCTACCCGCGGATATCCGAAACCTTCATTTCGAATGAAATTCTGCTGCTCGAGCAGCAGGGCCTGCGCATCCGCATCTTTTCGATGCGCAGCCCCCGCGAGGCGTTTACCCATGACAGCATCCAGCGCATCAGGGCCCGGGTGGACTACCTCCCGGAAACCATCCTAAGCAAACGGCTGCCCGCCCTTTGCTGGCACAATCTCCTGCAGGCCGCACGGTTTCCACGGCGCTATGCCGCTGCGCTCAAAATCGCCTGGCGCCGCTGGCGCCGCACCCGCCGATCGGCCACGATCAAACACCTGCTCCAGGCCGGCTATCTCTGCAACAAGCTTTTGCAGGACAGCACGTGCCGCCACCTGCACGCCCATTTCGCCCATTCACCCACATCTGTCGCTTTTTTCAGCCACCTGCTAAGCGGTTTGCCGTTCAGTTTCACCGCCCATGCCAAGGACATCTACACGTCCAATCCCCTTCAACTGGCTGAAAAGGCGGCCGCAGCCGAATTTATTGCCACCTGCACGGCCTACAATCAACGCTATCTGGAGCGCATCGTCGATGGCCGGCGGACGCCGATCTATCTGGCCTACCACGGGATTGACCTGGAATTGTTCCGCAACGACCACCACCAGGACCGGGCCCGGCCGCCCTACAATATTCTGACCGTCGCCCGGATGACGCCCAAAAAAGGTCTGGCGACGGTCTACCAGGCCCTGCGCGGCCTTAAAGATCAAGGAATCGTCTTTCGGCACATCCTGATTGGCGACGGCGAACAGAAGGCCGAAATCGAGGCCCTGCGCCGCCGTCTGGGCCTTCTGGCGGAGACCCGTCTGCTGGGCACCCGCCCGCACGGGGACGTTTGCCGCTGGTTTCAAAAGGCCGATCTTTTCGTGCTGGGATGCGAGCAGGCGGCCAATGGCGACCGGGACGGCATTCCCAATGTCATCCTCGAAAGCATGGCCATGGGGGTGCCGGTGGTGGCCACGGCGTTTTCCGCCATCCCGGAGGCGATCGAATCCGATCACAACGGTCTCCTTGTCGATTGCGCCCGTCCGGACGCCATGGCGGCGGCCATGCTGCAGGCGCTGGAGAATGAATCCCTGCGCCGCGAACTGATTGCCAACGGCCTTGAGACGGTGAGGCGTCGCTTCGACAACCGGGTGCTGGTCGATGAACTGGCCGTGATCTATAAACGCCATACAGGCCTTCTGGGTAACGGGTCCGGGGCGGGTTAGTGACTGCGATCGATCACGGCCATCATTTTTTTATCATGCGCCATGCGGCCACGGTCTGGAATCGTGAGGGCCGTATTCAGGGGCAGGCCGATTCGCCGCTCTCGCCTGAAGGTGAGCGCCAGGTTGAAGCCTGGTGTGCGCCTGTCGCCAACCTGGCACTGGATGCCATCTGCGCCAGCGATCTGGGTCGGGCCGTGGCCACAGCCCGGGGACTCAACCGGGTGTGCCATCTGCCCCTATGGACCGAACCCCGCCTGCGGGAACAGGACTGGGGCGGATGGACCGGGCGGATCCACCGCCGGCTCAGGCATGAAGACCCGGATCGATATGCCCGGCAGAGCGATCGCGGATGGCAATTCCGCCCGCCTGGGGGTGAGAGCCATCTCGATGTCCTGGCGCGTGCCCTGGCTGCCTTGACGGATATCGCCAGCGGCCCGGTCCCCCAACGGGTCCTGGTGGTGACCCACGAAGGGGTGCTCAAGTGCCTGGTCTACCATCTGGCGATTCGCGACGGCTGCGGACAGCAGCCGGAGACCATGGCGCCCGGCCACCTGCATCACCTGATCAGCTGCCGCCACGGACTGGTCCTGCGTAAAATGAACGCCGTCAACCTCAATCGGTAAAAACCCCCCCGGGCCGGAACGACCGCCGGCCGGGAACCGGAACTACGATACGCGTGAAAATCTTCATCTACTGCCAGCACGTCTGGGGCCTGGGTCATTTTGTGCGCATTCTCGAGATCGCCCGCGCGCTGCGATCCCATGATGTCCTGCTGGTGACCGGCGGACCGGACGTGGACCTGCCGCTTCCGGCCAATGTGCGCCGGTTTCAGCTCCCGGCGGTGCGAATGCTGGCCGACAAGCAGCTGGTGGCGGATGACGGCCGCGGGCTCGAGGACGTATGGGCGGAGCGGATCGAAAGGCTGCATGCCCTTTTTCAGGCGGAGCGCCCCGATGTCTTCCTGGTGGAGCTCTATCCACTCGGTCGCACGGCTTTTGGCCGTGAGCTGGACCCACTGCTGACAAGCATTCATGCCGGAAGGCTGCCGCGCTGTCGGGTTTACTGCAGCGTGCGGGACATCCTGGTGGCCAAACGCGATCCCCGGGCTTACGAAGCGCGCGTGGCGCGCCGGCTCAACCGCTGGTTCGACGCCCTGCTGGTCCACGCCGATCCCGCCCTGATCCGGTTGGATGCCACCTTCAGCACCATGGCGGC
>JAAUXZ010039870.1_pt1 | contig 10229 bp, 21 predicted proteins | sample 7278131 | NCBI WGS metagenome assembly JAAUXZ01 (sample SAMN14350119, study PRJNA611818) | marine sediment metagenome | isolation source: surface marine sediment (3m) | place: French Polynesia: Moorea | collected 2018-08
ATTTGTTCAGCAGTTTAATAAGATTGTCAGCGACAGCGTAGACGATGTTAACAATATCTCGGCCACACAGGTAAACGCCGTTCGACGAGAGATCAACCGGCGAGCCAGCGGTATTTACGGAAAGGCTGCTCGCGGCGTAAACACCACCGCCCCAGACGACACTATTCTTGCTATGAAGGAATCAGTTGATGACGTCCTAGAGTCTATCGTTCCCAAAAACAAGCTGCAGCAGTTCCGAAACATTAACTCAGAGCTAAGGGTTAGCAATGACGTGGCCAAGTCATTGTTTGGGCAGCTCGACGAAGTTACACCGGGTGCATTTGGAATTTCAAGTGGCGGCGCAGGCCGAGCGTTCCAGGGCGTGAGAGATCGAGCAGGAAGACTAATTCAGGGAGTCGGTGGAGGAGCCGGCGGAGGAGGAAGAGTGAGTGGCGCTATTGCACAAGGAATTACAGGGAGAAGCGGCCAGGCGTTCGGACAAGTAGCGGGGCGTGAAATCGCAGGCCTCCTAGACCAGTTTGACCCCAACGACCCAACAGACGCAGCGATTATCGCCGACATTCAGGAAGCTGGACTAGCCGATGGGATGGGCGACGCCATGGTCGCGTTTGAGGGGCTAGCAGGCTTCCAGCAGCAGCCGCAGACTCAGCTCGGTGGCACGCTTAGCGATCCAGCGGTGATTCAGCAGCTCATGTTCCAGGACTTAGCTACCACAGGCGGTGAGAACATCGGCGCGCTAAAAACCATCATGGAAATTGGCCAGATGGCGCAGCCTCAGGCCCAAGAGCTTAGCACCTCACAGCAGAAAGCTGTTACCCAGTTCGCATCTGCCGAGGCGGTATTAGATGAACTACTACTCGACTTCCAGGAGGCGGGCGGCGGCCAGGGGCGCGTCGGGGGCACAATCTCCAACATACTTGGCACCATCGGATTTGATGATGAAACAAGATCTTTAACCAGCGACGAGAGGCTGCGATGTCACTACTCGCTCGAGCACTTGGTGAAGTTGGCGTGCTAACAGATCAGGATATCAAGCGAGCTCTCGGTAACGTTCCTAAGATCACCGACAACCCAGCTGAGGCGGCAGGTAAGATCGAGGGTATCCGCAGCCTACTTGGCAACCTGCGACAGATCGCAATGTCGAATCCAGGCGCAGAGCCAACGGGCGATGAAACACTAACAAACGCACTAATACAAGCAGGAGGCATCTAATGGCTACCATTAACCCAGCAACAGTGTCAGACGGCGAAACTATTGATGCTTCTGACCTGAACAACCCAATCAACACTATCGCTAACGAAATCAACGGCAACCTAGACAACGCCAACATCTCAGCTAGCGCAAGCATCGAGGAGACTAAACTTGCTGCAGGCGCTGGTATGGGTGCATGGACAGACTACACACCTACATGGACGGCTGCTACAACCAATCCTAGTATCGGGAACGGCTACATCGGCGGATCATATATCCAGATCGGTAAAACCGTATTCTTTAAGATCAGCGTTCAGGCAAGCACTACAACTAGCGCAGGAAGCGGGGCTTACTCATTTGGCCTGCCTGTAACCGCTGCGGACACGGGCTACTGGGACACAACCGCTAGCGTCCAGCCGCCGATTAACTTGGGTATAGCCTTTATGCGTAACGCGGGTATAGCAAGCTATTGGGGATACAGTTTCATAGACCCGGCTACAGACCCTGACGTGTGCGGCGTGCAAGTGGGTAACGAAGCTACCGCGATGGCTACTATATCTAATAGCGCGCCTTTTGCTTTCGCCAACGGTGATAACATCCGTATTGAAGGAAGCTACCAGGCGGCATAATGGCGAACAGCGTAACAATTACGAAAGTCTACGAGCTCGTAGAGGACACTCGTAAAGAGCTTACTTCTGAGTTGCGCCGCGTTGAGAGAAAGATAGACGACGGGTTCGTGAGCAAGGTGGAGCACAGCGCCCTGAAGACTCGAGTAAAAAACTTGGAGAGGGCCGTCTATGGTGCTGCGAGCCTTGTGGTTGTTGCAGTGATAACTGGCCTTCTCGGATTGGTAATACGACAGTGATGGCTATACGAGATAAACTAATAACCGCCTTTGTGGCCTTTTTCTTGATGGTTGTTGGCGTGACGGCTGGCACTCTCTCGTGGTGGGCGGCACCGCGTGACGTGGTAGACATATATGACCTCGAGCCTGTCGTTGTTTATTCAGATAGCATCATTTTCCAGGGGCGTAGCGTAACAAAAAGAGAGGCACTCAGCTTCTACGAGCGCAGCATCCAATGTGGTGCGGCTCGCTACATCGTCAACACCCTAGAGTTTGTCACCCAGCCAGAAGAGGAGCGCCCGCTCAGCTTTGTAATCGATATCCCTGAGCTTGTTCCGCAGGGGGTCGACTGCCGACTAGTTATTGAAAGTCGCCACGAATTCAACGTATTGTTTCTCCCGAAGACCACTACAGACTTTTTTGAAAGCACTGAATTCGTAATAGGAGAATAGTATGAAAGCATGGAAGTTCACGCACCCGATGAAATACACGGGTTCTTACGATTCGGGCTACTGGGCCGGCTATAAATTCAAGGAGGCTCTGGGCTACACCACGGGCCGCCACACAGGCGTTGACTACAATTGGGGTTCAGGACACGACGACAGAGGATTCGCTTGTCACAGCATCGCCAACGGCGTTGTAGTAGCTAAAGGTTCAAAGTCAGGTTTCGGTAACTACGTCATCATCCGCCATGAGCTAGATGCTCGCCTCGCAAAGCAGCACGACGCTAAGAAGTACGCCTACAGCAGATACTTGCACCTGCAGAACGTTACCGTCAAGAAAGGCCAGGAGGTCAAGGTTGGCACAGCTATCGCACAGGTCGGCGACAGTGGGACCAAGTGGGCACACCTCCACCTAGATTTGTGGACCGACAAGAACGGGCTCGGCCCGCACACCGATTACCACAAGGACACCCAGCTAGATTCATACCTAGACCCATACAAGATTATCGAAGCCAATAAGAATAACGAGGAGACTGACATGTTCCAGGGACGAAGCGCACAAATGTGGGCAGCCATGTACGGCAAAGAGAAGAAGACATCTGGCGAAACAGAACGGAAGCTGCAACTCACCATCGCCAGCCAGAAAGAGCAGCTAGCAAAGCTTGAGGATCAGATCTCTGGGCTTAACGCTCAGGTGAAGGAACTCTCCAAGCGCCCAACTAAAAAGCAACTTTCAGAAGCTAAAGATGAGGGAGCCAAGAGCTTGGTCGAACGCATCTGGTCAATAATCTTCCGGAAGTAATATGTACGAAATAAACAGGAAAACAATTATGGACAAAGTACGAGAAATCGCAGGGCTATTCACCGAGCAGGTGCTACAATCAGCGAAAGCTGTAGTGGCGTTTGTGGTCGCAGCCATTGTCGCCTGGCTTGCACAGCGCCGCATAGACGTGGACCAAGCAACGCTCGTGTCATTAGAGACCGGCCTGTATGGTTTGGTCGTCGCTGTGTGGGTTTGGTTTACCCGAAACAAATAGCGCTCATGCTATAATGAGTGTGTGGTGGCAGGGCAACCCTTTTGCAAAAACAAAAACCACAAAAAGCCCCGCCATCCCGCTCTCCCATGGGATAATGGAACTATGGGACTAAACAGAAAGACAGAACAGCCTAGGTAAAACAAAAGTATCTAGGCTTTTTTAGTCTCTGTACTTTCACAATCAAACAAGGAGAGAGATATTGTCGGCGAGAAATCGTCACCATCTTTTTTGGCCAGCCAAGGACTACAAGTCCAAAACGGCTCGCCGCTTCCGCAACCTGCCATGTAACGTCGTCGAGATCGACGAACGTATGCACCGCATGTTGCATGTTCACACAAGACCACCGAGCAGACCATCTCACGACGAGATGTCAGAAGCCATTCGCCGCCACGAATCACAGATGTGCGGCTGCTACCAGTACTAGGAGGTGCTGAAATGGATTGGATCACTATCCGCCTTTCGGACGGCACGCGAGTTGTGCTGACCATGGATAACACCGTGGTGTTCGTTCACTCTCAGGGTTTCGAACGCTACGACCACATCTTCGTCACTCTGGACGACGGAAGTGGAGACGGCATGTACATCTTCGACAACCGGCAGGCCTTGCAGGCCGTTATGGACTCAGAGCTTTACCGGTATGTCTGGTCGCCCGTACCCTCGCCGAAGGACATCGAGGCCTACGAGCGCTTCCTGAAGTCGCAAGAACCGCCGCCGATCGATCAGGGGGACATCGACAATTTCCTGAAGGAGGTGGGCGAAGATGGAGTCATCGGACACTGGTATGAACTCGGAGGAGACTCCGAAGAAGAAGATGGTTGAATCGCTGTCGAGCTTCCTGTGGGGAGCTTTGGCGGGTGGTTTTCTCGTCTTCGTCATGTCACTCATCTACATCGGAGCACTCACATGAATGATGGAGATAAGGCATGGCTTGGCCTACTCGTGTACGTTGCTGGGTATGACACCTATGCCACGTTGAAGAACAAGCCGACACTTTCCATGTCGTTCTGGGCCGCTATCGGTAGCCCGGTACGGCGTTGGCCGACCATCGCGTTGTGGGTATATCTCACGGCGCATTTGTTCCACTTGATCCCGGAGAGGTTCGATCCACTTCGTCAGCTCTTTAGGGAGGTGAACGATGTTCGAGCAGCTCAGCGACTTGGAATTGGTCCGCAGAGAAAATGAGATTCTCAACCGTCTCGCGACGGCTGCACAGGAACTCAAAGAACTGCGGGCTGAAAAAGCCAGGCGACACCAGCAGAAGCTTTTCTGAATGGTCGCGTCGATAGCTTAACGGTAGAGCGCTGCACAGCAGAGATCTGAGGTTCAAGTCCTCGGTCGGCGACAAACGGGAGGGGCTGACACCATCGGCTTAATTGATGGAGTGCACCCATCTCCCTCCTTGGGACGATTAGCAGGGGGCTTCGGCCTTAAAACACCACCCTGCAAACTCACTTATTTGACATAGAAGCACAACCGCTATATGATAGCCACAAGCTTAATGGGGGTATGAGTATGCGACATGTCAAGTGGACCGGGCAGGCCTTAACGGACCTGTTAACACTACCGGCAGCCGAAGTGAGTCTAAGGTACGACGTGAGCACCGAACAGGTGTACACAAAAAGAAAAAGAATCAAAAGACGAGCGAAAAAGGTTGCAGACATGATGGAGAAAGACCCCGGGTACGTACCAGAGGATTATGATTTAGAGCGTATGGAGGCGCTGTCGGACGATGACGAAAGACTCCGCAATTTATTAAGAGATTTTAAAGAGAACGGGATACCTGTCGACGAGAATGACGCCGAAAACATCGAGCGCATTACTATGTGGACACAACACACCGTTGACCGCGAAACCGGTGAGCCAGTGCAAATGGTCAACCGCTACGTCCGCATGAAGCCTGGTGGCGCAGACGACGAGGACCTTGAGCCTGTAGAGATATGGCCACAGGCGACCGCAGCCAAGATTCGCCCCACACGCCGTAAGAGCCGCCAGGAGGACGCGCAACGCATACTTGTGTTTGCTGACCCACAAATTGGTTTCCGACGCATTATAGACGGCCGTACGGGCGAGGAGAGCATGGTGCCACTGCATGACGAGGGCGCTATCAGTCTGATGCAGCAAATAGCAGCAGACATGCAGCCGGATGAAATCTGGAACGCAGGCGACACTATCGACCTAGCCGAGCTGTCACGGTTCGCCCCGGACTCTGACCACTTCTTCAAGACACTAGGTGTGAGCTTCCAGGCAGTGCACGACATGTACGCTCAGCTACGAGCCGACAACCCAGAAGCGATTATCCGAGAGGTGGACAGCAACCACAACGACCGACTCAAGCAGACAGTGCTCAAGTATCTGCCGCAGGTATACGACATGTACCGCCCGGGAGAAGATTCAGAGCACCCCATGCTTTCATACCCATACATGGCCAACCTAGAAGTGCTAGAGATTGAGTTCATTGGTGGGTACGGCGCAGCGCAGCACGAGCACGGCTCGGACTATTACGAAGAGGTTAACGGGCGACAATACCCAGTGCCGCCACTACAGCTGCGACACGGACGAGAGACTTCAAGCAACGGCACGACCGCCAGCAAGATATTTAAGAACAACCCTGACGTTATCAGCGTCCAGGGGCACAACCACAACGAGGAGCTATTCCTCCGCAACAACCGACTAGGCCAGCTGGTGGGTGCAGTAGTTGTACCGCCACTCTGCCGAACTACAGGTGAGGTGCCGGGCTTCCACTCGGCAGTCGACACGCAGAACCGAGTCGTCCCACACCAGGAAACATGGAATAACGGAATACTAGAGATCGTCGACCACGGCGGAATCTACGAGTTCAACTTCATCAACTTCTACAGGGGAGTTGCATACTACCAGGGCAAGCGATACGACGCACAGGTTGACGGGCTGGATCAGGGGTAAAAGAAAACCGCCCGGTTAAGGGCGGCTTCCACCTGAGTCAAATGCCTCTCAAAGCATTTCGGATAGGTCTTTAGGGTTGTATCCGACAACCACGTTCTTGCCGTCTGTGATGACTGGCGTTGATGCTGTACCGGCTATTTCCAGCATTTCATCAACATACTCGTCACGCTCTTTGACCTCATACTTGGCACCAAAGTGGTCGAAGTATTTTTTGGCCATTAAGCACGGCGCGCATTTGTCCTGCGAGTAGATTGTGATCATAGTGTTACCTTTTAGTATCACTATTCTATCTCGCGGTAATTTACACTACTAGTCTTGACTTAGTACCATGTGTGATCTTTATCGAAAGAAAGCGATGGCTTGAAGGTGTTCACGCACCAACCAACACAGTTTCTCCACTCCACGGCATACGACCAAGACCCGTACCGATTCAAGACGTAGATATTCATGTTCTTGAGTGCACCGATCGGCTCCCGCCAGTCGCCACTCCACTTGCCGCAGGGCAGTTGCTGCCCTAGGCCACAGGCGCCGCTGCTGGGGTTGACCGCTAGTGGGTCCCAGCCACTCTCCCCGCTAACTATATTGTCTACCGCCCACCACTCGGACTCAGGTATACCGCTAGCCCTTAGCCAGGTCTCCTTGTTGCCCGATATAGTTACTGGTTGGATGTTGCTCGCACTCCCCCCAACCGGCTTATCTATACAATCGTGCGGCGGTTCTTTCGCCCAGTACTGTTCTGGCTCACAACCCTGTGGGTCTTTTACCGGCTCCGTAACGGGCTCTTCCTCAATTTGTATAGGTGCGGGTGTTTCTTCCACTATCTCCGCTTGTAGCGGTTCAGGCGGCCTCTCAGCTGGGGATATTCCCCCCGCTAACACCAAGAGAGTTGTTGCTAGAATTGCTTCACGCATAACGCCACCCTGACAGCCGCTGTAGGAATGGGCGGGCTAGTTCTCCTGCTTACTATTAAAGTTGTGGATCATCCACGTGACGCCCTGTGCTAGTAGAAAGTATCCCAATCCTGTTGAGTTCTCTACGTTAACCCACCCTAGGAGGACAGAGCCTGCTAGTAGTAGGGACAGAACGACGAGGGCGTTCCCCAGTCGAGTGATAGGCTCGACTACCTTATTATAGCTTGATTTTACTTTGTGCATTTTATTCCCCTTTCTTTTGGCTAATGCTATTGCATATTAGCATAAGCATAAGGGTAATGTCAAGAGTTATCTTGTTGCTCTTTGGTACTCGTCCCTTACAACCTGCAGGTCGTGCCAACCATACATTCTTGGATAATCGACGTGGCGGTTCCAGGCCTGGTCGAACATCACCGGCCGCCACATGCCGCCGGCTACATCGGGATTGTCTTCAATAATCAGTCTGCCCGGTACGGTTGTCTTGTCGGCGGTAATGATTGCTTGCATGGCAAACTCTGCATCAAAGTGTTCTTCCAGCCACTCTCGTTTTTCTGTCTCGCAATGCTCGGCACCAGACATCGGCGCGCTACATACATATACATTCCCATTAAACTCTTCACGAAGCCTGTTGACTCCACGCACCGCCCCGGTGATTACATCAAGGTGTCTGTATAGCCCGTCGCTCCTTAGTGCCTCAATGATTGATTTTTTGTCCAGTCCATCGAACCAATAGTCATATACATCTTCGTGGGCGTGATCATCATCCAGCAGGTCAAATACCCCACCCATTGTATCGGCTAGCACACCGTCCATATCTACAAGTAATGATTCTGGGTTACTCATCACCCCTCACTATCTGGCGCTGGGCTTGCTTCGACGCGTTCTCGTAGGTTGTGCCGATTTCTTTTGCGGCGTCTTGCAAGTCTCCGATTTTCTTCGGTGCTGCAGCGTCCTCCCCTACAACATCAAGCACTAGTTGGTCTATGGCTTGTTGGGCTTCTGCATATACGACATGCTCAAACGAATCAGCTTCGATAGTTCGTAATATCTCATCCCTGCGCTTTATGTATTCATCGTGTTTCATCACTATCCTTTCTCAGTTGGGCTAGGCGGTCATCATATTCAGACAAACTTTCTTTGCCGTCCATATAGTCAGCCATTCTAACTATCATTGTTCGCCATTTCAGCAACTCATCTATCCTAGCCTCAGTCTGTGCTTGGGTTATGAGGGATTCGATTGTTTGTCTAGCATTACTCAATATAGGTTTTACTGGTGTTGCTGCACCGCTACTAAGTTGTAGTGTTTCGTCTATCACGTCATTGGTTAGTTTAAGCAGCAACGCGTCTATCTGGTCACCTAAGTTAGCCATGCCCATCTCCTCCTGTGTCTTATATCGTCTATAGTCTGCGTCGCTACACCATACTGCTTAGCAATCTCGGGTAATGGCCTGTTATCCTCTCGAATTTCCAATACTTGTTCGGGTGTAAGTTTGCTGCGACCGTTTCTACTACCCCTGTTGTGTGTGCCGTCTTTAAGTTTATCCGCCATATTGTCTTCCCTGCTGCCATATCGTAAGTGCTTCGGGTTAAAGCAACATGTGTTGTGACAACTGTGTAAAACGTGAGTCTTGCCTGTCGGTGGTTTACCTAGCTTAAGTTCGGCAACGACTCTGTGTACCAATAAGGCTTTGTTTTTAATTGTGATACCGCCATAGCCATTAACTCGCTTAGCGTAGGGCCAGTTCATACAGTCATCGGTTTCAGCTTCGATAGATTCAACCAGGTATTCATAGCGCGGATTGCGTTGTCTGCCCAATTCTATTGATTTAGTCATTGTCTTGCTCCTTTATCCGCAACTTTGGCACCAACGCCCTCATATCTTCCAGGTGCTTCTCTGTTGCTTGAAGTTTGCCCTTAGTAAATGATTCATCTGGCAACTGAACATTCATTTCTTTAATGGCAAGGGCTAAGGCTGAAAGGTCTTCAATGCGCCCAAACATAATCTCTGAGCTATCAACTGCTTCTCCGTAAACCACTGTCCGCTCTTTTGAGCCACCGTCTACGAGGAACACTTTGTTCTTGCCGTTTTCGTAGTAAACATACATGCTATGCCCCATCATCCCAATGTCGTAATTAAACTTAATCTTTAGCATCTATACACCTCTGTTTCAATTATTTTCTGTAGCTTCGACATGGGCCTCCTCGGCGTCCGGGTACTGTTTAATTATCCTCTTCGCGCTAGTATTGGCACTGTCCATCCAGCCTGCTGGCGCTTTTGGCGGCCTATCGTCAACCCAGCTTTTGTTTTCAATACAATCCATGAGTATCACTAAGCAGGCCATAGCCTTGTAAGCGTGATGCACCCCCGAGTCTGGGTCGATATCCTGCCCCTCCCACCAGGCGTCCATGTGGCGGTTGAGTGCGTCGAAGTATACTGACGCCCGCACTCCAGCGTCGCGGTAGTTGTGCCGACCATACTTACGAGCCCCCTCGAACATGGCTAGATTCAGACCGGCGAGCACATTCCTTGGGGTCACTGAAGCTGGGACCTTGCTGACGCCAACGGCATCTTTTGGGTTAGTCGGTTTGTTGCTCATCCCACCTCCTCAACATGCTGTTACGTCTCGTCATTGTGTCGTGCGCAAAACAGAAGCCGCGAACGTTTATGAAGGTGTTGCCGCAATGGGTGCAGCTTCTGTGCAGCTTCTGTCTTTCACGCTCCGCCAATTCGGTGAGTTGCCTCTGCATGAATTCACGGCTACTATTGGGAACTGCGCCGCTCTGCATCTGTACTCCTCTATAGCTCATCATTCATCCTATCTAGATATACATCCATTAACTCTTCCAAGTCTCTACGGCTGAATAGATTGTGGTCTTCAGC
>JAAUXZ010051174.1_pt1 | contig 10223 bp, 9 predicted proteins | sample 7278131 | NCBI WGS metagenome assembly JAAUXZ01 (sample SAMN14350119, study PRJNA611818) | marine sediment metagenome | isolation source: surface marine sediment (3m) | place: French Polynesia: Moorea | collected 2018-08
ATGGCCGAGGTCGTTGAGATCATCGACGGCGTCAAAATCATCCCACCGCGCCGACCCTGGACGGTGCCTCAGTCCCTCGTGTCTGCGGCGGACGCACTAAGCCGCGATGGCAAAGAACTCGTTCGCAGTGTTCGCTGGCACCCGTCCCGCCAATCCGTGTTCTATGACAGCTACGCGAAGCTCAACAAGCGTGAACAGGACGCGCTTACTGAGCTGGTCGCGAGTCCGGATGCGACGCCAGCGCTCGAAGCGCTGCCTGTCGATGGTCAGCAACGCGTCGTCGATGCGGCTATCGACTACTACGGCTACCTGATGCCCAAGGACGAACCGTCCGACAGCGAGCTGAGTCAGCGTTACAAAAAGATGCTCGGTTTGCGCTTTCAGCTACCGGGTAGCGACAGAGCCGCACCCGCCGAGCCGCAGGTCGGCCCGGAAAAAGACCGTGCGCCGGGCTACTTTTCCTTCGGCTACGTTCACAACTCAGAGTTGGGTAGCGGTGGCTCGCTGCGAATTCGCCCAGCCTATTACGATGTGCTCGATTCTTCGGTCAGCCACGTGCCCAACTCGGAACTGTCGATGGGCGAGATTATCGTCGATGTGCTGGACGGTGATCTGCGACTTCGGCAGGCAAGTCTGTTCCGAGTCGAGGCCGTGAACGGCGCTGTCTCGGGGTTACCTGGCGACGCCGGCCGGTCCTGGCGGATGGGTTTCGGTGTCTACGAGCAGTACCCCGGTTGCGAGGAATGCCTGGTAACACGCTTCGAAGGCGACATCGGCCGGTCGATGCCGTTCATAGGCAATTCGACGATCGGTGCTTACGTCGGTGGCGCCGCTCAGGACAATCGCAACGACTATGGCAACCTGTTTGCCCGCGCCAGTGGCTACGTCAACGCTAACGTCGGCGACCGGCTGTCATTCACTGCCCGGTACGAGTATCGGTACCACTTCGACAGTGCATTCGAAGCCGAGGATGTGATGTCGTTTGACGCGCGCTATGAACTCTCACGCGACTGGGACCTGCGTCTGGGGTGGCACGACAATCGCACCGAGTCGGCGTCACTCTCCGTAGGCTACTACTGGTAACAACCCTCAGTTCGTTTCGGCGATCTTTCCCTGTTCCGCCGCGCGCTCCGCGAACTCGTCCTGCCACTGCGAGCGATGTGACGCTGGAGCAATTTGGACGGCCGTAACCTTGTACTCGGGACAGTTGGTTGCCCAGTCACTATGCTCAGTCGTCACGACGTTGGCGCCGGTCTCCGGGTTGTGGAACGTCGTGTAGACGACGCCTGGTTTCACACGCTCGGTGATCGTCGCCCGCAACGTGATGTCGCCCTTGCGGCTCGCCAGTGACACGAGCATGCCTTCCGTTATGCCGCGTGCCTCTGCATCCGACGGATGTACCTCAAGAAGGTCTTCTTTGTACCAAACGTTGTTCGCAGTCCGTCGCGTCTGGGCGCCGACGTTGTATTGCGACAGGATTCGCCCCGTCGTGAGCAAGAGTGGGAACTTGCGGTTGGTGCGCTCCTCAGTCGGTACGTAGTCAGTCTCTACGAACAGGCCCTTGCCGCGAACGAACGCGTCAACATGCATGATTGGCGTGCCCATCGGTGCGTCGTCGTTGCACGGCCATTGCACGCTGCCGACTTCGTCGAGGAACTTGAAGCTGACATTGTTGAATGTCGGCGTCAGTTCGGCGATCTCGTCCATGATCGCGGCTGCGTTCGGATAATTCATGTCGTAGCCAAGCGCCTGGGCGATTTCCTGCGTGATGCGCCACTCGTCCTTGCCCTGCTGCGGCTCCATCACGGGACGCACCCGATTTATGCGGCGCTCAGCGTTAATGAACGTGCCGTCCTTTTCGAGGAACGATGTACCGGGCAGGAAGACATGTGCGAACTTTGCCGTCTCATTCAGGAACAGGTCCTGCACGACGAGACAATCGAGGTTGCTCAGCGCAGCCTCAACGTGGTGTGTGTTCGGGTCTGATTGCGCGACGTCCTCACCCTGGATGTACATGCCCCGGAATTCACCTGCGACAGCCGCGTCGAACATGTTCGGGATGCGATAGCCGGGCTCGGGATCAATCGTGACGCCCCAGTGTTGCTCGAACTGTGTGCGAACTTCCTCGCCGGACACATGGCGGTATCCCGCGAGCTCATGCGGGAATGAGCCCATATCGCACGAACCCTGCACGTTGTTCTGGCCTCTGAGGGGGTTCACGCCGACGCCTGAGCGTCCGATGTTCCCTGTCGCCATCGCAAGATTGGCCATACCCATGACCATCGTCGAGCCCTGGCTGTGCTCGGTAACACCGAGACCATAGTAGATCGCGGCGTTATCAGCTGATCCGTAAAGTCTCGCGGCGGCACGAATGGCATCGGCATCGACGCCCGAGACCTCGCCCACGGCTTCGGGCGAATTTTCAGGCTTGAGGATCATCGTCTTCCAGGACTCCCACGACTCAAGGTCGCAGCGTTCCTGAACATACTTTTCGTCAGCCAGACCCTCGCTGACGATGACATGGGCGAGGGCATTGATGATCGGCACGTTGGTGCCTGGCAATAGCGGCAGGTGGTGCTGAGCCTCGATGTGCGGTGATTTGACCAGGCCAATCTCGCGCGGATCGACGACGATCAGCTGCGCGCCCTCGCGCAGGCGCCGCTTCATCTGCGATGCGAAGACCGGGTGCCCTTCGGTTGGGTTGGCGCCGATCACCATGATGACGTCGGCATCCATGACGCTGTCGAACGGCTGAGTGCCGGCGGACGTACCGAGCGTTGTCTTCAGGCCGTAACCCGTCGGCGAGTGACAGACTCGAGCACACGTGTCGACATTGTTGTTGAGGAATGCGGCGCGCACGAGTTTCTGCACGACGTAGACTTCTTCGTTCGTGCATCGCGACGAGGTGATGCCGCCAATTGACTTGCGGCCGTGTTTTGTCTGGATGTCCTTGAAGCGCTGCGCCGTGTACTCAATGGCCTCATCCCACTCGACTTCACGCCACGGATCAGACGTCTTTTCCCGGATCATGGGCTTCATGACGCGGTCGCGGTGCGAGGCGTAGCCCCACGCGAAGCGTCCCTTTACGCACGAATGCCCGTGGTTGGCCTGGCCGTCTTTCCAGGGTGTCATGCGAACGACCTGGTCGCCTTTCATCTCGGCCTGGAACGAACAGCCAACGCCGCAGTATGCACAGGTCGTGATGACCTTATGATCCGGGAGGCCGTGATCGACGATACTCTTCTCCATGAGCGTTGCCGTGGGACAGGCCTGTACGCAGGCGCCGCAGGACACACATTCGGAATCGAGAAAATCCTCGCTGATGCCTGCGGAGACTTTGGATTTGAACCCGCGGCCCTCGATCGTCAGGGCAAATGTGCCCTGGACCTCGTCGCAGGCACGCACGCAGCGAGAGCAAACGATGCATTTCGATGCATCGAACTGAAAGTAGGGGTTGCTGGCGTCGACTGGCGCATCGAGATGGTTTTCGCCGTCAAAGCCGTAGCGGACGTCGCGCAGACCGACAGCTCCTGCCATGTCCTGCAATTCGCAGTCGCCGTTGGCCGAACAGGTCAGACAGTCAAGCGGGTGATCGGAGATATACAGCTCCATGACGTTGCGACGGAGCTGCGACAGCTTGCTAGTCTGTGTGCGAATCTTCATGCCGTCTTCGACGGGCGTCGTGCACGAAGCCGGGTAACCTTTGCGACCCTCGATCTCGACGAGACAGAGGCGGCAGGAACCGAACGGCTTCAGCGAATCCGTCGCACACAATTTCGGAATGTCCACGCCCGACTCGCGCGCCGCGCGCAGGATGCTCGTGCCGGCCTTGACCGTCGCCGGCAAGCCGTCGATTTCGACGTCGACGGTCTCCGTCGCGGGACTCGCTGGTGTGCCGAGATCGGCCTGTCGTGTCCGGTTCACTGCTTACCCTCCGCGAAGTCTTCCGCAAAGTGCCTGAGGACGCTGCGGACCGGGTAGGGCGTCATGCCCCCCATGGCGCACAGCGACGCGTCTTCCATCGTATCGCAGAGTTCGACCAGCAAATCGTAATTCTCGTCACGATTCTCGCCCTCGATCAGCCGATCAATGACTTCCACGCCGCGTGTGGAGCCGATACGGCAGGGCGTGCACTTGCCACAGGACTCGATTGCGCAGAATTCCATCGCAAACCGTGCCTGCAGAGCCATGTTCGCCGTGTCATCGAACACGACGATCCCGCCGTGACCGATCAGAGCGCCAATATCGATAAAGGCCTCGTAGTCGAGCGGCGTATCGAGCTGGTCCGCGGTCAGGTAGGCACCCAGCGGGCCTCCGACCTGCACGGCCTTGAGCGGCCGACCGCTCGCGGTGCCGCCACCGTAGTCTTCAATAAGTTCGCGCAGCGTCACGCCAAACGCTTTTTCGACGAGACCGCCGCGCTTGATATTGCCGGCGAGCTGGAAGGCGAGTGTTCCTTTTGAGCGATTCACACCCATGTCGGCATAGCGTTCGCCGCCAAGATTGACGATGTTCGGTACCGAAGCAAGCGTCACAACGTTATTGACGACCGTGGGTTTGCCGAACAGACCTTCGATGGCCGGAAGCGGTGGCTTATAGCGCACGATGCCCTTCTTGCCTTCGAGGCTCTCGAGCATGGCCGTCTCTTCGCCACAGACATAGGACCCCGCGCCAAGATGCAGCTCGATGTCGAAGTCGAAGCCGCTGTCCTGGATGTTCTCGCCAAGCCAGCCTGCGTCGCGCGCCGTATCGATCGCCCGCGACAGGATCGTGTGTGCAAGCGGGTATTCGGACCGCAGATAGATGTAGCCCCTGCTGGCGCCAACAGCGAATCCCGCAATCGCAAGGGCTTCGATCAGGCCGAACGGGTCGCCCTCCATGAGCATGCGATCCGAGAATGTACCGCTGTCGCCTTCGTCAGCGTTGCAGGCGATGTATTTCTGGTCGGCTTTAGTGTCCGCGACGGTGCGCCACTTGATTCCAGTCGGAAAGCCGGCGCCGCCGCGACCGCGCAAGCCTGATTGCGTGACGGCCTCAATGACCGCATCTGGACCTATCTCCCAGGCCTTTTGCAGGGCTTTGAATCCCTGGTGTGCGAGAAAGTCTTCAAGCGACAGTGATTCGGTCAGGCCGACCCGCCAGAAGGTCCAGCGATCTTGCGAGATCAGGTAGTCGATTTCGTTGACGGGGCCAAGTCGCTTGTCATGCGCGCCGCCGTCGAGCAGGCCCGCATCGAACATGCCGGGCACGTCGTCGGGCGAGACGTTGCCGTACGCGATGCGTTGCTCGCCCACTAGCACTTCAACCATGGGCTCCAGCCAACACGCCCCCCATGAGCCATTGCGAATAATCTGTATTTCGGCGCCGCGTGCTTTTGCGGCCTGGGCAATGGCGAGAGCGACATCGTCTGCGCCAACGGAAACGGCGGTCGTGTCGCGCGGCACGAAGATTTTCACGGCAGCCATTAGTCCCGACCCTCGAGTGTGCCAATGAGCGAATCGAAGCGCTCAGCATCGACGCGGCCATAGGTGCGGCCGTCGACCATGACCGCGGGTGCACAGGCGCAATTCCCGAGGCAGTAGACATCCTCGAGCGTCGTGTCGTCGCCTACCGCACGCCTTGCATGCGAGGTTAGTTCACGGCTGCCCATCGCTTGACACGCTTCAGCCTGGCAGACCTTGACGATATGTCTCCCCGGCGGCGACGTCCTGAAGTCGTGGTAGTACTCGACTACGCCGTGGACATCGGCACGGGACAGATTGAGGTCACCGGCCAGCTGTCGAATGACGTCTTCGGATATCCAGCCATGCACCTGCACGATGGATTGCAAGATCTGCACGAGCATTTCAGGCTTGCCGCCATAGCGCTCGACGATGTTCGTTACTGATGCCTTGTCGATCATGTTCGCGCTCATCGGGCCAGCCGCTCCTCACCGGCGTAGACGTTAAAGGTGTCGCCACGCAGGAATCCGATAAGGGTCACATTGAACTCCCGCGCCAACTGCACTGCAAGACTCGACGGCGCGCTAACGGCAGCCAACAACGGCATGCCCGCGAGCAATGCCTTCTGCATCAGCTCGAAACTCGCGCGACCTGACACCATCAGGCCAAGCGACGCAGCGGGCAATGCGTCCTCCATCAACAGCGCACCGATCACTTTGTCGACAGCATTGTGACGCCCCACATCCTCGCGCACGACAACGAGTTCACCTTGTGGTGTAAATGCTGCCGCCGCATGGAGTCCACCGGTTTCCTCGAACGTTGCCTGCTTTTCGCGAAGTTTCCCGGGAATTGCCGTGAGCACGTCCCGCGAGAAGGTCGTCCCAGGCCAGGCGGGTGCTTCCGCGCCCTGCGCGTACAGGGCTTCGAGCGAGGCTTTGCCGCACACGCCACAGCTCGAGGTTGTGTAGAAGTGGCGTTGCAGACGATCGAGATCTACGGGGACGCCGTCCTCGAGCTCGACACGAACGGTGTTGTCGCCACGACAAGGTTTGACGACTGCGATGTCATCCCGGGACCTTATGATGCCCTCTGTGAACAGGAAGCCAGTGGCAAGGTCCTCGTCGTCGCAGGGGGTGCGCATCGTGATAGAAACACTCGAGGTTTGCCGTTCGCCGTGCACTTCGTAGCCAAGCCGAATCTCCAGGGGCTCCTCGATAGCGACCCTGTCGTCGACCGATTCGCGCAAATGCGCGCGCATTCTTGCTACATCTACTGCCTGGCTTCGGCCTGTCATGCGGCGTTGTTCCGGCATTACGGCAAGCCAGTATATCGCAGCGACGGGGCCTTCAGGACGTAATGCGAATGAGTCTCAAAAACGAGAAAATCCTGTTACAAAAAGGACTTGGAGTGCGCCGTCCCTTTCTTTATAGAATTCGCGCCATAGCACCGCACTACACTTTTTAGGAGATTCCCTTGAGCAAGATTGCACGTCGTCAGTTCATTCAGCTGTCTGCTGTTGCCGCAGCAGGCTGTTTCATCAACCCCGGTCGCGAAGCCGTTGCTGGCGATCTGCCGAAGCTTACGGAAGACGACCCGATGGCGAAGGCCATGAAGTATGTGCACGACGCCTCGAAAGTCGATCCGGCCACGCGCAACAACCCGGCAGCAGAGCAAAACTGCGCCAATTGCGCGCTGATTCAAGGCAACGACGGCGACGCCTGGCGGCCGTGCCAGATCTTCCCCGGCAAGGCTGTTGCCGCGGCAGGCTGGTGTTCGGTATGGGCACCCAAAGCCTGATCTGACCCTTTGTAAGTAACGAAGACGCCGGCTCTCACGCCGGCGTTTTCATTTGTACCGTCTTCATTTGTACAATCTGGCTCTACTTTGGAGACCCGCCGTGTTTGAAACTCTCAAGGCCGCACCGGCCGACGCGATCCTCGGACTGATTGCCGAGCACAGGAATGACCCGCGACCCGAAAAGATCGACCTTGGTGTTGGTGTCTTTCGGACCGCGGAAGGCGAGACGCCCGTACTCGACGTCGTCAAACTCGCTGAACAGCGGCTGGTCGACACCCAGGCCAGCAAAGCCTACATCGGCACGGCCGGCGATCCCGACTTCAATGCCGCAATGCAGGAACTCACGTTCGCCGACTCCGTTGATGCGGACAGGCTGGTAACAATCCAGGCACCCGGTGGATCAGGCAGTCTGCGCGTTGCCGCGAGCCTGATCCTGCGCGCGCGCCCTGATGCGAAGGTCTGGGTGTCCGATCCGACGTGGGCAAATCATATCCCGCTACTCGGCGGGGCGGGGCTCGAGCTCGCGACGCATCCTTACTACGACGCGAAGAAACACGTCATCAAGATTGACGAGATGCTGGATACGCTCAGCAAGGTCGACAAGGGCGACATCGTCCTGCTGCATGCCTGCTGCCATAACCCGTCCGGTGTAGATCCGTCCGACGATGAGTGGCGCGCTATCGCGGATGTCATTGTTGAGCGCGATCTCGTGCCGTTTATTGACATGGCCTACCAGGGATTCGCACGCAGCCTGGCCGACGATGCGTTCATCGTGCGGCACCTTGCGGCTCGCGTCCCCGAGATGATTGTGTCGAATTCGTGTTCGAAGAATTTCGGCCTGTATCGCGATCGCGTTGGCAGCCTGTCGGTGCTCGCGCCAGACCAGGCGTCACGCGACATCGTGAATAGCCAAATGAACAACGTCGTGCGCACTATCTACTCTGTGCCGCCTGACCACGGTGCGGTTGTTGTTGCGATGATTCTCAACGATCCCGAGCTCAAGGCGGCCTGGCGCGTTGAGCTGGCCGAAATGCGCGGCCGGTTACGCGAAATGCGCGAAATGCTAAACGAAGCGCTGAAAGAGAAGGCACCGGATCATGACTTCTCGCACCTCGTGCGGGCCGTCGGCATGTTCTGCTTCCTCGGTATCAGCGAGGAGCAGGTCAATCGCCTCAAGAAGGACTACGGCGTGTACATGGTCGGATCCAGCCGTATTAATACGGCCGGCATCACCGCGCACAACGTCAACTACCTCGCTGACTCGATCGCCGCCACGCTGTAATTCGGATCATCACCGCTATCGCGAATGGGATGCCGTACCTGAGGTATTCGGGTTCGGTCACAGTCTCGAGTGGCCGCGGCAGGGCGAAAATCACGGCCGCGACAACCAAACCGATGCGATGCAGGATCTTCCAGGCCCTCGGGCCGAGCGCTTTTTTCGGCGCGTCGAACGATGTGATGAGCATCAAGTAGAAAACCGCGTAAGCACCCATGCCGAACGGGTCCGGCGAGAACTCGAGTTCAGGCTGTGTACGGAAGCGGTAGACGATGAGCCCCAGGTGCGCGGTCATGGCCGCGGCGAAAGCGACGCCGACAAGGCGGCGGTTGCGCAAGAGCTTCGCGGTCCAGTCCTTGCGCAACAATTGCTGCAGTGGACGCGCCACCAGCACGACGATGTACAGGACAAAGGCGATGAAGGCGCTCTCGCGCAGGATGAAGCGAAGCTGCTCGTCGTCTACGCCGAAGCTTGCCAGCCAGAGCGCCGCCAGACCCCCAATCAGAGCCGCGACGCCGATGAAGGTCTGCCAGTTCTGCCTGTCGTTGCGGCTCATCAGTCGTCCCAAACAATGCGACTGGCGTTGCCGATACCGAGACGTCTCGCGGTGCCGGCATTGAGCTCAAGCACATAGAGAGAAGGCTCGGCAGATCGGTGCGAGTTCAACGTCTGCGGCACCGTGTCGGTGATGACGTTGATAACTGAGCCATCTGCGCGCGCAAACACCAGGTCCAGCGGTATGTAGGTGTTCTTCATCCACATCGACCGTATCTCCTCACGCTCGTAAATGAACAGCATGCCAGTGCGTTCAGGCATGCCTCGCACGAACATCAGCCCGCGCCGGTGTTGCTCGAAGTCCGTTGCGAGGTAGATGTCGAACTTGAGCTCGTCGCCGCGGTCGTTGATGACGATCAGAGAGTCGAATGCAAACCTCGCATCCAGATCCGGGACCGTGCCGGTACGGGGCGTTGTCGTCGGCGGACTGCAGGCCGCGAGAGATAACGCCAGGACCAGGAAACAGGCCCTCATGTGGCGTTCCAGTCGGCAATGCCTGAGAAAACCAGGCTGCGAACGTCGACGTACGCGTCGCCATTGAATTCGCCGAGCGGCCCGACGCAGGTCACGCTGCCGGCCACGATGCGCGCACCGTCGGTGTTATCCAATGGTGTGTTCTTCTCGACGTCAGTCCAGCAAGCGCCAAGATTGGCCGTGCTGAAGAAGCGCCCGCTGCCGTCGACCGTTATCGTGATGACGCTGTCAAATTCGGTGCCCGTCTCATCCGCGTTGAGCTCCGGTACCGCAATGATGATCGCAAGACGCTCATTGCCGACCTCTCCCGAAAAACGCAGCCGCACACCGCGGTCGTCCGGGCGGCGCATGCTCTCGCAGCGCAGGGCGGCGTCAGGCCAGTCCAGCTCGGTGGTCAGGGCACCGGACAGGCTGGCACGCAGGTAGCCGGCCTCGCCGCAGGTGGACGCAGCAACTTCCGGTTCAGGCTCGGCCGTTGCGGGCGGCGGCGCGTCTTCTGCACAGCCAGCCAGGGCCAGTGCGACGAAACTGATTCCAAGGGAATCCCTTAATAGATGCAATGTCTGAGGTCATCCATGGTCGAAATTCCGGACAATAGTACTAAAATGTCGAGCTGCTTTACTGACACGCGCTTTGCCAAACGGAGTAATTGATGAGCGTCAGAGAACAATTCCAGAAAC
>JAAUXZ010046475.1_pt1 | contig 10220 bp, 10 predicted proteins | sample 7278131 | NCBI WGS metagenome assembly JAAUXZ01 (sample SAMN14350119, study PRJNA611818) | marine sediment metagenome | isolation source: surface marine sediment (3m) | place: French Polynesia: Moorea | collected 2018-08
CTCAGTGATCGCGACAGGTGGTTATGTGAGCAGGTTGGTCCAAGCTTGCGAAAACGCGGCCTGATTTTTACCGGCATCGATGTCATCGGTGATTACCTTACTGAAATCAACGTCACCAGCCCGACTGGCATTCGTGAACTCGATGCCGGTTTCAATCTGAACATCAGCGCTATCCTGTTTGACAGCATTGAATCACGGCTGCCTCACTAAACCGAAATCCTGCCTGACAACCGTTTTATTGCTGTTGTCAGCCTTGCTGCTGTCTGCCTGCGAGCGACAACAGGCCACCCAGATCGAACAGCAGTATCTGGAGTTTGGCACCGTCATCAGTGTCACCATGATCAGCAGGGACCGCGCAGTTGCGCTTTCCCTGCTGAAGCAGATTGAAAACGATTTAAAACGCTGGCGTGGTTATTGGCACGCCTGGGAAGATAGCGACCTGACCCGCTTTAACAGCAGCCTCAAATCCCGCGGAGCGGCAAGCATTCCGGATTCCCTTAGAGAATTACTCGAGCTCAGTCAGTTATATTATGACCGCTCGGACGGTTTGTTTAATCCGGCGATGGGGCAATTGATCGGCGCCTGGGGATTTCACGGCAGACCAGCAGATATGGAAAAAGTCAAAGCCATCACTGAAGATATTCCAGGCATGGATGACCTGCTGATTGACGGTGATTTGGCTACCAGTGGCAATCCATGGATTCAGGTCGACCTGGGTGGGATTGCCAAGGGGCTGGCTGTTCGTAACATCGCTCAGCTGCTGCGCGACAATGGCATTGTCGATTTCATCGTCAACGCGGGCGGTGACCTGCAGGTCTCGGGAAAACGTTTCGATCGACCGTGGCGACTTGGCATCCGAAATCCCTTCGCTCCCGGGATAGTTGCTGCAATCGAACTGGAGGGCAATACCAGCCTGTTTACCTCTGGCAATTATGAAAGATATTTCAAAAAAGGTGGCGGCTCGGTTCATCACATCATCGATCCCGTCACTGGCCAACCCTCGAAGAATGTGAGCTCTGCTACGGTGTTGGCCGCCGATCCGGTGTTGGCAGATGTCGCGGCTACCGTACTGATGGTTGACGGACTGAGACAACCGCAGGCGCTAATGGCCAAACTCGGCATCACCGAATACCTGATTATCGATGGCAACAAACAGCTATTTGCCAGCGACCGGATGGCGCAGCGTCTGCAGTCGGTTGATGAAACTCGCATCGTGGTTCTGGATTGAGTCAATGAAAGCTGCTTACACGAAACTTTTACCGCGAAGCTGCTGGCTTTTTAATGCTGGTGGTCAGCGCTCGATCAGGGCACAATAGTTTTCCAAGATGAGTCCATCCCAGGCCGCAAAACCCTCCATCAGTGCCAGTGACCGCCTTGGTTTCACGCTGTTTCTGGCGCTTACCCTGCATGCCATTATCGTACTGGGTATCAGTTTCAAGAGTTCGGAAGACTCTGAGCCACAGAGTTTGCCGACCCTGGATATCATCCTGGCCAACTCAAAGAGTTTTGAAACGCCTGATAATCCTGATTATCTGTCCCAGGTTGATCAAATAGGTGGCGGCAACCAGGAAGAAAAGGCTCGCCCCGGTGCGCCGGTCTCAGCCAATACTCCGATCGATCAGAAAGGATTATCAGACCAGGCACGCGAAGAGTTGCAAAAGCAGCAGCTGTCGATCAGTCAGCTGTATTTTCTAACCCAGGAAGAATCCGATCAGCAGGTGGACAAGAACCGCCAGCAAAAAAGCACCGAGAATGAGACCAAGCAGGCCAGCGAAATTGACCAGCGCAGGACACGTATTGCGCGTCTGCAGGCTGAAATTCGGCAGATGGCTGAAGACTATGCAAAACGTCCCAAGGTGCTAACGCTAACCGCCAGCACACGCAAAGCAGTGGAAGCCGGATACCTGGCTGCCTGGGTGCACAAGGTGGAACACTTCGGCAACCTGAATTACCCGCAGGATGCTCGCATCAAGCAGCTCGATGGTCGTCTGCGCATGAGTGTGCGCATCGATTCCCAGGGCCGGGTGCTGGACGTCGAAATTACCCAGTCCTCCGGCACCAGCATTTTGGATGAAGCAGCGCGACGCATTCTTCGCATGGCGGAACCATTCGCCGTATTTCCAGACGAATTAAAGGAGAAAGCCGACCAGATCGTTATCATCCGCACCTGGGATTTTAAAAGTAATCGGCTGACAACGAGCAAATCCGTGGGATAATGGAACAATGACTAACGTCAATGCCAGCCTGGTAGACAAATGCCTGATTGCCACACCGGTAGTCAAGGATCCCATTTTCGAGTCCAGCCTGGTTTATATGTGTGAACACAATGAAGCCGGTAGCATGGGGCTGGTGGTTAACCACAAGACCGATCAACAGCTGAAAGACGTCTTCTCTCAACTCGATATCGATTGCAAACTTCCCGAAATCGCTGAGCAGCCCATTTACATCGGCGGACCAGTGCACCTGGAACAGGGTTTTGTGCTGCACTCTACCGAACGTCAATGGAAAGACAGCCTGCAAATATCGGATGACATCTTGCTAACCAGCTCGGTTGATATCCTGCAGGATATAGCACGCGGCAACGGTCCCCTGGACTATCTCGTCATGCTTGGATTTGCGGGCTGGTCTTCAGGTCAGCTTGAGTCAGAATTACACCAGAACGCCTGGCTGACGGCGGCTTGCAGCAATAACTTGTTGTTCCGCGAAAAGGCTGAAGATAAATGGCAACTCGCCTTCGATAGCCTTGGATTTGACCTGTCAAAACTGTCGCCCGTGAGCGGCAATGCCTGAGACGACCAGTGTCGTTTTAGGATTCGATTATGGTAGCCGATGGACCGGCGTAGCGGTTGGACAAACCCTCACCGGCATGGCCAATCCACTACCGGCGATCAAATCGGGTGACTGGTCCGCAATCGAAAAATTGATTCAGGAGTGGCAACCCAATCACCTGGTCGTTGGGCTGCCAACGTCAATGGATGGCAGCGACGATGAAATGACGGAGGCCGCGAAACGATTTAGCCGCCGTCTTCACGGACGTTTCCAGCTGCCCACCGAGTTACAGGACGAGCGCCTGACAACCAGGGAAGCCTGGCAAATTGCCAGCGAAAGCGACAAACAATTTAGCAAGCAGGAGATCGACAGTTTGTCGGCTGTTTTGATCACCGAGTCATGGTTAGCATCACAATCTGAGGCATGACCGGGGCACAATGTCCTTTTCCTGACAAGTGTGATATAAAGCGCCCCAATCACTCGATGGAGCACCCGTGAATCTACCTTCTGTTGATTCTCTGATTGACCAGCTGGCAGACGCCCTGACCCCTTATTTCCAGAACGATCAGCCCGAGCCAGTAATCGTTGGTATTCAAACCGGCGGAGTGTGGATCGCCAAACGCTTACACGAACGACTGCAACCATCCACCGAACTCGGTGCGCTCAACATTTCATTTTACCGCGACGATTTTACTCGTATCGGTTTGCATCCCACCGTAAAACCATCGAATCTACCTGCGGACATTGATGATCAGGTCATTATTCTGGTCGATGATGTACTGCAGTCGGGCCGAACAATCCGTGCCGCCATGAATGAGATATTCGACTACGGCAGGCCGCGCAAGATACTATTGGCTATCCTGATTGACCGCGGAGAGCGAGAAATTCCGATCCAGGCCGATATCACCGCGGCGACTATTGATCTCGACAAGGGCAGCCATATCAAACTGAGTGGACCTGAAGAACTGACACTGGAAATCAAACAGCTGGAGGCCAATGCTGACTGATAATATTCAGCTGGATGAAAATGGACGGCTGCGCCATTTTCTGAGTACCGAGGGATTAACCCGTGAGATTCTCACCGAGATCCTCGATACCGCCGAATCATTTGCCTCGGTCACCGATCGCAGTATCAAAAAAGTTCCCATTCTTCGCGGTAAAACAGTCGCCAACTTATTCTTTGAAGCCAGCACCAGAACCCGCTCCACTTTCGAACTGGCCGCCCAGCGGCTGTCGGCCGACATTTTAAGTCTCAATATCAATACCTCGGCCACGGTAAAGGGTGAATCACTGATCGACACCCTCAGAAACCTTGAAGCGATGCAAATTGACATGTTTGTGATTCGTCACCAGGACAGTGGCAGCGCGCACTTTTTTGCACAACATGTGAAACCCGGCGTTTCGGTGCTGAATGCTGGCGACGGCCAGCACGCGCATCCGACGCAAGCCATGCTCGACATGTTCACCATCCGACATCACAAGCAGGATTTCACTCGTTTACGGGTCGCCATTGTCGGTGACATTCTGCACTCCAGGGTGGCGCGCTCTCAAATTCACGCGCTGAATATTCTGAATACCGGAGAAGTCCGCGTGGTCGGCCCTCGCACGCTGATTCCGGTCGATGCAGAATCGCTCGGTGTCACTGTATATGAAGACCTCGAAGCAGGCCTCAAAGACGTTGATGTCGTCATCATGCTGCGTTTGCAAAAGGAGCGTATGCGCGGCGCGTTGTTGCCCAGTGAAAAGGAATATTTCAGGCAATATGGCCTGTCTGAGGGGCGCCTGGCCTGCGCCAAACCCGATGCCATTGTCATGCATCCCGGACCCGCCAATCGCGGCATTGAAATTGAATCCAGCGTCATGGATGGACATCAGTCGGTAATTTTGCAGCAGGTTAACTTCGGCATCCTGGTACGCATGGCGGTCATGTCGATGATCGTCGGCCAGTCGCAGGTGGCTGAAGAATGAATCTGCAGATCAAAAATGGCCGGCTTGTCGATCCACTCAACGGCAGCATTGAAACCACCGATCTGTTTGTTGCCGAGGGTGTCATCCAGGCGCGTGGCGACAAGCCTGAGGGTATGCAAGTCGATCATGTCATCGATGCCAACAATCAGTATGTCATGCCTGGCCTGATTGACTGCCAGGCAAGAATGCGCGACCCCGGGCAACCCGAAAAAGCCAATATAGAAAGCGAAACGCTCGCCGCGGTGAGCAACGGCATTACTTCGGTTTGTATTCCGCCCGATACCCAGCCGCCCATCGATAACTCGGCAACGGTCGAATTGATACACCACCGAACCGAACTTTACGGCAGCCAGGTGCATGTTTATCCGATTGGCGCCCTGACCCGCGGACTTGGCGGTGAGCAACTCAGTAATATGGGGAGTCTGCAGGGTAATGGCTGCATTGCTTTCAGCAACGCGCTGAAACCGCTGGCCAATAACCTGGTGCAACGCAGGGCGATGGATTACGCCGCCGGCCAGAACGCTTTGGTCATCATTCAACCGATGGATCTCGATCTGCTGGGCAACGGTTGCGCCCACGAGGGAGCTATCGCCACACGACTGGGATTACCGTCAATACCCGAAGCCGCCGAAACGGCGGCACTGGCCAAAGACATCGAACTGGTTGAACAAACCGGCGCCCGCACCCACTTCGGACAATTATCCTGCGCCCGTTCGGTAGACATGATTCGCCGCGCCAAAGCCAAGGGATTGCCGATTACAGCCGATTGTGCGATCCACCAGTTATTCCTCACCGATCATGACCTGGGTCTGTTCGACAGCAACAAACTGGTGTTACCCCCGCTGCGCAGTCAACTTGATCGGGATGCGCTGCGCGCCGCTGTTGCCGATGGCACTATTGATTGCATTTGCTCCGACCATCAACCGCACGAACAGGATGCCAAACTGCAGCCCTTCCCATCCGCCGAGCCCGGCATCAGTGGTTTTGATACCTTACTGGCACTGGCACTGAGACTGGCTGACGAGGGATTGAAATCTTTGCCCGAATTAATGGCTTGTCTGACTAGCAATCCAGCCAGAATCTACGGTTTGCCGGGAGGCGATCTGGAGATAGGGTCTGCGGCAGACCTGATAATCGTAGACCCGGAAACACACTGGATTTGTCGCTCCGAAAAATTTATTTCCAAAGGACACAACACGGCATTCGAAGGTTGGGATTTCAACGGATCAGTGACACATACCCTGGTCGGCGGACAAATCTGCTACCAGGCCTAAGCAGCTACGGGATTTTTACTCCTCGGAGGGCAGCATCAACTCTTCCAGGTCACCTTGTTGATTCAGGTTGTGACGAGTGTCTTTAGCCTGATCTCCACCAAAGTTGATCTTCCACTCAAGGTTCGTACTGGAGTCAGCATAAGCCAGCGCTGACTTGATTGAAATCATATCGCTCTTGTACAGGTTGTAGAGAGACTGGTCGAAGGTCTGCATACCAACTGTGTCCCCTTTTTCCATAATCTCCTTGATTTCGTTGAAATTACCCTCGCGAATCAGTTCGGAGATATAAGGCGTATTCATGAGGATTTCGACCGCACAGGCAAGCTTGCCTTCCATGCCAGGTACCAGACGCTGTGACACGATAGCCTTCAGGTTAAGTGACAAGTCCATTAACAATTGATCCCGCATATCGGACGGGAACATATTCATGATTCGGTCCATCGCCTGGTTCGAGTTAACCGCGTGCAACGTGGTCAAACACAGGTGACCGGTGTCGGCGAAATTGATCGCGGCATGCATGGTTTCATAGTCGCGGGCCTCACCAATCATGATGACTTCAGGCGCCTCTCGTAATGCTTCGCGCAGCGCATTTTCATAGTTCAGCGTATCGATACCAACCTCGCGCTGCGAGACAATAGATTTTTGGTGTCGAAAAACAAATTCAATCGGATCTTCAATGGTCAGGATATGGCCACTGGTCAATTTGTTTCGGTGATCCAGCATTGACGCCAGCGTGGTTGATTTACCTGAGCCGGTCGAACCAACCACCAGAACGATACCGGTCTGGTTCATGACAATCTCTTTCAGTACCTGCGGCAGACCGAGTTCATCAATCGACGGGATAACCCATTTGATGTAACGGATGACCATGGATACTTCAGAGCGCTGAATAAAAATATTGACGCGAAATCGTCCGGTGTTTTCCAGGGTAAAACCAAGGTTCATCTCGCGGTTGATTTCAAAATCGCGGACCTGCTCATCATTCATCAGGCTATAGGCAAGCTTCTCTACCTGCCCGCTGTCGAAAATTTGCTTGGCGATTGGTTTGGTGTGCCCCTGCACCTTCATATTAGGAGGCGCACCGGTAACAAAAAACAGGTCAGACGCCTGCTTCTCCACCATGACTTTAAGATAAGGTTCCAGCAACTTGGTTGTCGGTTGTCGACTCATGCTTGTCTCCTGATCAAAAAACGTCTCATGTTCAATAACTAAATCATGCCGCTGGCTTGTTCATCGTCTGACTCTTCCAGTTCAAAGTCACGATGATCCTCAACGATACCGGTCTCGCGAGCCGTATCACTCTCCAGCTTGATCCTCAATCGTATATCGTTGACCGAGTCAGCATTGCGCAGCGCATCCTCAAATGAAATCTGCTTGGTTTCGTAGAGATCAAATAGCGCCTGGTCAAAGGTTTGCATGCCTGCTTCATTCGACTTGGCGATGAGCGTCTTCATTTCGTGCACTTCGCCCTTGAATATAAGGTCCGCCATCAATGGTGTATTGAGCATAATCTCAACCGCCGGTATTCGCCCCGCACCGTCAAGCCTCGGAATCAGACGCTGGGAGACCAGGCCTTTCATATTCAGAGACAAATCCATGAGCAGTTGCTGGCGCCGCTCATCCGGGAAAAAGTTAATAATACGGTCGAGCGCCTGGTTGGTACTGTTGGCGTGCAGGGTGGACAAACACAAGTGGCCGGTTTCCGCAAAAGCGATGGCGTGCTCCATGGTTTCGCGGTCCCGTATCTCACCAATGAGGATGACGTCGGGCGCCTGTCGCAGGGTGTTTTTCAAGGCGATTTCATAAGAGTCCGTATCAACACCGACTTCACGCTGGGTAACCAGACAGTTGCGGTGGTCGTGCACAAATTCCACCGGATCTTCGATGGTAATAATGTGGCCGTAACTATTACGATTACGATAATCGACCATGGAAGCCAGCGAGGTTGATTTACCGGAGCCGGTACCCCCAACGAAAATAACCAGCCCACGTTTGGTCATCGAGATGTCCTGTAATACAGGCGGCAGACTCAGTTCTTCGAAGGTTGGAATTTCCGAGTTGATGATACGCAAGACCATGCCGGTGCTGCCGCGCTGGATGAAAGCATTAACACGAAAACGGGCGACCCCGGGCAAGGCGATGGAAAAGTTACATTCCTGCTTCTCTTCGAATTCCGAAACCTGCTTGTCGTTCATGATCGAACGCGCCAGCATTTGCGTATGATTAGGCGACAACGGTTGTTTGGAAACGATCTGCACCTTGCCATCGACTTTCATCGCCGGCGGCGAACCGGTGGTAATGAATAAATCCGAGCCGTTTTTGCTGACCATCATGCGCAGAAGGTCATGCATGAAACCTATTGCCTTATTACGATCCATATTTTACTCCCCCAAAACTGGTGCTTCGGCAATTAAGTGAGACTGTCCGGGTTGGCGGCTTTCTTCATCGCCTCTTCCTTACTGACCACGCCAGAAGCCAGCAATTGCTTCAGGTTCTGATCAAGCGTCTGCATGCCCGCATTCTGACCGGTCTGGATGGCCGAATACATCTGCGCTACCTTGTCCTCACGAATAAGATTTCGGATGGCCGGGGTACCGATCATGATTTCGTGTGCCGCCACGCGCCCACCGCCAATTTTCTTCATCAGGGTTTGCGAGATTACCGCTTTCAGAGATTCGGATAACATTGAACGCACCATGGCTTTTTCTGCGGCGGGGAAAACGTCGACGATACGGTCTATGGTTTTAGCCGCGGAACTGGTGTGCAAGGTACCGAATACAAGGTGTCCGGTTTCCGCCGCTGACAGTGCCAGACGAATGGTTTCAAGATCACGCATCTCCCCGACCAGTATGGTGTCGGGATCTTCGCGTAACGCCGAGCGTAGGGCTTCATTAAAACCCAGTGTATCGCGATGCACTTCTCGCTGGTTGAGCAGGCACTTTTTACTTTCATGGACAAATTCGATGGGATCTTCAACGGTCAGAATATGCCCATACTCGGTGTCATTCTTGTAATCGACCATTCCCGCCAGCGTTGTCGATTTACCGGAACCGGTAGGTCCGGTTACCAGTACGATGCCACGTGGAAATTCTGAAATTTCCTTAAAGATTTTTGGCGCATTTAAATCTTCCAGCGACAGGATCTTCGACGGTATGGTACGAAATACACCGCCAGCTCCACGGTTGTGGTTAAAGGCATTGACGCGGAATCGGGCGAGCCCCGGAATTTCGAAAGAAAAGTCAGTCTCAAGGTATTCTTCGTAATCCTTGCGCTGCTTGTCGCTCATGATGTCGTAAAGCATGTCATGGACCTGTTTGTGGTCCATTTCAGGAACATTGATGCGTCGGATATCACCATCCACACGAATCATCGGCGGCAATCCCGCCGACAGGTGCAAATCAGATGCGCCCTGTTTAACACCAAATGCAAGAAGTTGAGCTATGTCCATGGATTCTCCTGATACCGGTTTTTCATCGAAGGAATCTGTTAACCCGTTCGCCCGGGTTAGTAATCACAACCAATGCTGCCGACTTTGATAAAACGATATTATAATGGTCAGCCCGTGGCCTGACCGCCCCTGTCAAACATCAGTCGCACCCTAGAAGACTATAGCAAAACCTATGGAGAACATCGAAAAAAATCTGGATAGCATTCATCAGCGTATTGAGCGGGCTGCAAGCGAGTATGGGCGGGATAAAGAATCGGTTTGTTTGCTTGCAGTTAGCAAACGCAAACCAGAATCGGATATCCGTCTGGCCTGGCAAGCCGGACAAAAAGCTTTTGGTGAAAATTACCTGCAGGAAGCCCTGCAGAAAAAACAGGAGCTAAGCGATCTCGATATCGAGTGGCATTTCATCGGCGCGATTCAGTCCAATAAAACCCGTCCGATTGCAGAGGAGTTTGACTGGGCGCACTGTATTGATCGCGCCAAAATTGCGCGGCGACTTTCCGAGCAGCGTCCCACCAATAAACCGCCTATTAACATTTGTATCCAGGTAAATCTTGACCACGAAGATAGCAAGGCTGGCATTCAACTCGAAGATGTTTATGCACTGGCCAAGCAAGTAGCCGGGCTTCCCGGTGTTCGCCTGCGTGGGCTGATGACCATTCCGGCACCTCGCGATAACATCGATGAGCAGCGTGCGGCATTTAGACGCTTGAAAGACACGCTGACTGAACTCAATCGTCGCGGTTTTGACTGTGATACTC
>JAAUXZ010028029.1_pt1 | contig 10215 bp, 8 predicted proteins | sample 7278131 | NCBI WGS metagenome assembly JAAUXZ01 (sample SAMN14350119, study PRJNA611818) | marine sediment metagenome | isolation source: surface marine sediment (3m) | place: French Polynesia: Moorea | collected 2018-08
TCGGATTCTCGCCGATCTTGCCCGATGCGAACTGAGCATTCTGTTCGTTCAACGCGCGGGCGATATCGTCGACCGTCAGCCCCAGGCGCGCCATCTTGTCGGGCTGGATCCAGATTCGCATCGCATAATCCTTGGCCCCGAAGATCTGCACATTGGTGGTACCCGGAATCCGTTTCAACTGGTCGAGGATATTGAGCTTGACGTAGTTGGAGACGAACAGGTCGTCATAGCGTTCGTTTTCCGGATAAAAGGAGATAACCTGGAGAAACGATGAACTGCCTTTCTCCACCGTCACCCCCTGGCGTTTGACTTCTTCCGGCAGGCGCGCCTCGACCTGCTTGACCCGGTTGTTGACATTCAACGCGGCCTGGTCGACATCGGTGCCGATATCGAAGGTGACCGAGATCGTCAGCGCGCCGCTGGAGGTGGAGGTCGAGGCCAGGTAAATCATGCCTTCGACCCCGTTGATGGCGTTTTCCAGCGGTGCGGCCACCGTCTGCTCGATGACCTGGGCCGAGGCACCGGGATAGATCGCGGTCACCTGCACCACCGGCGGGGCGATTTCCGGGTACATCGAAATCGGCAGGATGCGCATTGCCGCGATCCCGGCCAGCATGATGAAGATCGAGATGACGTAAGCGAAGTTGGGGCGGTCGATAAAAAAACGCGCGATCATGACTGGATTCCGTCTATTGGGCCTGTGAAGTGGTTGTTTCCGCGGTTGCCGTGGGCTCTGCTACCGACATGCCCGGGAAGAAGATGCGGGCAACGCCGTCGACGATGACCTTGTCACCTGGCTCGATGCCGCTGTTGACGATCCAGTAGTTGTCTCGACCCTGATCAAGGTCAACCCATTGCCCGAGTTCGATCGGTTTCTGCATCGCCACGCTACCCTGTTCGCCGGCGGTCATGACATAGACGTATTTGCCGGTGGGACCATCCAGTACCGCGCGTTGGGGGATGGCTATCGCATCCGGCTTAAAGATACCGTTGAGCACTACCCGCACGAACTGGCCCGGGGACAGATCCCGCGCGGCATTGTCCAGGGTGGCGCGCATCGCGAAGTTACCGGTGGTGCCGTCGACCTTGTAATCACGAAAATCGAGCGTACCACTGCGAGTATCACGCTTACCATCCGCCCTGATCAGGGTGATATTGAGGCGCTCACCGTCAAGCTTGAGGCCACCGTCATTGAGTTGATCGCGGATACCCAGCCATTCGTTCTCCGGGATGCCGAAGTTGACATACACCGGATCGATCTGCACCAGCGTGGTCAGCAGGCTATTGTTCAGGTCCTGCACCAGCGCGCCCCGATTTTGTTGAACCCGACCGACGATGCCCGCTACCGGTGCCTTGATTCGGGTGTAGTCGAGGTTGATCCGGGCGGATAACTTGTTGGCCTCGGCCTGCTGGATACTGGCCTCGGCCACCGCCAATTGCGCCTGGGCAATATCTACCGCCGATGCGGCATCATCGAGTTGATTCTGACTGACCATGTTCTGCCTGGCCAACGGAGTGACCCGCTTCAATTCACGCTGGGCCTGCTTGAGCTGGGCCTGGGCGGTCAGCTTCTGTGCCTCGGCGGTCTCGATCGCCGCCAGCGCCTGCTGATACTCGGCCTTGAACAGGGCGTCATCGAGCGAGAACAATAATTGGCCGGCGTTGACCTCGCTACCCTCGGTAAAGTGGCGCTGTTCGATGATGCCGGTGATGCGGTTGCGAATTTCCACTTCCAGCGATCCGGCGACCTGGCCGACATATTCAAATTCGATCGGGATCGGTTCACGCTGGATTTCGACCGTGGTGACGGCCACCGGTGGAGGAGCCGCCGGCGCTGCTGATTCTGCCTGATTGGCCTGTTGGCATCCGCTGATAAATGCCGATAAGACGACAGCCAGGCTAGCCGTTGATAATCTGAACATGGGTCTTCCTGCAAACTGGATGAATCGATAGTGAATAGTCTACCGATGCATATGATTCACCGCTATCGAAACCTCGACAAATATTTAAACCGTCTTAGATTAGAATTTATCCCGCAAACCTCTATAACAGGCTGGTCAAGCCGAGGATACAAATGAACATCAGTACCGCGCCGAGGATGCGCTTGAAACGCTGGTCGTTCTGCAATATGTAGTCGTGGGTCTTCAGGCCGATGATATGGCCGATGGCGGCAAACGGCACCAGCATCAGAGCACTATCGGTGTGCAGGCTGATCCCGAAAGCGGCCAGCGAGGCGAGCTTGATCACGACCAGGATGAACCACAGCACAAACAGGGTATTGCGCAGCAGATGCCGTCTGATGTGTTGCATATAGACCGCGACAATCAGCGGGGCCCCGGTCAGCGAGGTACCGGACACATAGCCGCCCAGCACCAGGAACAGCTTGTCGGTCCAGCCTTTCTCGCTGTGGATAGTCAGGTTCATTAGCCATAGGAAACCGTAAAACATCGTGATCCCGTAAATGATCACGATCAGCCAGTTGTTAGGCAGGTTGAGCAGGCCGAACACGCCGGCCAGCTTGGCCGGGAAGATATAGATACTGGATCGTTTCAGGTAACCCCAGTCCACATCCTTCATCCGCGTGCGCAGGGTCAGGCTGGTGAAAATCAGTAAATGGGTGCCGATGATGGGCAGCCAGAATAGCGGCTGGTCATCGATCAAAAGCATCAGGGGCAGGCCCAGCGCGGCCCCGCCAAAACCGAGACCGGAACGGACGAACCCGGACCAGATAAACACCAGCAGGCTCAGCAGTAACTGCAGACCGGTGAATTCCAATAGCTGGGGTTGACCAAACAGGTCCGGCATGGATGGTTTTATCTCGCTTAAAAAGGGCGTCGATTATAGGGTCCATCCAGCAAACGGCCAATGCTTAATCCATCTTAGGATATAAGCCTGGCAGGAACTTTTCCTTGCGCTAAAACCTTATTCCCTTTAAGGTTCGCCGCGCGAAGGTGTCCACCTCGGTGGAGTAAACGGGAAGTCGGTGCGCCGGACTTAACAGTCAGGCAATCCCGACGCTGCCCCCGCAACGGTAAACAGTATCGAATCAACCGCAACCACTGTGCTGCGGCATGGGAAGGGGTTGATTCAGGTCAGGCATTAACTGACCAGGCTGTGAGTCCGGATACCGGCCTTGGCAGGTGATCAAGCTGATCATGGCTTGAGTCTTCTCCACTATTTCGGGCACGGGTGGTGCCCAGGAAAGATATGTTCAATTGTATTCTCCCGGCCCGTTTACGGGCCGTGATCCCTGTTGTCTTGTTGCTGGTAGCCGGTTTTGCCCAGGCTAGTGATCACATCCCAGTGATCGTCGTGACTCCGGCCAAATTTGCCCAGCCACTGCAGCAGGTCGGCTCCAGCGTGGTGGTGCTGCAGGGCGAGGAATTACGTGATCGCGGCATCGATTTCATCGAGGATGCACTGCAGGAAATCCCGTCGCTGATCGTCACCAGCCAGGGTGCTCGCGGCAGCCAGGTCCAGTTACGGGTGCGCGGCAACGAGGCTAACCATGTTCTGGTCCTGGTCGATGGCATCCGGGTCAGCAATGCATCGACCGGTGAATTCGATCTGTCCAACCTGAGCCTGACCGCGATTGACAAGATCGAGGTGCTGCTGGGACCGCAGTCTACCCTGTATGGCAGTGATGCAATTGGTGGCGTGATCAACATCACCACCATCAGGGGCGGCTCTGGTCGCTCCGGTCAGTTGGCGCTGGACCAGGGAGAGCGCGGCATCCAGTCGCTGCAGGCGAATATCAATGGTGGCGGCCAGGGCTGGCATTATGCGGTAACCCTGGATGATTACCAGACCGACGGCATCTCCTCGGCGGCAACCAGCAATGGCAACCTGGAAAAAGATCCCTTTAGCAGGCAGTCCGCGTATATTAAATCGGGTTTTCAGGCAGAGCGCATCGCCGCCAGTGTGATTGCCAGTTCAACCCGGGCGGATTTTGCGTTCGATGGGACCGACAATGCGACCGGACAGGCCCGTGATGAAGCGCTGAACAACCAGCAAACCGAACAGGACAACCTGGCGCTGCTGTTGCAACTGCCAGCCGCGGACCCGCGTTGGCATAACCAGTTTCAGCTATCCCGGGCGAGCAATCTGACGGACTCGATCACGCTGGATTTCGGTGAATACAATACCGAGACCGATCGCCTGATGCTCGAATACCGCGGCAGCTTCCAGCTTGATGATAACAACAGCCTGCAATATGGCCTGGAGCAGATCGACGAGGAGTTGACCACCGAGAGTATCTCCAGCTTCTTCACCAGCGTGTTCGACGAGGACTATACCCAATCCGGCCTTTACCTGAACTGGCTACATCAGTACCGGGACCTCAACCTGTCGCTCGGCGCCAGGGTTGGCGATCACGATGAATTCGGTCGGCATGACGATTACCGGTTGACCGCCAGTTACCAATACCGTCCGGCATTTCGTTTGCGTGCTGCCGTGGGCAGTGGTTACAAGGTACCCAGTCTGCAGGAATTGTATGGTGGTTTTGGTGGTAACCCGGATCTGCAGCCGGAGCAAAGTCGCAGTGCAGAGATCGGTCTCGAATATCAGGCTGGTGGCTATCAACTGAGCGCGACCTTTTATGATCAGGATACCACCGATTTGATTCGCTTCCAGCCCATCACCCAGTTCAGCGGTATCAACGAAAATATCGGTGAGGCTGAGAGCAGGGGCGTTGAATTGACGATTAAAAAAAACCTGGATCAAATTAGCCTGTCCGCCAGTTTCAGTAAAACCGATGCCAGTGAAACGGAAAATGGCCTGACCAGCGATCGAATAAGAGTGCCAGAGTGGTCGGGCAACCTGCTGATCAGTTATCACCGACCTGATAGCCGGCTCTGGTTACAGGCGGTTTATCGTGATCAGCGGCGTGACATACGTTTTTTCACCCCCGATGGCATTAACTTCGTGCGCGAAGATGTGATCCTGGATAGTTATACTGTGTGGAACCTGGGAGCGAGTTATCAGCTGGAGAAGGATATCAAGCTATCTGCACGCATTGAAAACCTGACCGATGAAGACTATGAAGAGGTATACAGTTTCGGCACTCGTGGCCGCACTGCTGTTGTTTCTGCAGCCTGGTCATTCTGATTCACCGCAGAAGATCGTGTCGCTGGATCTTTGCAGTGACTGGATGCTGCTTAAGTATGCCGGAGGCTCGCGGGAACTGTTCCTGTCTCCGCTGTTTAGGCGTTACCGGGCGAACAGCCTGCAGTTGCCACAGGACCTGCCCAGCCATGATGGTAGCCTGGAACATATCCTCTCGCTCAGGCCAGACCTGGTCATCAGCGGCGAGTACAATGCCCCGGTGTTGCGCCAACGCCTGTCCCAGCTTGGCATCAAGGTGGTGGTATTTGCCCTGCCTGGCAGCCTGCAGTCCATTGTTGATTATCAGCAGCAATTCAAGTCTGCTCTGGGGCTTGCGGATAGCGAGAATATACCGCAGTTGCCTGCCGCTCACGCGCGCAAGAAGCAAAGCCTGTTACTGCTGGGACCCAACGCGATCGGCACCGGGCAGCAGACGCTGGAGCATGAAATCCTGAGCCGGGCGGGCTGGGACAACTATGTTGAGCAAGCCGGTTATGTCAACCTGGCACTGGAACAAGTGGTTGCCGATCCACCGGATGCGATACTATGGTCGGCGCAGCCATCAGCCTCGTTGGCGGGCCAGTTCGCGCGTCATCCACTGCTGCAGAGACTGCTGGCCCGGAGTGGTCGTGGTCACACTGATTACTGGCGCTGGCAATGCCCGGGTCCATGGAGCTTCGACCTGGTCGAGGAGCTGGCGGCATGGTGAGAGGATTGAATTGGCTGTTGGGACTGATGGTGCTGGTTGCTGCCGCGGTGTCGATGGATTCCGGCCGGATCGAGATAGAGGTCATCAACGGCCTGTGGCAATGGTTGCGCTCGATCGATTCCAGCGCGGCCCTGATCAGCGGCGAGATCCGCCTGCCGCGAACCCTGCTCGCGCTGCTGGTCGGTGCCGCGATGGGTCTGGCCGGGGCAGCATTGCAGGGTTTTCTGCGTAATCCACTGGTCGACCCGAGCCTGATCGGGGTCAGTCAGGGTGCGGCACTGGGCGCGGCCGGGGTGTTTTATTTCAACCTGTTGCCGGCATTGGGGATCCTGGCCATGCCGCTGGCCGGCTTGATCGGGGCCGCGCTGATCCTGCTCGCATTGATCGCATTGTCGGGGTCGATGGCACGGCCGGCGATTATCATTATGGCCGGACTTGCGATTTCCGCGTTGGCCAGTGCCTTGCTCGCGGTGGTGCTCAATTTCGCCCCTAACCCCTATGCGATGCAGGAGCTGGTGTTCTGGCTGCTGGGATCGGTGGCCAATCGCGGCATTGATTACCTGTACCTGTTGCTGCCCGCGGTGATCCTCGGCGGCCTGCTGGTCTGGCACCAGCGCCGATTATTACTCGGCCTCAGCCTGGGCGAGCAGGTTGCTGACAGCCTTGGTTTGCAGGTGGTGCGCGGCGGGCGTTTCATCATCCTCGGTTGCGCCATCCTGATCGGTTCCGCGGTATCGATTGCCGGTAATGTGGGTTTCGTCGGTTTGGTGGTACCGCACCTGCTGCGGCCTCTGGTGGGCTATCGGCCGGATCGTTTGCTCCTGCCCTCGGCACTGGGCGGCGCCCTGGTGGTATGCGTGGCCGACATCCTGGTCAGATCATTGCCGCCGGAGCACGAGCTCAAGCTCGGGGTATTGACCGCATTGGCCGGTACCCCGTTTTTTATCTGGCTGGTATGGAAGGAGCGGCAGCGATGGATTTGATGACGATCAGCGGGTTGTCGGTGATGCAGCGGCTGCAGGATATCGATTTATCCATCCGGGCCGGGGTAGTGCTGGGTCTGATAGGTCCCAACGGTGCCGGCAAGTCGACCCTGTTGCACGCGATCGCCGGTTTACTGGATAGCAGTGGGCAGATCGAACTGGACGGACAGCCGATCGAGCAATATAGCGCTGAGCAAAGAGCGCGCTTGATCGCCCTGCAACCGCAATTCCTGGAGAGCGCCTGGGCCCTGTCGGTGCATGATATCGTGTCGATGGGGCGGCTGCCCTGGGCCGACAGCGATCAGCAGATCATCGAGCAGGCAATGCGCCGGACCAACGTGCTGGGATTTGCGCAGCGACCGGTCAACCAGTTGTCCGGTGGCGAACGCGCCCGGGTCTGGCTGGCCCGGGTCCTGGCCAACCAACCGCGGGTGCTGCTGGTCGATGAGCCTATAGCCAACCTGGATATACATTATCAACAGGATGTGATGCAGATTCTGCGGGATTATGCGCAACAGGGTCATGCGGTGATCATTGCCCTGCATGATCTGAGCCTGGCCGCGCGTTACTGCGATCGACTGTGCCTGCTCGAACAAACCCAACTGGTCAGCTGTGGGCGGGTCGACCAGGTATTGACCGAAAAGCTGTTGCAGCAGGTGTTCAAGGTAGAAGTATTCATTGATCTGGCGGCACGGCCACCGGTGGTGCTATCGCGTTAGCCTTTGCGACAAAAGCTCTCGGGGCGACCGCCAGCTAGCCGATAGTGAAAGCTGCAGGCTTGACGATGTCGATCGTTTCCACCTCTAGCGCATTCACCACCGCGTACTCCGGCCCCTCGTGCAGCCATGCCAGCAGCTGCTCGAGTTGCTCTTCGCTGCCGCAGGCAATCACTTCCACCCGCCCGTCGGGCAGGTTGATGGCATGGCCGGTCAGCGCCAAATGTTGGGCCTGGCGGCGCGTGGAGTCACGAAAAAAAACGCCCTGGACCCGACCGCTGACCAGTGCTTTAAAACATTTATCGGGCATGATGGTTGATAGGGCTGTCGGCAACAGATGCAATCAGTATAAATAAAGCATCCACCAGCGTCACCCGCTGACGCTGAGCGTAGCCGAACCTTGGGCCGATGCTGGTTCAGCTTTTCTGCTGGGCTTGCCGAAAAGATGCCCCTGCGCGTATTTGAAACCGGCTTGTCGTGCCATATCCAGCATCTGGGTGGAATCTATGCCCTCGGCTACTAGGTCATAGCCGAGGTCGGTGAGGATGCCGGATAATTCGACGATCAGCTTGTACAGGCGTTCGTCGTTCATGCCCTGGGTCAACGAGATATCAAACTTGATGCTATCCACCGGCATCCCGGTCAGATAGCGCAACGATGAATAACCGCTGCCGAAATCATCCAGCGCGACCTTGAAACCGAGCTTACGTAACCGGTTCAGGTTATCCATCGCCGGCGCCAGTTGGGTGATCAGGGCGGTTTCCGTGACCTCGAGGAGGATCGTGTAATGTTGCAGGTGTTGCGCCAGCGGCGCCAGCCAGTCGATGAGTTTATTGTGCCCCACCGATTCGGCGGATAGATTGACCGCGATGCCTGTACCCTGATCAAAGTACCCGTCATTCAAATCCTGTAACACGCTCTGCCATACCGCCCGATCGAATTCGGTCGCCAGGTGACGCTGACTGATGATCGGGAAGATATGTGAGGGCGGGATTAATTCGCCATCATGCTTGAGCCTGACCAGGGCTTCATAATAGGCGATCTTTTGCGATTTCGATTTGACGATCGGCTGGTAATACATCTGCATGCCGGTGCCGTTGACCGTGGCTTCATGCACCGCGTTGCTGAGCCAGCTGGAAAACTTGGAACCGGCGCCCTCGGTCATGTCATCAGTGAACAATATCGGTTCGGTTACGCCCGGTCGCTTGGCCTGGTAAACCGCGATGTCAGCATAGGACTCCAGGTTTTCCAGCCGGGTCAGGTCGTCGGCCTGGCAATGCGCAATGCCACAGCTGATGCGCACGGTCTCCTTGATGCCCAGGCTGCTGAAGTCATAATCCTCGACCGCCCGGATACAGCGCTCGGACAGGGTCACTTCATCCTTTTCATGGCTGCCGACGATTATCGCGGCGAATTCGTCGCCGCCGATGCGGTAGAGTTTTTCCTTCTGGCGCAGGGTGCGTTGCAGGCAGTTGCTGATGATGATCAGTACCTGGTCGCCGACCTGGTGGCCATAGGTGTCGTTAATGGCCTTGAACTGGTTGACGTCGATCAGGATCAGGCCGATGCCGAAGCGATGATTGGCCAGCAACTGTTTGACTTCATTCCATTCGGTCTCGAATGCGCGGCGATTCAACATGCCGGTCAGCGCGTCATGATGGGCCAGTTTCCACAGTTCCTTGTTCTTCTCATCGAGGTCGCCATGGGCGGTTTGCAATTGATGATGGTACTGGTTTAACGACTGCTTGATCTTTTCGAACTCGAAAACCGGTAATGTTGCATCGGATTTGATCGAGACGCTGCCCGGCGCCGAGGCCCTGAGCCGGTCGATATAGTTGGAAATCCTGACCAGGGGTTTGCCAAACAGGTACACCAGCATCAGGTAAAAAAACAGGCAGAGTACGACTATGATCGAGGCAAACCGAATGCTGGATTCATTTAGAATCTGCCTCATCTGCTCGATGTCCTGGTTATACAGCAGTTCGTAGTCGATCGGCGGCGCGACTTCGAGCAGGTTGATGACCGGTTCAGCGGGCGGCCTGATGCGCAGGGAGCTCACCCTGAGGTACTGGAACTGGTAATTATCGACCAGGGTTGGGATAAACGGCAGGCGTAAACCGATATAACCCTCTATCGTTTGCAGGTTGTTGATTCTTCTCGAGAGAGGCAGATACACGAACAGGCTGGCTTGTTCGGACTGGACATCGAGCTCGGCGGTAAATTCCTCGACCTCGATCTGCGCTGGAAATTGATGGTCTGTGCTGTTGCCCAGGGATTGCCCGTTCTGATCGAAAATTTCAGCGGCCTCCACATAATCCGGCAACATGCGTACATTGAATAATCGATGTTGCCGCCAGTTATCGTAATAGGCAGGATTAAGCAGCTGTTGAAACACCTCGTCCCAGTGCGAAAAAGGGGTCGAGAGTTCCCGCAGGTTGCTGATCAGGCGTTCGGTGGCAAGTTGGATTTCCTGTTCAGCCGCCTGCTGGTTGCGTTGCTGGATTTCGGCATGGGCAGTTTGCAGGCTGTCGAGGGTGTACCAGCCGAGACCGATAAACAGGCTCGCCACCAATAGTAGGAAGGCAATCGCGTACCCCCGCATACTCAATGGAAACAAGGAAAATCGGCTCATGGATGATTAATTCGTCGTGAACCGGTTATCCAACCCGGGTCGGTAGCAATCAGCGGATGAATATAAAGTGAA
>JAAUXZ010047171.1_pt1 | contig 10213 bp, 8 predicted proteins | sample 7278131 | NCBI WGS metagenome assembly JAAUXZ01 (sample SAMN14350119, study PRJNA611818) | marine sediment metagenome | isolation source: surface marine sediment (3m) | place: French Polynesia: Moorea | collected 2018-08
CGTATTGACCCGCTTTGATGACCGCCTGCTTGGCGACCCGGTAGACCTTGCGCCGGGCTCCATAATAGCCCTTCGCCTCGTCAAGCACCTTTTTGTGACGGGCGCGTGCTTGTACACCCCGTTTGATTCTTGGCATCTTCTAGTATCCGATTCGTTTGAGATTAAGCGTATGGCAGCATACGACGTGCTACGGCAACATCGGCCTTGGCCAGGGTCGCAGGGGCGCGTAATTGGCGTTTCCGCTTGGTCGGTTTCTTGGTCAGAATGTGCCGCCGATGCGAGGCATTTCGTTTGAACGAACCGGATGAGGTGCGTTTAAACCGTTTGGCCGCACCCCGATTGGTCTTGATTTTAGGCATTGCTTCTACTCCGCAATTTGTGGCGTCCTCTCAACGACGAGAGTCGCCAGATTGATAAACAGGCCTCAAAGAGACCTTTACTTTTTCTTGGGGGCCAACACCATCACCATCTGGCGGCCTTCCATTGCCGGTTTCTGCTCGATCTGTCCGTATTCGGCCAGATCCGCCTCGACCCGCTCCAGGAGTTCCAGACCCAGCTCGCGGTGTGCGTGCTCACGCCCGCGAAACCGCATGGTGACTTTCGTCTTGTCCCCATCCTGAAGGAAACGTATCAGGTTGCGTAGTTTTACCTGATAATCCCCTTCACCCGTCCCTGGCCGGAATTTGATCTCTTTGATGTGAACCTGCTTCTGCTTCTTCTTGGCCGCCTGTTTCTGCTTTTTCTGCTCGAACAGAAACTTGCCGTAATCCATCACACGGCATACCGGCGGTTCCGCGTTGGGTACGATCTCGACCAAGTCCATCTTAGCTTCATCCGCGGCCGTGAAGGCCTCCTCGATGGAAACTATCCCCACCTGCTCGCCATCCGCACCCACCAGGCGTACCCGGATGGCTGTGATGTCTTCGTTCAGGCGATGTTTTTTCGTTGCAGCGATAGCTGGCTCCTCCTCAAAAAAATGATCCCGATAAAGTAGAAAAGCACCGGATCTGCCGGTGCTTTACACTCATTTCACACGTTCTGCAACCTCTGCATGCAAGCGCAGAATGAAATCATCTAGAGGCATGCTACCAAGATCTTCCCCCTTGCGCGTCCGCACAGCCAAGGTACCCTGCTCCATCTCCCGGTCACCCACGACCAGTAGGTAGGGCACCCGCATTAACGTGTGCTCGCGGATTTTAAAGCCAATCTTCTCATTTCTCAAGTCCATTTCGACACGAAACCCTTTGTCGCGCAAGCGCTTGAGGCAGCTTTGGACATAGGTGGTCTGACGGTCGGTGATATTCAAGAGCACCGCCTGCACTGGAGACAGCCAGAGAGGCAGAGCGCCAGCATAATGTTCGATGAGAATCCCGATGAATCGCTCCAGGGAGCCGAGGATGGCCCGGTGCAGCATCACCGGCACCTGTTTGCTGTTGTCCTCAGCGATATAGTGGGCGCCAAGGCGCTCCGGCATGGAGAAATCGAGCTGTATGGTACCCAGCTGCCAGACTCGGTTCAGGCAATCTTTGAGAGAAAATTCGATCTTCGGTCCATAGAATGCCCCCTCCCCCGGTTGCAGTTCCCACTCCATCCCCTGCTGATTCAGGGCGTCCTCCAGGGCCTGTTCCGCCTTGTCCCAGGTAGCATCCGACCCGACCCGCTGTTCCGGCCGGGTGGAGAGCTTGACCAGAACCTCGTCGAAGCCGAAATCCCGGTAGACCTCGAGCAGCAGATTGTTGAAGGCCTCCACCTCGGAGAGGATCTGATCCTCGGTGCAGAAGATGTGCGCATCGTCCTGCACAAAATTACGTACCCGCATCAAACCATGCAGGGTGCCGGAGGGCTCATTGCGGTGACAGGAACCGAACTCCGCCAGGCGCAGGGGCAGGTCCCGGTAGCTCTTCAGACCGTGATTGTAGATCTGGATGTGGGCCGGACAGTTCATTGGCTTGATCGCATAAACCCGATCCTCCGTCTCGGTGATGAAGATATCGTCACGGAACTTGTCCCAATGGCCCGACTTCTCCCACAGCGTGCGGTCGATGACCTGAGGCGTGTGCACCTCCTGGTAACCGTGATACTTCAGCTTGTCGCGGATGTAATTCTGAATGGTCAGATAGATCTGCCAACCCTTGTCGTGCCAGAAGGCCATGCCCGGGGCCTCTTCCTGGGTGTGGAACAGGTCCTGGGCCTTGCCGATCTTGCGGTGGTCGCGTTTCTCGGCCTCTTCAAGCCGATGCAGATAGGCGTTGAGCTCTTTCTTGTCCCGCCAGGCGGTCCCGTAAATGCGCTGCAGCATCTCGTTATTGGAGTCGCCGCGCCAGTAAGCCCCAGCCACTTTCATCAGTTTGAAGCCCTTGCCCAGTTTACCGGTGCTCGGTAGATGGGGACCCCGGCAGACATCGAACCAGTCCCCCTGACGGTAGACCGAAACCTCTTCACCTTCCGGGATGATGTCGCGGATGATCTCTTCCTTGTATGCTTCGCCGATCTCCCCGAAGGTCTTGATCGCCTCTTCCCGCTCCCAGACCTCTCTTTGCAACGGCAGATCCCGCTTGACGATCTCGTGCATGCGTTGTTCGATCTTCTTCAGATCGTCCGGCGTGAAGGGTTCCTGGCGTGCGAAGTCATAATAGAAGCCGTCCTCGATGGCCGGACCGATGGTGACCTGAGTCCCCGGATAGAGCTCCTGCACCGCCTGGGCCATCACATGGGCCGCATCATGTCGTATCAGTTCGAGCGCAGCCTCCTCGTCACGGTTGGTGACGATGGCAAGCTGGGTGTCTTGTTCGATAGTGAAAGAGGTATCCACCAGCCTGCCGTCGACGCGGCCCGCCAGGGCGGCCTTGGCCAGGCCGGGACCGATATCGGCGGCGACGTCATATACCGTCACGGGTCGATCGAATGTTTTGGTGGAACCATCGGGAAGTGTGATTACAGGCATTGCTATCCCTCATCAGTGGTGACCCATACGTGAGGCCACATGAACAAAAAAACCGGATCTATCGATCCGGCACTTAGTACGGGATTAACCGATGGCTGGAAGCCGACTATACCCGTTTCTTTATCTATTTGCTTGAAGGCTAACACATCTGACTATGCCTGATAACCCTCGATGCAAGAGCGGTTGTTCTGTCAAAAAATTTCATCTGGTCCCTCATTGAGTTCCGGAATCCAACGGTTCAGAGTATATCTCCCATACCTGCCCTGAGCCTTGCTTCCCTCGATCAGGAAAAGTTTCATATGGAGCAGGGCCTTCGCTATCATGCGCAGGTGTCCCCATCAGACTCACTGCCATGTCCCGCTTGCTGGTAACAAACAATGACTTGAACACTTTCATCCGCGAGCATCCCGTCTCTGGGGTCTACTTCAGCGGCCCCAACTGCGGGGTCTGCGAGGCGCTGAAACCCAAGCTGTTCGAACTGCTGGGCCAGCGTTTCCCCAGGCTGATCCTGGGTGAGGTGAACTGTGACGCAAGCCGAGAACTGGCGGCCCAGCAGATGGTCTTCACCATCCCCACCCTGATCGTCTATCTGGACGGCAGAGAGGGCCTGCGCAAATCCCGCAGTTTCAGCCTCGCGGAACTGGCGGCAGAACTCGAGAGACCCTACGGGATTTTCACTAAAGATTGAACTCGATTCCAAGGGTCTCCACTTAAGCGATTAATTTTACATTGTTTTTCTCACTGGATCTCCGGTTCGCCTTGACCAAGATCAAGTCGTTTTATTCCCTCTCCTCCTATCATTGAACGGTTTTTTTCAATGCCACAGAAAACCAAGGGAACCCAACCATGAGCGAAACGAAAAATGCTGCCCCAGCCATGTTCTGCAATCAGTGTGAGATGAGCACCCCAGGAGGCTGCGGCTCCGACGGGCAGGACATAGGCACCTGCCTGAAGGATGCCACCCTGGCCCGCCTGCAGGACATCATGCTCTACGGGGTGAAGGGCCTGAGCGCCTACCGTGAGCACGCCCGGGAGCTGGGCGCCGACACCCGGACGGTGGACGATGTGATCAGCGAGACCCTGTATTTCACCATGACCAACGTGAATTTCGATTTCGACCGGCATATCGCCCAGTTGATGAAATTGGGCTCGGCGGGCGTCCAGGTGATGGATCTGCTGAGTGACGGTCATACCAACCAACTCGGCATACCCACCCCGGTTTCGGTGAGCCAGAACCGGGCCGAGGGCAAGGCGATCCTGGTCAGCGGCCACAACTTGGATATGTTGCACAAGCTGCTGCAGGCGACCGAGGGACGCGGCGTCAACATCTACACCCATTCGGAGATGCTGCCCGCTCACGCCTATCCGGAGCTGCGTAAATTTACCCACCTCAAAGGCAACATCGGCAAGGCCTGGTTCGATCAGGACGAGCTGTTTCAGAAATGGCCCGGCGCCCTGGTGGTGAACACCAACTGCATTGTACCCGAGAAGAAAAAGACCGATTACTTCGACCGTCTGTTCACCTACAAGGTGACCGGCGCCGCGGGGGCCACCCAAATCCTCGACGATGACTTCGAGCCCCTGATCCGGAAGGCCCTGGAGTTGCCGGAGATCAGCGACTTCGACAGCGCGGAAACCCTGGTCACGGGACATCACTACAAGACCGTACTGGGCCTGGCGCCGCAGATCCTGGAGGCGGTCAACGACGGCCGGATCCGTCAATTCTTCGTCATCGCCGGCTGCGATGCTCCGGGCAATGCGGGCAATTACTTCCGCGAGATGGCCGAAAGCCTGCCCGAGGATTGCGTCATAGTCACCTCCAGCTGCGGCAAGTTCCGCTTCAACGACATCGACTTCGGCACGGTGCCGGGCACTGTCATCCCCCGTTATCTGGATCTCGGCCAGTGCAACGACTCCAACGGCGCGGTGCACATCGCCCTGGCCCTGAGCGAGGCGACCAGTATCCCGGTCAACGAGCTGCCGGTGGCCATCGTCCTTAGCTGGATGGAGCAGAAGGCGGTGATCATCCTGCTGGCCCTGTTCAGTCTGGGCATCAAGAACATCTATCTGGGCCCCAAACCGCCACAGTTTGTCAACGAGGCGATCTTCGACTTCCTGGTCGAGACCTTCGACCTGCACCTGACCGGCGAGGCCTCCGATGACCTGGCCAACCTACTGCTCGAGCGGCAGGTGGCTTAGCCGCACTCACCGGTTCCGACCTGGCGTCCCGTGGGGCGGAACCGGTTAAAATCACGATTGATCCCTGCCCGCCTGGCAATCCTTCACCCACCACTTGTGTCTACACCCTTATCGGGCTATTTTTGTATGCTTGCCATCCCGTACTGACTCAAGTCAAGGTGATCCACTGGTGAAACGAATAGCACTTTCTGCCGTGCTCCTCGCGCTCAACCTGCTGCCGGGAACCGCCTGGACAAGTGCCGGTTGGACCTCTTACGGCCAGGTCCTGGAACTGCACCCGACCACCGCCGGCCGTTTCCTGGTCAGGTTGGACCTAAGCAGCAATCCCAGCGGCTGTCGAAACGAGAGCTGGTTCTACCGGGACTATACGGGCGCCGGGGTGGAGTTGATGTTCCATGCCCTACTGGGAGCCCTCACCTCAAGCAAGCCGGCACGGGTCTATGTGACGGGCCGTTGCGACCTCAACGGCTATTCCGAGATCTCCTCCGCCAGCATCATTCCTTGAGATAACGGCACAGCAGCCCGTTGGGCAGACCGGAGACCGGCAGTTTGACCATCACCCGGTGACCCCCGCCAGGGGCCTCATCGATCGAATTGCCATTGCGGTCCAGCATCAGCTGCAATTCGAAGCTGTGATTGCCCGCCGGGGTCATGAGTTCCAGCCGGTCCCCCACCCGCAGTTTGTTCTTGACATCCAGCCGGGTGAAGCCGTTGGACTCGTCGATCCCGGTGACCTCCCCCACGAACAACTGCCGATCGCTTTGCGAGCTGCCGTAGCGGTAGTTCTGCAGCTCCTGGGATTCGTGGCGCTGATAAAAACCGTCGGTGTAGCCTCGATTGGCGAGACTCTCGAGATCGGCCATCAACTCGGGCCGAAACCCTCTGCCCGCCATGGCATCGTCGATGGCCTGGCAGTAGACCTGGGTGGTGCGCGCCGTGTAGTAATGTGATTTGGTGCGGCCCTCGATCTTCAGACAGTCGACACCGATCTCCACCAGCCGCGTTACATGCTCCACCGCTCGCAGATCCCTGGAATTCATGATGTAGGTGCCGTGTTCGTCCTCGAACATGGGCATCAGCTCACCAGGCCGACCTTGCTCTTCCAGATAGTGGACATTTAGCGATTCCGGGTGACGCGCCGTGCCGGTGATATCAGAAGACAGATCCAGACCGCTCACCGGCCGGCTGATCTTGTAGTCCCAGCGGCAGCTGTTGGTACAGGTCCCCTGGTTGGCGTCGCGATGATTGAAATAACCGGACAGCAGACAACGGCCGGAATAGGCGATACAGAGTGCGCCGTGGACAAACACCTCCAGCTCCATGTCGGGGCAGGCCTGGCGGATCTCCGATACCTCGTCCAGGGAGAGTTCCCGGGAGAGAATCACCCGGGACAAACCCTGCTGCTGCCAGAAGCGCACCGCGGCGGCATTCACAGTATTCGCCTGCACCGACAGATGGATCGGCATCTCCGGCCAGCGCTCCCGCACCAGCAGGATCAGCCCCGGATCGGACATGATCAGGGCGTCCGGCCCCATCGCCACAACCGGGGCCATGTCCTCAATGAACGTCTTCAGCTTGGCCCCATGGGGCATGACGTTGCAAGCCAAATAGAAAAGTTTGCCCCGCTCGTGGGCCTCGCCGATACCGACAGCCAGGTTATCCTCCAGAAAGTCGTTGTTGCGCACCCGCAGGCTGTAGCGGGGCAAGCCCGCATAGACCGCATCCGCACCGTAGGCAAATGCATAGCGGGCATTTTTCAAAGTGCCCGCGGGAGAGAGGAGTTCCGGTCGCTTCATATCTCGTGTGACGGTTGGAATGAAGAATCAGCAGGGGACTTGGATTTTAGCGCACTTCGAGCATCCCTGCCTCGAGGGGGTAAGGCGGGGATTGGAAAAGACAGCTGGCCTCACCCAACCTCACGGGGGAAGGATAGATGCGACCGTGATGCATCGGAGCAGTGTTATTCTCCAGACAACCCGGACCCGCCTATCTGAGCTCCACCTCCATGCGGTGCCGTAATGGCCCAAGGAGCAGGGCGTCCCGTTCCACCTCGATGGTGACCTTTTCACCCACCTGACGATCCATCAGAGCGAGTCGGACATCGGTATAGCTGGAGATCTTCTGATCGTTGATCTTGAGAATGATATCGCCCTCCTTGACACCCGCCTCTTCAGCTCCGCTTGTGTGGCTGAAACCGGAGATTTCAGGGGGTGACTCCTCGGTGTCGAGAAACACCCCCAGTTTACCGGAAGGCGGCAGATCGATCTCTTTGGGCATGATCAGATAGTCACCCATCTCCGGATCGACTTGTGTGCCCGGCTTGGCGTTGATGACGATGGCCGAGGATACCGGGATCCGCCGCTTCAGCCGGTTGGGGATCCCCGAACCGTAGACCAGGTGACCCACCCCCGCCAACACCACCATATGCCCCTCGGGATGCTCCCGCAGCCAGCGCGCCGCTCGCTCTGCCATCCCTTCGTCCCATAGGAGTTGCACATCGAGAAAGCGTTCGAAATCGCCACTCTCGGTCTGGGGGTGATGCTTGAAGATCTCCTCGAGCCTGCTCCGGTAGCGCTCATCTTCCCGGTCGATCTGTTGAGGAATCCTCGCCCTCTGCTCGTTCACGAGACTCTCGATTCCACCCTCTCTGACCTGGTCGGTGATCTCTTTTTCGATATTCAGCGCAATCAAGGGTATCCCATGCTCCCGGGCATAGCTGAAGATGGGCCGATAGAGCCGGTAATCGAAACGCCAACGTTCGAAGTATTCCGTGCGGCGGATGAAATCCGCCTCATCGATCTTGCCGGCGATATAGTCGTCTAGCACGGACTGGAAGGGCTGTTGAAAGAATTCCAGGCCTATGGCCAATTCTCGGTGGCGGGCATGCTGTTCCTTGATCACCGCCAGTTGATTCAAATGGTGTTCGTAGCGGTCGTGAGACTCTCCGACGAAGATCACCCGCCGGTCGGAGACCTTGTCGATCAGCTTATCCATGGTCATGAGACTCGACAGATCGATCACGGTCGGTGGCTCCTCTTCAGTCGCCCAGGCACTCCCCATTGCGACCCACAACACACATGCCAACAAAATTCTCGATACCACTGGATATTCCTCCAAGCCTGTAAAATTATCTTTCGATCCCGTCAGCATTCGTTAAAATACGGGAATTATGCGCTCTAAGACCCGAAAAACCGTCTACTGGTTCATCCTCCTGGCTGGTATGAGCCTCGGATCCGCCCATGCAGACAATCTGGTTGTTCAGCATGATATCGAAGTCACGCTTTCCCCATCAGAGCAGACTCTGCATGTAATAGACCGGATTGTTCTCCCGGAAAAGACTCCTCCTGAGTTCACCCTACACACAGGGCTGGACCCGGCCATTCTAACCCCCGGGGTTGAGCTCACAAAAAACGGCTTACCTACACCAGGGTCACGATTACAGTCCTACCGGATCAGTCTGCCGAAAGATCTGCGGGAAATCACCCTCGAATACGGTGGAAAAATCGTCCGCCCGTTTCGGTCCCTCAGCGAGAGCCCGGGCAGGAATCGGCAACTTCTGTCCGGCACCATCTCCAATAAAGGTGTCTTTCTCTATGCCAAAGTCGCCTGGTACCCTGTCTTTGTCGATAGCCTCCAGAAATTCCAGATGCGTGTCAAACTGCCGCCGGATTGGCTGGCGGTCAGTCAAGGCGCAGGCCCTTTGCAGGAGGAACATGATGGCAAACGGGTCGTCACCTGGCGTGAAAACAAACCGCAGGATGACATCTATCTGATCGCCGCGCCATTCCAGTTCTATGCCCAGGACAACCTGACCGTCCAGGCTCAGGTCTATCTACGCAATGCGGACCCGGCGCTCGCCAAGCGCTATCTGGACGCTACCGAACGCTACATCGACCTGTATCAGAAACTCATAGGCCCATATCCATACCCCAAGTTCGCGACGATCGAAAATTTTTGGGAAACCGGTTATGGCATGCCTTCATTCACCCTGCTCGGCTCCCGCGTGATTCGTCTGCCCTTCATCCTGCATACCTCCTTCCCCCATGAGATCCTGCACAATTGGTGGGGCAACGGAGTCTATGTGGACTATCCCTCGGGCAATTGGAGCGAAGGTCTCACCGCTTATCTCGCTGACCATCTACTGAAAGAGCAGCAGGGTAAAGGCATTGACTACCGACGTTCAGCATTACAGCGATTCGGTGATTTCGTCCGCTCCGAAAACGACTTCCCCCTGACCGAATTCCGTTCTCGTCATACCACTGCCAGTCAATCGGTCGGTTATGACAAAAGCCTGATGCTCTTTCACATGTTGCGTCGCAAGCTGGGTGACGATCAGTTCATAGCCGGGCTGCAGCGCTTCTATATGGACAATCGCTTCAAGTTGGCTGGTTTTACTGAACTGCGGGACGCATTCGAAAGCACCACTCAAACCGATCTCAAGCCATTCTTCGAACAGTGGACACGACGCACTGGCGCCCCGGCCATCGAGGTCCGAGATATCCACATAACACCCTTGGCGCAGGGTTTCCAGCTCAACGGTGTACTCGAGCAGACACACAACAGCGCACCATTTCAACTCGATGTGCCTGTCATCGTATACACGGATGAACCCGGACAGCCCGTCAAACAGCACATCTCCACAGATTCGCAAACCCAGCAATTCTCTATCGACCTGCCTGCCAAACCTCTCCGCCTCGATATCGACCCCTGGTACGACCTGTTCCGGCAGCTGCATGCAGATGAAGCGCCTCCCACATTGAGCAAGTTGTTTGGCGCAGACACCGCGCTCTTCGTACTGCCGCATGACGCCCCAACAAAACACCTTGAATCATACAAACAACTGGCTGAACAGTGGGCTAAGGGTTATCCGAATGCATCCATCGTCGTAGACAAGGATCTTGAACAACTCCCCAACGAGGGGAACATCTGGTTGTTGGGCTGGGAGAATCGATTTTCTGAACCCATTCTGAAATCAGATGGCGACGACCACTCAATCACTCTGGAGAAAAACGGCTTCCAGTTAGCCGGTCAGGCTTTCGAAAGGAAGCAGGACAGTCTGGTTGTCATCAC
>JAAUXZ010054289.1_pt1 | contig 10213 bp, 10 predicted proteins | sample 7278131 | NCBI WGS metagenome assembly JAAUXZ01 (sample SAMN14350119, study PRJNA611818) | marine sediment metagenome | isolation source: surface marine sediment (3m) | place: French Polynesia: Moorea | collected 2018-08
TTCAAAAAAGCAATCGGGAACCTATATCGGGCAAAAAAAATAGCCCTCCGTGAAGACGGTATCTATTTAATCTCTTCCCAATAGCGCATATCTTCCGGCCGATACATTTATAAGGTATAAATGCTGGTTGACCCATAATAATTATGCGGGGAAATTCGTTAAGATATTCAAATGATTATTTTGTTGAAACAGGGGAATTTCGTTATTTTTAGCATTCCCTAAAATTGAAACGCTATGCCATTTATTGAAGAAAGTGATCTTCTGGCTCTACACAAAGATATAGACAAGGCACAGATTATTAATGAGCGCCTCCTGGATCAGATCAAGTATAAGAATAAGGAATTAAAGAGGAGTAAACTCCTTAGGAATATATTTGCAGGAGTAACCGCCTTGTTTCTTGTGGGCGTTCTCGCCATTACTGCTTTTACCGCCGGCCTGACCAGTTCCAATAAGATGGATGATCCCAATTTGGTTGTTGCCTCTCTTGATAGCCTGAAAATTGTAGAATCCCGTATCAATAATTTGAAAAGGCAAAATGAAGAGTTAAGCCTGGTGCGTGAGTTTTACTTGGCCAAGAACTTTCTGGAAAAACAAAAAGTATATTCGGTTCAGATTCAATCCTTTATAGATAACAATGTGACACTTGCGTCAGAGGCCCTGACCAATACCATGTTCGTTAAAACAAATCCCTATTACTCCTATTCCTTGGGTACTTTTGAAACCCTGGCGGAGGCCCAGGAGTTCCGTAAACAACTGGTTAACATGGGATTTGACGATGCATTTGTTGCTTCTTACCAGGATGGTAAGCGAATAAAAATTGAAGATCCCTTTTAAACTTGAATAAAATAAAAGCTTGGGTCTCAGCTGCTCGCCTCAGGACCCTGCCACTTTCCATCTCAGGAATACTTGTCGGTACCGCAATAGCTCGAAGTAAAGGATTTGAGGATACCGCTATTTTCATTTTAGCCTTACTAACCACATTAGGATTTCAGATTACGTCCAATTTTGCCAATGACTATGGTGACGGTATAAAGGGCACCGATAACGAAGAACGACTTGGCCCTTCAAGGGCCCTGCAAAGCGGAACGTTATCCAAACGGGAATTGGAATGGGGTATAGGCATCGCAATCATCATAAGTCTTGTTCTTGCCGGCACATTGCTTTATACCGCATTTGGCACAAGTACCCCTCAATACCTGCTCCTATTTGCCATTCTGGCTGTGCTAAGCATATGGGCTGCGATTCGCTACACGGTTGGCAGCAGTGCATATGGCTACTCGGGCCTTGGTGATTTGTTTGTCTTCCTCTTTTTTGGCTTGCTAAGTGTGTTGGGTTCCATGTTCCTGTTCACCAAATCCCTGCACAGTATGGCAGTATTACCCGCCATAACCATAGGTGCGCTGAGTACGGCGGTATTAAACCTGAACAACCTCAGGGATGCAGCTTCAGATACCAATGCAGGAAAACGCACGCTGGTGGTTAAAATGGGATTTCAAAACGGTAGGTATTACCATACCTTCCTAATTGGTTTGGCATTTCTTGCACTGCTTATTTATGATTTGCAATTCAGCGCCTGGTATGCCTATTTAAACTTGGTTGTTTTCATTCCCCTGGGTTTGCATTTGGTTAAAGTATGGGGCATATCAGACCCGGCAAAACTGGATCCCGAACTTAAAAAACTGGCACTAGGCACATTTTTACTCGCACTACTGTTCTATTTTCTGAATAATAAATTTTTGTAACTTTGAGTGAACGTAACTTACTAAACTTCACATAATTTGGAACGACCCGTAAAGATACTTATCGTTGAAGACAACGTGATCATCGCTGATGACATGCAGTCTATGTTGGAAGAAATCGGATATGAGATTGTAGATAATGTAATTGTTTACGAACAGGCCGAGCAAGTACTAAAGACCAAGGAGGTTGACCTGGTGTTGATCGATATTATCCTGGCTTCAGATAAAACAGGAATAGATTTGGGAAAACACATAAGGGATAACTATAACATCCCTTTTATTTTTGTCACTTCAAACTCCGATAGGGCTACTGTTGAGAATGCCAAAACGGTTAAGCCCAATGGTTACCTGGTAAAACCCTTTGAACAGCAGGATCTCTATACGTCCATAGAAATCGCCCTTTCTAATTTTGACTATTCAGGAAAATCAGGAACGGATGCACCAGTAGGTAGTGATGACAAAGTAGTATCCAATTCCGTTTTAAGGGACTCTATTTTTGTAAAGAAACAACACCTCTATTACAGAATACAATTTGGTGACATACAGTACATCAAAGCGGATAACGTTTATCTTGAAGTACATACAATAGATAAAAAGTTCCTGGTGCGGTCCCCTTTGAAAGATTACCTGGAAAAATTGCCAAAGAACAAATTCTACCGTGCCCATAAGTCTTACATCGTTAATGTAGACCATATAGATGCCATCAATTCCAAGGACATTATGATCAACAATACACTGATCCCGATTTCCAAGGATTTCAAGGAATTTATTATATCAGCGATGAACTCCTGATAGCACACACAGACAAGTTAATAATGGGCCAATACGGTTAATGCGTATTGGCTCATTTCTTTTTTTTGATGGTTTACCACATAATTTGGGACATTGACAACAATAATTTCCTGCCCCCTTTCCCGCCCCCTATATTTGAGGTGTATTTAAAACAGAAAATTTTTTTCATTTTCATATAGTGTTCTCGTAGAAGGGCCTTTCTCAGGAAAGGCTCTTTTTTTTTGGGCGATGATAGAACCGGTCGATAAAGTGCATGAAAAATACGATAAAATGCATTTCACGTGGTTTTGAGCACATTTCACAACAGGATTTGGACATTACACAACATAATTAGCTGAGCAGTACTTTGAAATCCTAAATTTAACCCTGATTAAGATCCCCAAATCTTACCATTTTTTCCTTTAGTTTATAAAAGGCTATGCACTCCTGTATGGCCTTTTTTATTACAGGGTTACAGTACTTGCTATGCTATGGTGGCACTTTGGTATATAAGCTTTATGTCTTATTTACTCAAGGCTTGTTTGGTAAAGGTTGGAGGACCATTTTTAATCTGCTTTTGAGTTACAACAAAAGCGCCCCCCAGTCGTTTAACTAGAGGGGAAATGTTCTCCTAATTGTACAACCTGCTTAATCCAAGAGTAACGGGGTATTCATCCCCGGTCATGTTATGGCAAAATTGTGTGGGAACTTATTGCTGCTTAGCTGCTTGCTTTTACTTGGCAATGCAGGGGCCCAAATGACCTCTACAACCAGGGATAGCTTGTTTCGCGAATTCCAGGCAACACCGGAGTTGGAAGACCGGTTCCGAATATTTTATAGTACCGATGATCGCTACGATGAGAATTCTGCGTACGACTGGCTGGATGCCGTAAAAAAATATGGAAACCTGGCAGATCGTAACGGGGATTCTCTCGGTATACGGTCTTACAGGTTGATGGAGGCTCAATTGTATTATGACATTAACGATTTTGAGAAGAGCGTAGCCTATTCAAAGGAGCTCTATTCAGAAAAAGAAAAACTCAATCCCCAGCTCTTAGAAATTCTATTAAACCTGCTCGACAGGAACTACGAAAAACTTGAGTTATACGACAAGCAAATTGAGATCAGGAAGCAAAAACAGGAGTTAGGGTTTACAGAGAACATTACCTTCTACGATATATATTCCAACCTTGGGTTGTACCGCAAGGCCATGGCTTCCTACATCAACGAGGAAAAAAAGAACATTGCTGACGACGACTACCTGGGTCAGGCTAATTATCACAATACACTTGGGATGTATCTGCGTCTGGATCAGTCGGCCACCACTGCAATTGGATATCTAACCGATGCCAGGGTGTTTGTGAATACATACCTGAATGACACCAGGCGTCCCAAATCCGATGAGGAGTTGGCAGCAGCAAATTTATTGAAGGGGGTAATCGACGGTAATGTGGGGCTGTGTTATGTACAATTACGCCAGTATGAGGAAGCCATACCTCACCTGGAAAATGCCCTGCTCAAAATAAAGGAAAACAAAACATCGAAATACAATCCGGAAGAGATCGAAGCCACTCTGGGCCTTTCGGAATGCCAAATTCAGTTGGGCAATTTCGAGCTCGCGATTGGAATTTTGGATACCCCTTTCAGGTACAGCGATATTGATCACCGGATTAAGCGAAACCGTATGTATGCGATGTATTATGACCGCATCGGCGATTTTGAAAATGCCACCCGTTACCTCAAAAAGAATGTCCAGATAAACGATTCGATTGATCTGAATTACGGGGTCTTGCAAAAACAGCAACTGGGAACTGTGGTGGGCTATGACACCGCAAATCAGCAGCGAATTCTCGACCAGGGTGAACAGGAGAGAAAACAATTGGAAAAAGAAATGAAGGCCAAGGATGAACAAATTAGTCTGGTATTTATTTCTTTGGTATTTACACTCCTCGGATTTACTGGTCTGGTCTACGCCTACCTGAAGAGTATTAAGAATCAGCGTCTGATTGCCGAACAGAATCATATTATTGAAGCCTCACTGGTAGAAAAGGATTCCCTGCTTAAGGAAATTCACCACCGCGTGAAAAACAACCTGCAGATGGTTTCCAGTCTGCTCAGCCTGCAAACTAAAAATACCCGCAGCAAAGCCGCTATTGAAGCACTGGAAGAGGGTAAGAGTCGGGTTAAGGCCATGGCTTTGATTCACCAGAAACTCTATCAGAACGATGACCTCTCTGTGATTGAAATGCAGGGATATATTGAAAGCCTGGTAAACAGCGTGCAGTCTGTATTCAAAAAAGGAGGACACAATATCAATATTACTATCGATGCAGAAGGCGTAGAACTTGATATAGACCGGGCAATCCCCTTTGGGCTTATCCTGAACGAATTGGTTTCTAATTCCTTTAAATACGCCTTTCCCAATGATAAAGAAGATGGCAAGATCTATATCCATCTCAGGAAATCAGGGGAGCAGGGATTCTTTGAATATATGGATAATGGGGTAGGCCTTCCCGAGGATACGGATGAAAGGGCAAACGCCTCCATGGGCATACGCCTCATGAACCGACTGGTAAATCAGTTGCAGTCTACACTCAATATAGATAAAACCACAGAAGGCGTTCGTTTTTGGTTCAATTTTAAATAACTTTAAAGAACCAAAATCCGAACTCATGAAAATTACTTTTCTCGGTCATGCCACCGTACTCGTGGAGACCAAAACACACGCCATTTTAGTGGATCCTTTCATCACAGGTAACGAAAAAGCCATTGGTAAAGTTGATATCGAAGCCCTGAAACCGAATTACATATTACTGACCCATGCGCACCAGGATCATATTCTGGATGTGGAGGCGATAGCAACCCAATCAGGGGCTACAATAGTCAGTAATTATGAGATAGCCATGCACTACCAGGCCAAGGGATTCAATGTGCACCCCATGAACCATGGAGGCAGCTGGAATTTTGATTTCGGCAGGGTAAAGTATACCCAGGCCATTCACACCTCCTCTTTTCCAGATGGCACTTATGGAGGCCAACCCGGAGGTTTTATAATTTATGCCGATAACAAGACGCTTTATATTGCCGGGGATACCGCACTTACGCTGGATATGAAGCTGATCCCCAAATGGGGGAAATTGGATATGGCCATTCTGCCCATTGGCGACAACTTCACCATGGATGTAGCAGACGCTGTGATTGCTTCAGACTACATCAAATGTGATAAGGTATTGGGCTACCACTATGACACCTTTGGCTATATCGAAATTGACCATCAGGTAGCCAGGGCTAAATTTGATGCGGCCGGCAAAACGCTACATCATTTGGAAATAGGAGGTAGCCTGGAGATCTGATGAGACCAACCGACTAGTTAAACGCCTTTCAGAACAATAAAAAAAGCGCTGCTGGGACAACCAACAGCGCTTACTTCTTGAATTTTATCTAATTAATTTCCTTCGCTCAAAGAGAAACTTCCATCTCCATCAAAGTTGGTTACCCGGATGGTTACGGTCCATATACCGGACGCTCCTTGAGAAGTTACACCGTCAATGGAATCAGGTTCTGTACCTCCATCAATAGTCCTGTCCAAAACCACCATGCCTTCAGAATCTTCCACAATCATCTGGAAGCTTCCTTCTGAAGTAGCAGTGATATCGGCATTATAATCTGCTGTATTCAGGTTATTGTTCCAAATAAACGAGCGGGTTGCGGTACCCCCGTTACCAGTAAAACTGGCATCAATATCCCCGTTAAAATCAGAACGATCTTCAATCAACAAGGTTCCGTTGACGGTTATTCTGGCATAAGTATCATCGTCATTGTTACAGGCGATAAAAAATACCATAGCCGGTACCAGTAATAATAATTTCAAGTTTCTAGGGCTCACTTTTGTAAAGTTTAAAAGCTTCATAGTATATTTTTTTAAGATTCGGTTATTCAAGAACTATAACGTCAGAACGCCCTGGATATTTTTCGTTTTTTTTTTTTGTAAAGGGTCTTACTTAAAGACTATTGGCCGATACGTTTTATGTATGTCTATACCACCTGAGAACGTAAGACCACCCGGTGCAGTAATTTAGGGAAGAAGCGTTTGAGATAGACGCCCCTTACTTCTCCGCGCCCGATATAGGCTTCAAACTTCTCTTTTTCAACAGCCCGGATAAGTTTATCTGCAAAAGTTTCCGTGCTAAGCCCATTGGCTGTAGCCTGGTCCTGTACTTTTTGGGCACTGCCATCCCCCGTTAAAGCATTCCTGGCTATCTCGGTCTGTACGAAGCCCGGACAGATCATGGTAACCTTTACACCGTCTTTTTCGTGTTCCATGCGCATCACATCAAAAAATCCGTGCAATGCATGCTTTGCTGCGCAGTAGCCCGAGCGCAACGGGGAACCAAATTTCCCCATAAGTGAGGTTACCGTAACATAATGTCCTTTTTTGTGATGGATGAAATGCGGAAGCAGTGCCTTGCTCAGCGCTATGGTGCCTAAATAGTTCACGTCCATTAGCTTCTTGTAAACGGTCATATCTGTGTCGGCAATCAGGGAACGCTGGCTAATACCGGCATTATTGATGAGCAGGTCTATGGTGCCAAAAAACTCGAGTGCTTCCATAACGCGGTCCTGCATGCGGGCAGATTCGTTCAGGTCGAGTTCAAGAATACGCACCTTTTCAGGAAAGGGGCATTTTTGCGCAACCTTTTCCAGTTTTTCAATCCGCCTTGCGGACAGTATCACCTTGTTGCCAAGCGCGTTGAAGGCCAGAGCCAATGCTTCGCCAATGCCTGATGAGGCACCGGTAATCCATATGATTTTATCTTTAATTCTCGCCATAACTGAAGTTTGGACTCAAAATATAGTTAAATTTGGCATCACAATAAATGAAAGCGGACTATAGAAAATATATCCTGAAATTCAAGGTCCCGGGAGGAACTTCACGTGGGGTACTTACACAAAAGGAAACCTGGTTTCTCTTCCTTGAAGAAAAAGAACGATTGGGGATAGGGGAGTGTGGATTGTTTCGAGGCCTGAGTTGCGATGATGTGCCCGATTATGAGGAAAAACTGCAATGGGTTTGTAGTCACATTGACCAGGGAGAGGATGCTTTGTTAGACGCCCTCAGGGATTATCCGAGTATTCAATTCGGTCTGGAGCAGGCCTTCCGTTCTTTGGAAGCTGCTTCTCCTTACGAATTATTTCCTTCAGCCTTTACCGAAGATCAGCAACCTATTGGCATCAATGGATTGATCTGGATGGGGAGTACGGAGTATATGGAAGAGCAGATCCGGGATAAGATCGATCAGGGTTTCCGCTGCCTAAAGCTTAAAATAGGAGCACTTGATTTTAATACGGAACTGGAATTGCTGGCACAAATTAGAAAGAAGTTCAGCCCGGCAGCGCTTGAACTCAGGGTAGACGCCAATGGGGCTTTTCTGCCCGGTGAAGCCGTGGATAAACTCCAGGCACTGGCAGCGTTCAGCCTGCATTCAATTGAACAGCCCATTAAAGCCGGGGATCCTGACCTCATGGCTGCACTATGCGCTAAGACCCCTGTACCCATTGCTCTTGACGAGGAATTGATCGGTATTACCTCTGTAACAACTAAGGCAGCACTGCTACAAACTATTAAGCCGCAATACATCATTTTAAAGCCCAGTCTTGTAGGCGGATTTTCCGGCAGTCAGGAATGGATTAACCTTGCCGAACAACAAGGCATTAAGTGGTGGATTACTAGCGCATTGGAAAGTAATATTGGCCTGAATGCCATTGCACAATGGACCTACACACTAGATGTTACCATGCCCCAGGGCTTGGGTACGGGAGGCCTCTTTACGAATAATATTGAATCTCCTCTGGTAGTTGAAGGCGGATGCCTTTACTATAAACAGGACCATTCCTGGAAACCAGAACAAATAACGGCATTATGTATATAGAACAAGCATATAAAGGATTGCACGAACCCTGGAGATACGTGGTTGGCTTCTTAGCGGTATTTATCGCCTGGCAGTTTATAGGGGCTCTCCCCCTGACGGTAGTTATGGTCTTTAAAGCCCTGGATTCTGGCTCTTTCCCAACCTCCATAACAGGAATGTCCGAGTTGCTGGGTTCCAACCTGTTCCTGTTCCTAATGCTGCTTTCCTTTGTAGTTGCCTTTGCAGGCTTGTATTTGGTTGTTAAGTATATGCACAAGCAGAATTTCAATACCCTTACTACAGTCAGGTCCAAAACCGACTGGAACCGGGTCTTCTTTGCCTTTCTGTTGTGGGCCGTGGTATCCGTGTTTTTTATATTGTTGGATATTTTCCTTTCCCCAGGTGATTATGTTTCTAATTTTCAACTGGGACCTTTTCTAACCCTTATGGTCATCGGAGTCCTATTGATTCCCATACAGACAAGTTTTGAGGAATATTTCATGCGGGGTTATCTGATGCAGGGCATTGGCCTGATGGCAAAATCAAGATGGGTCCCTTTGCTGGCTACCTCTTTCCTATTTGGAATCCTGCATATTTTCAACCCCGAAGTAGAAAAGTTGGGCTATGGAATAATGATATTCTATATGGGTACCGGCCTTTTTCTGGGAATACTGACCCTTATGGACAAGGGCTTGGAACTGGCCATTGGTTTCCATGCAGCCAACAACTTAATGGCGGCATTATTGGTAACTGCAGACTGGACGGCATTTCAGACCCCCTCCGTTTACCGGGACATATCAGATCCCGCATTGGGTTGGGATGTACTCATACCCGTATTTATAATTTATCCCTTGCTTTTGCTGATATTTAGCAGAAAATATGGCTGGACAAACTGGAAAGAAAGGCTCACTGGCAAAGTGATCCCTGCAACTGAATTTGAATCATTGACCAATGAAGACTGAATTAGCACCCATACACCCGGCATTTAGATTAAACAGGATCCATTATTCCAGGGAAGAGCTCAAAGAGGTTGCCTACAGCCTGATTAAGGAAGGAGAAACTTATGAGCAGCATATAGGCGATTTCCTGCTGGACTGGTTGTCAGACGAAGACACCATTCTGGTGACAACCTCAGGGGCTACAGGGGTTCCCAAGCGGATTTTTCTTCGAAAAGAGCATATGGTGAATTCAGCCATAGCTACCGGGGAATTCCTTGGCCTGAAAGAAGGGAATTCTGCTTTGCTCTGTCTACCGGCAAATTTTATTGCAGGTAAAATGATGTTGGTCCGCGCCCTGACATTGGGTCTTGAAATTGACTTTGCAGAACCTTCATCTGAACCCCTTTGGCGAACGATAGACAACTATGACTTCACCGCTATGGTGCCAATGCAGGTCCAGAATTCACTAAAGAAACTGGAACTCTTCGGAACCCTCCTTATCGGCGGGGCCCCGGTATCCCATTCCTTACACGAGGTACTGCAGCAAACATCTGCCCGGGTATTCGAGACTTATGGAATGACCGAAACGTGTTCACATGTGGCGCTTAGGGCAATAAACCCGGCAGCGGGAGCCGTAGATAATACATCAGGGAGATCCTTTAAGGCCCTTCCTGAAATAGTATTTTCGAGGAATGATAAGGGATGCCTGGTTATTCAGGCACCTGAAATTACCCGGGCTCCTTTGGAAACCAATGACCTTGTTGATCTTATAAACAAGGAAGAATTCATATGGCAGGGGCGCTATGACAATGTCGTGAATTCGGGTGGTGTTAAACTCATGCCGGAAACCATAGAA
>JAAUXZ010089121.1_pt1 | contig 10202 bp, 7 predicted proteins | sample 7278131 | NCBI WGS metagenome assembly JAAUXZ01 (sample SAMN14350119, study PRJNA611818) | marine sediment metagenome | isolation source: surface marine sediment (3m) | place: French Polynesia: Moorea | collected 2018-08
ACCGCAACTACTGCAATAAACTCTGGAATGCCGCCCGCTATGTGATGATGCAGTGTGAGGATCAGGATACCGGCCTCAACAGTGATGAGATCACGCTATCTCTGGCTGACCGCTGGATCATTTCCCGTCTCCAGCAGGCAGAGGCTGAGGCCACCGATCATATCGAGAATTATCGCTTTGACCTGATGGCCAAGACACTCTATGAATTTACCTGGCATGAGTACTGCGACTGGTACCTGGAGCTGTCCAAGCCCATCCTGTTTGATGACCAGCGATCAGAGGCTGAAAAGCGCGGTACCCGACGCACACTGGTCAGGGTACTGGAAACACTCTTACGCCTTCAGCACCCGCTCATGCCGTTCATCACCGAAGAGATCTGGCAGTCGGTAGCGCCTATGGCTGGCGTGTCGGGCGAAACCATCTCACTGCAGCCCTACCCTGAGGCTGACCAGGGGCTGGTTGATGAGGCTGCCGTCGCTGAACTTGAATGGGTCAAGGCATTTGTTGTTGGTGTTCGACGCATTCGCTCGGAGATGGATATCAAGCCAGGAAAACCATTACCCGTCCTGCTGCAGAACTGGAGCCAGTCTGACCGCGACAGCTATGATCACAACAGCAGCTTCATCAATACCCTGGCGAAGCTTGAGTCCGTTGAGTGGCTTGAAGCAGGTTCTACTGCACCCGAGTCAGCAACAGCACTCGCGGGGGAAATGAAGATCCTGATTCCTCTGGCTGGCCTGATCGATAAGGATGCTGAGCTCGCACGCCTGGATAAAGAAATCGGCAAGATTGAGAAGAATCTTGAAAAGACAGAGGCTAAACTCAATAACAGTAACTTCGTGGATCGTGCACCTGAAAACGTCGTGCAGGTCGAACGTGATCGCGCCGGCGAGTTACGTACCGCATTAGAACAGCTGACAGAACAACGTCAGAAAATTGAAAACATGTAAAGGATCCCAGGATGTCGCAAATACCAACGCGCCAGGAACAGATCATCACCGCCCATGCCACCCTGATTGTTAAGGTGGCCAGCACGATTCAGAACTCTGATCTGCTTCCCGACCTTGAAAATGTACTCAAGGTCAGCGAGGAAAATGGCTGGGGTGCCCTGGTAGGAGCGATCCGCAAGATCCTTGGCGGTGAGCGCGAGCTGAATGCCCTGATTCCAGGATTGGACGAAGAAGACAGCACCATCGTCGAAGCCATCCTGCGCGGCATTCAACATCCTGAGACCTTGCCGGACCCCAATGCCCAGCCAGACCCCTCACTGGCAGCACCCGGCCTGGCTGCGATGATCATGGAAGCCACCAAGGGTAATGCCGAGGCCCTGCAGCTACTCGCCAATATGGCAGAGCAGATGACCGCTGCGGGTGGCGACATGGCACGCCTGGGCGGCATCATGAGGCGCCTGGTTGAGGGTGAACGAGATCCGGATGTCCTGACCAAGGGTATGTCTGCACAGGGCGAATCGCTGGTACTGGGTCTGATCGAGGAACTGGGTAAACTCGAGACACATTGATTACTGCCAGTGCCTGTATTTTTCAAAGCATCATAGGCATTAAGAGGAACGGCTTTATCATGAGGATGCCACTACTGCTCTGCCTGCTGATCACTTCAACCATGCTGGCCGCCTGCTCCAGAACGGCCAGCGTCCAGGATGACCTGACCCCCTGCACAGAACCAAGACCAGAGGTCTGTACCCAGGAATATAATCCTGTTGATGCTGAACACTTTGACGGAACCCGAAAGACCTACAGCAATGCATGCACTGCGTGCAGCAATAAAGATGTGAAAGGCGTCATCCGTTCTTCTGGTGAAGAAATTCAGAATTAAGATCGCAAGTACTAAGTTTGGACACAATGGACAGCCATAAAAAAACCCCGCGTGACCACGCGGGGTTTTTTCTTACAACGGTAATGTTTTCTTACTTGTAGACCTCGAACTCTACGCGGCGGTTCTGTGCACGGCCTTCACGGGTCGCATTGTCCGCAATGGGTTTTTCCTCTCCCATACCTTCTGCACTAAGCGGCGTGGTCACCCCCTTACCCTGCAGATAATCCACCACCGATTGAGCACGACGCTGAGACAGGTCCTTATTGTAGGCAGCCTCACCGCTGCTATCGGTATGACCCACAACAGTAATGCTCTTGATATCAGGGTTTTCGTTGATCTTACCGACCACCTCATCAAGCACCGGCTTTGACTCTGCCTTCAGCTCTGCACTGTTGTTCTCAAAAACAATATTGTCAAAAGCAACGACAACTGGTGCAGCTGCGACTGCAGCAGGTGCAGGCTCTGGCTCTGGCTCAGCCGCAGGTTCGGGCTCCGGTGCAGGCTCTGGCTCGGCCATTGCAACGGCATCACCACAATCGGGCAGCGCCTTGAAGCTCTCATCACGCCAGCTCATGTGCCAGCACTCACCAGAGCTGTTCCTCCAGACCGTGTCGCTACTGTTAACCGCATAATCCCAGTCTTCAGCAGCCATGGCTGTTGTTGAGATCAGACCAAGTGCTAAAACCAGACCTTTGAGTTTCATTTCCTAACCCCTTTGTTATCAGATTTTTCTCATACGCATTTTACTCCAGCGTGATGACAAAAGAGTTGGCAATTCTCAATTAAATACGATGTATGTTGGCGCTTGTACGCATAACTTTCTGGCGATGTGTTGCGACCCCGAGAGTCTTAGTACATAAACCCGAATCCACTACCAGCACCAGTCAGGATTCTCAGACACGTTGCTTAGACCCTTAAGCCTGGTGACTACTTCTGTTCATGATTATCGATATGCTCGGCAAGGGATTTACCTTTCTCGACATCGAGCAGGGCCAGCAGGATTCCGCCTGCTCCGAACAGAATCAGCAGTGAGAGCAATGATATGCGTGGGCTCTGGCTTAACACAGCCACCCAGCCCATCATGACCGGGCCAATCACCGCTGCGAACTTGCCAAGCATATTGTAGAAACCAAAGAACTCAGCAGCCTTATCTGCCGGGATCAGGCGGGCATATAGAGAGCGACTCAGGGCCTGAACCCCACCCTGAACCAGTCCTATCAGGACTGCCAGGGTATAGAACTCCCATGGTGCATTCATCTGCACACCCCAGAGGGTGATGAAGGCATAGACGCCAATGCCAAGAAGAATACCCTGCTTGGCCCCCATCCATTCTCCAATACGTCCGAATACGATGGCTGCAGGAAAACCAACAAACTGTGTCAGCAACAGCGCCGTAATCAGGGCATTGCTATCGATCCCGATCGCACGTCCATAGTCAACGGCCATGCGAACGATGGTGTCAACGCCATCGATATACAGCCAGTAGGCCAGCAGAAAATGGCCGATATAACGCAGGCGCCTGATTGCATGAAAGGTATCGATAAACTGTCGGAAGCCCGATGCGATGACCCTGCCCAGGTGCATGCGGCCATCACTACGCTGCTCATGAACCCAGAGCAACAATGGAATACTGAATAACGCCCACCAAACGGCTACAAAAAGATAGGAAAGGCGGATGACCTCTGCAGCCGATTCGAAACCAAACTGCTCATAATTGATGACCATTGCGACACACATGGCGAATAAAAGGCCACCACCCAGATAGCCAAGACCAAATCCAAGGGCTGATGTACGATCAAACTGTGATTCTTCAGAAACTGATACGAGCAGTGCATCATAGAAAATATTCGCTCCCATAAACCCGATAGTCGCGAGGATAAAAAGCACCAGGGCAATAAGCCATTCAGACTGACCGACCCAGAACAGGCTCGCGGTCATGCCTATCCCAATCATGGCAAAACCGGACAGCATCGGTTTGCGCAGACCACCCTGGTCTGCAATAGCTCCTAACATAGGCGCAACGAGGACAATGAACAGACTGGACAGGGCATTTGCCATGCCAAGTGAAAAGGTGATTTCACTGCTCTCCTGGCCATTGGCCCAGTAGTCTCTGAAAAACAGCGGGAAAAAACCTGCAAGCACGACAGTCGCGAACGCTGAATTGGCCCAGTCGTAAAAGGCCCAGGAAAGAACGGCACGTCTATTTTTATTCACCAGGGGTCCGCATCTTATTCTGGTATGAGAATATCTACTTTATAGCAAGCAGGGCACTGAAACGAAAATGGCGCCCGGTTGATGAGCGCCATTTCCTGATCGTAAAGCCAGATTAATTGAAGGTAGCTTAGCGACCCCTGCCACCGCCACCATAGCCACCACCCTGGCCACCTCGGCCACCGTAGTTGCCGCCCTGACCTCCATAGCCACCACTCTGGCCATAGCCACGCCCGCCGTAACCACCGCCCTGGTTGCCACCATAGCCACTACCCTGGCCATAACCGCGACCCTGGTAGCCACCCATGCCCTGGCCCTGGCCATAACCGCGACCCTCGTAGCCACCCATGCCCTGACCCTGGCCATAACCACGACCTGGTCCATAAGCACCCTCGCCATATCCAGGACCCTGGCCATAACCGCGACCCTGACCGCCACCGGCTCCCTGGCCCATACCCTGGCCCTGTCCGCCCTGTCCATATCGATTCTGATGACGGTACTGGTACTGGTATTGCTTCTTACCCTGACCCTGTCCATGCATGGCACCTGGCTGGTTTCGGGTTTGCGTCTGGGTCTGAGTATTAGTCTGGGTGTTAGTGTTTGTCTGAGTATTGGTCTGAGTTGCCTGTGCGCCTGGCACAGCAGCAGTTGGCGCAACATCCTCCGCCAGAGCGGCCTGAGAGCTCATTGCCAGTGCTGCCATAATGGCAATTGAAAGTGGGCTTAACTTGTCCATAGTTCACTCCTTCTTGAATAATCTTTGTATGTATATCCTGACATTTTTTATGGCTTTAAACATTAACAAAACGCAATCAGATTGTTGTGAATAACTTAGACTGTGATCACTTCCTGAATCTTAAAAAACCAGTGGAACTTTTCTGATTTTCACTTCGAATATTACATAGTAGAAAGGATAATACTCGCGGCTGGTTCAGGCTTTAAACTGGCTCAGAAAAGAACTGAGTATCCGGGTGAATCCCTCCGGATCCTCTGCATAGACCCAGTGCCCCACACCACTGAGTGTCTCGATTATCACTGTTGGCAGGCAGTTGCGGATCTCTGGTTCATGCTGATCCTGAACATAGGCAGATTGCTCTCCCCTGATGATCAGGGCAGGGCCAACATAGGACTGATGGCATGCGGGTGCGAAACCCGTGATTGCAGGCATCGATGAAGCAATCCCTTCAAGATTCAACCGCCATTGCCACTGACCCTCATCCTGATACAGATTCTGTAACAGGTATTGCCTGATACCCGGCTGATCGATTGCCGTTGCCATCATCGTATCGGCAGCGTTTCGATTCCTGATCTGGCTGAGCCCCACTGCGTTAAATCCTGCCAGGATATCGTCAAACTCATGGTCATAGGCAACCGGGGCAATATCTGCAACGACCAGGGCAGCAAGCTTTTCAGGTAGGCGCTGTGCAAGCGTGATTGCCACCTTACCCCCCATGCTATGACCAATCACGATTACCTGTTCAACAAATAATGCCTCAAGCAAATCTGCGACATCTTCGGCCATCTGTGTATAACTCATTACTTCACAATGTGGCGATCGGCCATGATTGCGCAGATCAGGCGCCAGAATGTGCCATTCATCTTCAAACCTCCTGGCGATGCTATGCCAGTTTACAGATGAACCAAACAGGCCATGCAAAAAGACCAGCGTGGGCTGGTCTGATCGTGGGCTTCCATATTCTCGAAAGTAAAGTTCCATGACATCGATAAATGATGGGACAATGTCAGAGCATATCAAACATTCATCAGAAACTGGCCATGACCCGTATACCCGGAAAAGACGAAGAACTCGAAAACTCTATTGCTCGCATGCAGAACCTGCTGGGTGAGCTGGGCTTTAATGTTACCCCTGCCTCATGGCTTAATCCTGTCCCCAATGTATGGTCTGTACACATCAGGGATCAGGACTGTCCGCAACTCTTTACCAATGGCAAGGGATGCAGCCGGGATGCCGCACTTGCCAGTGCACTGGGTGAGTTTTTTGAGCGCCTGGCAAGCAATTACTTCTTTGCCGACTTTTATCTGGGCAGGGAAATCGCTCAACGCAGCTTCGTGCACTACCCCGATGAGGTATGGCTCTCGCCGAACGATGAAGGCCTGCTCAACGATGAGCCCATCAGGGCAGTTTATGACCAGGATGATCTGCTCAGTTCGGTACAGCTTGCCGAGATCAATAGCGCCCGACCCGAACGCGGGATATGCACTCTCCCCTTTACACGTCTCGATACCAGGGAACAGGTCTGGATACCCGTCAACCTGCTTGAGAACATCTATGCCAGCAATGGCATGTCTGCAGGCAACAATCCTGAAGAGGCCCGAGTTCAGGCCCTGTCCGAAATCTTTGAACGCGGGATCAAGTTCAGGATCCTGCGTGAAGGCATTTGCCTGCCCGAGATTCCTGCAGAAGTCATTGCGCTTTACCCGCAGATCACATCTGCTATTGATGCCATCCGTGAGGCCGGGTTCACACTCCTCATACGTGATGCCTCACTGGGCGGTCGCTACCCGGTGATCAGCGTCACGCTGCTCAACCCCCAGGATGGAAGCTGTTTTGCCAGTTTTGGTGCCCACCCGCTGTTTGAAGTCGCACTTGAACGGACCGTTACCGAGCTACTGCAGGGACGAGCACTGGAGGATATGAAGGGATTTTCCCTGCCCAGCATCGATCAGGACGAGGTGGCATCGGTAGAGAACCTTGAAACCCATTTCATTGATTCCAGCGGACTGATTCACTGGCGCTATTTCAATAACCAGCCTGATTTTGAATTCGTACACTGGAACTTCGAGGGGGCTTCATCAGAACAGTACAGACAACTCTGCGCTTTGCTAGAGGATGATGGCCAGCATATCTATCTGAGAGATTACGAGCATATGGGTTTCTACACCTGCCGCATCCTGGTGCCCGGCTTCTCTGACATCTATCCGCCTGAAGACCTGTGGTATGCCAACAATAATGCCGCCATCGATATTCATGACTGTCTGTGGGCATTACCGGAACCCAGCCACAACCAGCTCCAACGACTACAGTCCTGGCTTGATGAAACCCAGGTCGATGAATTTGCGCCCATGCATGAACTGGCAGGCCTTAGGCCTGCCAGTGACTCATACTGGAATCACTTTCGTGTGGGTGAACTCAGGCTCTGGGTAGCCCTGGCCATGGACAGGCTCGATGATGCACTTGCCGCACTTGCCTGGATAGAAGAGATCGACAGCCTGCCTGAAGACAGAAGACAACTATTGCAATGCGTTCGTCACCTCATCGAACTGGACGGGACCAGCGGCTACGAACCGGTCCTGGCGTCCCTGCATGGTGATCACACCCTTAGAACCGCAAGGCAGTGTCTAACGGGTAAGGTACGTTTCGCTGGTATCCCTGCTCCCGCAGAAGACCCTTTCCACCAGCGGCTGCTGGAAGCCTATGACAAGGCCTGGCAACAACGACAGTTATCAGCCTAGAGCCATTTCATTCCAAAGGTCTCCTTCAGGCCTGAGAGGATGAAGGTAGGCAGGGCCGAGATACAGATCACCATGATCAGGTGTTTAAACTCCAGTGGCTCGGTGCCGAAGGCCAGTCCTCCCAGGGGACTATAGATCAGCCCCAGCGACAGGAGCGCCGAGCCTGTAACGGCCATCAGCAGGTAGCGGTTAGAAAAAGGATTGCGCCGATACAGGGTAGTAAAGGTACGGGCATCAAAGATGTGGAAGATCTGTCCAAAGATAATGGTCATAAAGGCAACTGTCTGGGCATATTCAAGGGTTGCGCCTCGGTCCAGGGCAAAATCGAACATGAAGTAAGTGGTATAGCCCAGGACCAGCCCGCGTATGACGATACGGGCAGCCAGGTTATCGGCAAAAAAGCCCGCATTACCTGCCACGGGTTTGCGCTGCATTATCCCCTCTTCTTCATTATCAACACCGAGTGCCAGGGCAGGTATCCCGTCACTGACCAGGTTGACCCAGAGAATCATCAGGGGAGCCAGGGTTAACAGTGGCTCATCGCCCATCAGCAGGAAGGCAAACAGAATGGCAGCGACTTCACTGACGTTTGCGGTCAGGGCCTGACGGATAAACTTGCGCATGTTGTCGTAGATGCGACGCCCTTCCCGCACCGCCTTGACGATTGAGGTGAAATTATCATCCAGCAGGACCAGGTCAGCGGCATCCTTGGCGACATCGGTACCGGTAATCCCCATGGCTACTCCAATATTGGCTGAACGCAGGGCCGGTGCATCGTTAACGCCGTCACCGGTCATGGCAACCACTTCACCGTTTGCCTGCAGTGCCTTGACGATACGCAACTTATGCTCTGGAGTGACGCGGGCAAATACCACGGCATTGTTAACGGCTTCATTCAGGTCACGATCGGCCATCTTGTCCAGCTCGGCACCGGTATAGACGCGATCATCATCGCTACGCTTCATACCGATTGCACGTGCTATGGCCTCCGCAGTGCCTGCATGGTCACCAGTGATCATAATGGTATGTATCTGGGCACTGTGACACTCATCGACAGCACCCGGTACCTCGAGACGTGGCGGATCCATAATGCCGTGTATACCGAGGAATACGAAGCCCTGTTCATAGTCCTCCTGGGTCAGGTCAAGGTGATGCGGTTCTATAGGTTTAAAGGCCACTGCCAGGGTACGCAGGGCACGAGAAGAAAAATCAGCAATGGCATCATGAATAGGCTGTTCGACCGAGCCATCCAGCACATGCTCCTCACCACAGAGATAAACCTTGTCACTACGGTTCAGAATGATGTCTGGCGCGCCCTTGGCCACGACATAGTAATTACCATCAAGCGCCCTGATCACGATGCTCATCAGCTTGCGTGATGAATCGAATGGAAAGCTATGGATGATTTCCGCCCCTGCCTCGACCAGCCCTTTCTTGGTGATGCCGGCCTTGGCAGCGACCACGGCAAGGGCACCCTCGGTAGGCGTACCCTGGATACCGTGCACACCCTCACGGTTAACCAGCAACGCTTCATTACAGGCTGCCGACATGCGCAGGAAATAATTCAGCTCATCGATGGACTGGGGATCGACCTCTTCGCCATTGCGATCGAGAAATTTGCCTTCGGGTTCATAGCCTTCACCTGTGACATCAAAGCTGTGGCCACCGCTGAAGATTGACAGTACCTGCATCTTGTTCTGGGTAAGCGTGCCGGTCTTATCCGAGCAAATCACGGTTGAGGAACCCAGGGTTTCGACGGAGGCCAGTTTCCGTGTCAGGGCCTTGTTCTTCACCATGCGCTTGGCACCGAGGGTAAGCACAATCGTGACCACGGTAACCAGGCCTTCCGGGATAGCGGCGACGGTCAGGGAAATACCGGTATTGATGATCTCAATCCAGTCCATGCCCTGTTCGAGGCCAATCCCCACTATGGCCGCTACAACGGCAAAGGCCGCACCGATGAGTACGCGTGACAGGGCCTCGACGCGTTGCTGCATTGGTGTCTTGGTTTCCTCCGTCGTGTACAGCATCTGGGCGATATGCCCCATCTCGGTTTTCATGCCGGTGCTGGTCACAATGCCTACACCATGACCCGTCGCGACAACGGTACCCATGAAGCCCATGTTGTACTGATCGCCAAGGGGCACCTCTTCCTCGGTGATTGCCATGGGTTGTTTCTCAGAGGGTTCAGACTCACCCGTCAGGGCAGCCTCATCAATTTGCAGCTGTGTGGCCTCGACCAGGCGCACATCGGCAGAGACGATGCTGCCGGTATCGAGCTTGAGGAGGTCACCAGGCACGATGTCACTGGCCGGAATCTTATTCCACTCCCCTTCACGCATAACCAGTGCCATGGGTGCCGACATCTCGTTCAGGGAATCCATCGACTTCTGCATGTTCAGTTCCTGCACGAAGGAGATGAGGATATTGATCATCACGATAACGCCAATAACAACGGCATCGACCATATGGTCGATATACAGAGACATGGCCGCGCCAATGAGCAGGATGATAATGAGTGGATTTCGAAACTGCTGGAGCAGCAACATGAATGGCGATGTCTTTTCTTCTCCACTCAGTTCATTAGGGCCCGAATCAATTAGACGTCGTTCGGCCTGTTCTGAGGTAAGCCCCGTTTCCAGGTTGGTTTTAAGCTCTGAGACTACTTGCTCAACTTCGACGCC
>JAAUXZ010096847.1_pt1 | contig 10202 bp, 9 predicted proteins | sample 7278131 | NCBI WGS metagenome assembly JAAUXZ01 (sample SAMN14350119, study PRJNA611818) | marine sediment metagenome | isolation source: surface marine sediment (3m) | place: French Polynesia: Moorea | collected 2018-08
CGGCCACGTCGGTGCAGGATTCCGGGTCTATGCAACGCGACGCTTTCTGTTGCGAGCCGAGTACAAGAGCTACGTGGTGTTCACGAGCCGTGACGAAAACGAGGAAATAGAGGAATGGAAAGTCGGTTTCGCGTTCTTTTTCTGATCGCTGCGATGATCAGCCTGTCGGGTTGCGCAGCGACCAAGAACCTGTTCGGTTTCGGCCAGGAGGAAGCGCCGCCGCCGTCGGCCGAGCCGCCGGGGCAGGTCATCGATCCCGAGGTCGAGAGACGCGAGGTCAAGGAGCCAGCGATCGATCGCGAGGACTTCGAAGTCGGAGCGTTTGTCGGCGTTATGAGCGTCGAGGACTTCGGCAGCGACGTCGTCTACGGCGCGCGGCTCGCCTATCACATCACTGAAGGGTTTTTCGTCGAAGGCACCGTAGGCCGCACCGACACGGGGTTGACGAGCTTCGAGGAACTCTCCGGCGACGCGCGTCTCATCAATGACAGCGAACGCCAGTACACGTATTACAACCTGAACCTCGGCTACAACGTGTTGCCGGGCGAGATCTTCATCGGCGAGGGCCGTGCCTATAACAGCCACCTGTACCTCATCGGCGGGCTGGGGTCCACGGAGTTCGCCGGAGACGATCGTTTCACGGTCAATTTCGGCTTCGGCTACCGCCTGCTGCTCACCGACTCGGTAACGTTCCACCTGGACTTCCGGGACCACCTGTTCGACATCGATCTGACCGGTGAGGAAAAGACGGCTCACAATCTGGAAGCCCATTTCGGCTTCACGGTGTTCTTCTGAGGAAAAGGTCACGGTTTGAGGCGTGGTCTAGGGGATAAGGTAGTGTTATGGAAAAAAGCATCTTGATAGTTGGTCGCTTCTTGTTCCTGATGCTGGTGATCGGTGCCGCATCGGGTTGCAGCAGTACCGAGCCGTGGGTGAAGCCCTACGAGCGTGACAGGCTTGCGGACCCGATCATGGCACTGGACGGTGATCCGGTGTCGTCCTCGTACCTGCTACACGTCTACGAAGCTCGTGAAGGCGCTCGCGGCGGCGAAGGTGCTGCCGGCGGCGGTTGTGGATGTAACTAGGGAGCAGATCGGGCGATGAACCTGAAACAGCGACTGTTACTTGCAATCCTGCTAGCTGGTCTCGGCACGGCACACGCGAGCGTGCTGCCGGATGACCGCTCGGACGCGCTGTATCACCGCTACGACGGTGGCGGCGTGACGATCGACGGGCCGTCGGTACTCGTCCGCAAGCGTGTCGGCAAGAACCTCTCCATGGTTGGGAACTACTACGTCGACTATGTCAGCTCGGCATCGATCGACGTCGTTACGACGGCAAGCCCGTACACCGAGGAGCGCACGCAGTGGTCACTGGGCATAGACTACTTGCGCGGCAACACGACCATGCGTGTTGGCTATACCAGTAGTGAAGAGTCCGACTACGACGCCGAGACATACAATATCTCTGTCAGCCAGGACATGTTCAGCGCCCTGACGACGCTGACGCTCAGCTATGGACTCGGGGACGACCTCGTTGGCAAGTCCGATGACGAAACCTTCGAGCGCGACCTCGACCGACAGACCTACGGTGTGGGCCTGACGCAGATCTTCACCAAGAACCTGATCACGACGCTCAACTTTACGACGGTCACCGAAGAGGGCTACCTGAACAACCCGTACCGATCCGTTCGCTACCTGGATTCCGGAACCGCCCTGGGCTACAGCTACGAGGGTGAGCTATACCCCAACACCCGGACCAGTAACGCGATCGGCCTGCGGGCAAGGTACTACCTGCCGTACAGGGCGGCTATCGAGAGCGAGTATCGCTTCTACACCGATACCTGGGACATCGACGGCCACACGGCGTCGTTGATGTACATACATCCCTGGCGGGACTTCACGTTCACCGGCAAGGTTCGTTATCACGACCAGACGGGCGCGCACTTCTACGCCGATATCTTCCCGCGGGCGCAGGCGACCAACTTCCGCGGCCGGGACAAGGAGCTGAGCCCGCTGACCAGTACCACTGTTACGCTCAAGGCGTCCTACGAGTTCCTCAATGACAGCCAGGGCTGGGGCTTCCTCAAGCGGGGCTCCGTTACTGCGTCGGTCGATATGCTGATGATCGATTACGAGGACTTCTCGGATCTGCGGTTCGGCGCGCCACTGGGCGAGGAACCGTTGTACGAGCTGGACGCCAACGTCTACCAGGTGTTCTTCTCCTTCTGGTACTGATCACCCGCGCCGGCGTGCGCGACCTTAAATGGTACGATTGCCCGGTCCGTAAACCGGGTCTGCGCAAATGACTGAACTCATCGTCGTTGCCGTCGTTCTGCTGATCGCGTTCGGCGTCGTCCTCTACAACCGCCTCATCCGCAGTCGCAACCGCGTCGATACGGCGTGGAGCGACATCGACGTGCAGCTGCAGCGCCGACATGACCTCGTGCCGCGGCTGGTCACGGCCGTCGACCAGTACGCGAAATACGAGCGTGCCACGCTGGAAGCGGTGACCGAACTGCGCGGCGAAGCGATGCGCGTGGCTGACGTTCGCGCCCGCGGCAAGGTCGAGGAGAAGCTGAGTGCCGGCATCGAAAAGATCATCGCCCTCGCCGAGAGCTACCCTGACCTCAAAGCGAACGAGAATTTCATGGCCCTGCAGCGTGAACTCGTCGAGACCGAGAATTACCTGCAGTTTGCTCGCCGCTACTACAATGGTTCCGTGCGCGATTTCAACACTATGACCGAGACGGTACCGTCGAACATCATCGCCGGCTGGTTTCGCTTCGCCGCGCGAGAGTTCTTCCAGAAGACATCCGACGAAGCGGCGAACGTACCGCTGGTGAAGCTCGGATCGGTCGAATGAAACGCTATCTGCTGTTGCTGCTACCGCTCGTCGCGGTCGCCGACGAACGCATCCTTGATTTCCACAGCGAGATCCGGGTGATGACCAACGGCATGATCGAGGTGACGGAGACGATCAAGGTGCGCGCCGAGGGGAACCGCATCCGGCGCGGCATCTACCGCGACTTCCCGACGGAGTACGAAGACAGGCTCGGAAACCGTTACGAAGTCGACTTTGCGCCCATGGCCGTGCTGCGCAATGACCGTGGCGAACCCTGGCACACGGACGCCTATCGCGACGGCGTCCGGACTTACTTCGGCAGCGCCGACCGGTTCATCGAGCACGGCGTGCACACCTACACGTTTCGCTACGAGGCGAGTCGCATGCTCGGCTTCTTCGACGAGCACGACGAACTGTACTGGAACGTCACGGGCTTCGACTGGGCGTTCCCGATCGACACGGCGAGCGCCACCGTCATGCTCGAGTTCGATACGCCACTCGCCGGCATCACGCACGAGGCCTACACCGGCCGCTTCGGGGCGCAGGGCAGGGACTACAAGTCGCATATCGATTCGTCGCGGCGGGTTCACTTCGAGGCGACAAAACCGCTGTCGCCGGTCAACGGCCTGACCATCGTCGTCGGGTGGCCCAAGGGATTCGTGACCGAGCCGACGAGTGCCGAACGGATAGGCTGGCTGCTGAAAGACAACCGCAACCTGCTCGCCGCGGTCGTTGGTTTCCTGGTGCTGCTCGCCTGGTATATCCCCGTCTGGCACCACTACGGCAGGGATCCGGAAGCCGGCGTCGTCGTAACGCGCTACGAGCCGCCACAGGGCTATTCCCCGGCGTCGCTGCGTTACATCCGCCAGATGTACTACGACGACAAGGTGATGACAGCCGCGGTCGTGAATCTCGCCGTCAAGGGCTACCTCGAGATCAAGCGCCGCGGCAGCAAGCACTGGCTCATCAGGAAGGACTCGGATGTGCTGCGTCCGCCGCTGGCCGCGGGAGAACAGGAGTTGTTTGCCGGTCTCTTCAAGGGTCAGTCGCAGATCGAGCTGGACGACGAGAACCACGAGGTGCTCGGAGAGGCGCGCGGCGCACATCGCGAGTCGCTGGAACAGGACTACAAACAGAAGTACTTCAAGACCAACGCCTGGGTCAGCTTCCCGGGTGCGATTATCCTGCTGGCGACGGTACTGATCGCCTTCAATATCGGTCGCGGCGCGACACCCGCGGTCATCGCCATGGTCGTGGTTTCGTTCATCTCGATGGCGGTCTTCGCATTCATCATGAGGGCACCGACGATGCGCGGCCGCAAGCTGCTGGACGAAATGCTCGGTTTCAGGGACTTCCTCGAAGTCGCCGAGAAGGACGAGCTGAACCTCCGGAACCCGCCGGCCAAAACGCCGGAGCTGTTCGAGGCGCTCCTGCCGTTCGCGCTGGCGCTCGGCGTCGACCAGCAGTGGTCTGAGCGTTTTGCGCAGGTCCTGGCAAGGATCCGTGGTCCCGACGGCGATGCCTACCGACCCTCGTGGTACAACGGGTCCTGGAACAGCGCACGGTTATCGAAAACAACCAATAAGCTGTCGAGCAGCCTCAACTCGGCAATCAGCAGGTCGGTATCGCCGCCCGGTTCCTCTTCCGGTGGCGGTGGTGGCGGCTTCTCCGGTGGCGGCGGTGGCGGCGGCGGGGGAGGCGGCTGGTAATGCCCGTTCGAATCATACTTTTTTCATGCCTGCTGGTACTGTCGGCTTGTGGGCAGCGTGCCGAGGAAGTGAGGCAGGACGCGGCAGACCGCGTCTTCCTGAACGGCGCGGTGTACACGGTGAATGCCGAGCGCAGCTGGGCGGAAGGCGTTGCCATCACTGACGGCCGGATCGTCTACGTCGGCGACGACGAAGGTGCCGCAGCGTATATCGGGCCCGCGACCGAGGTCATCGACCTGGTCGGGCAGATGCTGCTGCCGGGGTTCCACGACTCGCACATACACATCCTCACAGAGGAGATGTCGGACGAGGAGTGCGATCTGCTGCGCATCGAGACCGTCGAAGAAGTGGCCGATGAGCTCCAGGCGTGTACTGAGCTGCGTGGCCTGGGCGAGGAGCGCTGGATCAAAGGCGGCGGATGGGGCGAATGGCTGTGGCCGGACGCTAATCCGGGGAAGGAGCTGCTTGACCAGCTGTTCCCCGACCGGCCCGTGTATCTCACGTCCAGTTTCGGCCATGCCGCCTGGGTCAACAGCAAGGCGCTGGAGATCGCCGGCATCGACGCCGATACGGAAGACCCTGTGGCCGGCATCATCGAGCGCGATCCCGAGACCGGCGAGCCGAGCGGCACCCTGCGTGAGACCGCGATGGCCTTGGTAGACGAACGGATATCGCTGACCTTCGAGCTGCGCAAGAAAAAGACCCTTGCCGGCATCGCGCTGTGCCATGCGAACGGCATCACCGCAATAATCGAGCCCGGTGTCGGGCTCGAGCATATGGAGCAGATCCTGGCCGTCGCCGACGACGGCGAGTTCGATATCCGTGCCGTAGCCTCATTATCTCCGCTTGGCTGGCATGCCGGCGTATTCGGCGACGAGGTATTCGAATTCCTGGCCGGGCGGGACGAATGGCGACGACCCAACCTCGACGTCGACTCCGTCAAGATCTACCTCGACGGCGTCATCGAGTTCGGCACCAGCCCGCTGCTGGAACCTTACGAAGACCCGAAATACGGCAGCGGCGAATTCTTCTACGAACAGGAGGTCGTTAACGACTACTTTACGCGGCTCGACGCGATGGGATTGCAGGTTCACGTGCATGCGATTGGCGACGCCGCGATCCGCCAGGCGCTCGACGGTTTCGAAGCCATGCGCGCGGCCAACGGCATGTCCGACAACCGGCACCAGATCGTGCACCTGCAGCTCATTCACGAGGACGACCGACCGCGTTTCGCCGAGCTCAACGTCGGCGCCGTGTTCCAGCCGTCGTGGGCCTACCCTGATGAGACAGCGATCGAACTCGACATCCCGATGATCGGCGAGGAGCGCACCTGGCAGATGTACCCGATCGCGAGCGTGCAGCAAGCCGGTGGACGCATCGTCGGTGGCAGCGACTACTTCGTCTCCGACCTCGACCCGTTGCCCGCAATTGAGACAGCAATCACGCGACAGGACCCGTGGACGAACGACGGGCCTGTGCTAAACGAGGACGAGCGCGTCGATCTGGCGACGATGATCGAGGCCTACACGATCAACGGTGCCTACCAGATGGGTCTCGAAAAGGAACAGGGCTCGATCGAAGTGGGGAAGCGCGCCGACCTGGTCGTGCTGGACCGCAATCTGTTTGAACTTCCCGCTTCCGAAATCAACGAAGCGAAGGTAGTAATGACTATTTTCGACGGAAGGACCGTCTACGAATGACCCAAGTCGTGTACCGCCGCAGGTCGCACAGTGCCCTGCCCAACGTGATCTTCGCGTTGCTCATCGGCAACGGGCTGATCTTCGCCCTGCAGCAAATGCAACAGCCGTTTACGCTCTATTACCTGGCGCTTTGGCCCTTTGGGGACGGTGCGTATCCAAGCTTCGATCAATTCCAGGCGGCCTGGCCCCGGTTGGCGGCGCCCTTCGCGCCCTGGCAGCTCCTGACCTACGGCTTCATGCATGCCGACACGATGCACATCTTCTTCAATATGTTCGGCCTCTGGATGTTCGGCCGTGACCTCGAGAACCTGTGGGGTCCGCGCCGCTTCCTGGTCTACTTCCTGGTTTGTGTCGTGGGTGCGGGATTCGTGCAGCTCGCTGTTGCTGCGTTCCAGGGCGGCTACTATCCGACCGTCGGCGCCTCGGGCGGCGTATTCGGGATCCTGCTGGCGTTCGGACTGACCTTCCCGAACCGCATCATCGTGCCATTGTTTCCGCCGATCCCGATGCGGGCGATCACTTTCGTGTTCATTTTCGGCTTGCTGGAGCTTTATTTCGGCGTTTCCGGGGCAGCGCCGGGTGTCGCTAACTTCGCGCACCTGGGTGGTATGCTCTTCGGCTTCCTGCTGTTGCGGTACTGGAGAAAGAAGCGGCGATGAATAGCCTGCTCGCACTCGTTGTTGCCACCGCGGTCCTGGTCCTGATACCGGGGCCGAACGTCGCGCTGATCGTCGCCAACAGCCTCAAATTCGGTTTCCGGATGGGTGTGGTCACGGTCCTCGGCACCACTGCGGGGCTCGCGATACAGCTGGTGCTGGTGGTTGCCGGGATGGCGGCGGTGATCCAGTTCGCGGCTGATGCGCTGACCTGGATCCGCTGGGCGGGCGTCGTCTACCTGGTCTGGCTCGGCGTACGGACCTGGCGTGCACCGGCCAGCAACCTGTCCGAAGTCCAGGCCGCCCCGGTGCTGTTCTGGCGAGGCTGCCTGCTGGCGGCAGTGAATCCCAAGACGCTATTGTTCAATGCGGCGTTCATCCCGCAATTCACGGGCCCCGCAACGAGCCCGATGGCGGTTGCCGCGCTCTTCCTGGCCGTGGTGTTCGTCGGGGATGTGCTGTGGGCCGGTTTCGCCAGCTCCGCGCGCCGCGTGCTCGTCCGCTACGCGGTATGGCGAAATCGCCTGACGGGGTTGTTCCTGACCGCTGCCGGCATCGGACTCGCACTCTCACGGCGGTAGGCTGCAACCAATGGCCATGGGCCGGCATCTAATTCTGAAACGCAGACAGGGGGCACTATGACGATCAAGCGCAGGGAATTTCTGGGCCACATGGCAGCCGGCAGCGCTGTGCTGAGCATGCCCGCGTTCCTGTCCGGCTGCGGCGTACAGACCGCGACAGCGGTCGGCGACGTGACGCCCGAAAACCCGTTTATGACCTGGTTCGGCGTTGACCAGGCGACCACGGCACGTGTCATGTCCGAGCTGACCGCCCGGGGCGCCGACGCCGCGGACCTCTATTTCCAGCACACGCGCAACAACTCGCTGTCGCTGGAGGACGGTATCGTCAGTAACGCGAGTTCCGGAATCCAGCAGGGCGTCGGGCTGCGCGTCGTGATTGGCGAGCAGACTGGTTACGCGTTCACCGAGGACCTGACGCTGCCGTCGATGCTGGCCGCGGCCCGAACCGCATCGGCAATCGCGTCCGGGAGTCGCGTAGCGGCACCTCAGGCGTTCAACCCGCTGGCGAGCGGCGACCTGTACACGACAGCGGTGCCGTGGAGCGATGTCGGCATCGATCGGAAATTGCCGGTGCTGAAGCTCGTGGAGCAAAAGGCCAAATCAATGGAGCCGTCGATCGACAAGGTCGCGGTCTACTGGGCAGACGCCGACGAACGGGTCATGATCGCAACGCTCGACGGCAAGCTCGTCACCGACCATCGCCCGATGACGCGCGTGACGGTCGTTGTAACGGCGAAAAAGGACGACCAGGTCCAGACCGGCTATTCGAACATCGCGGCGCGCGAGGAATTCGACTGGTACACCGAGGAGCGCCTGACGCGGATGGTCAGGGAAGCGGTGGATCGCACGATGATCCAGTTCGAAGCCCGTCGTCCGCCTGCCGGCGAGATGCCCGTCATTCTTGCCGCCGGTGCGAGCGGCATCCTGTTGCACGAGGCGATCGGTCACGGCATGGAGGCAGACTTCAACCGCAAGGGCACCAGCATCTACTCCGACATGATCGGCAAGAAAGTCGCCGAGCCATTCGTCACCGTCGTCGACGAGGCGACGATTCCGCGGGAACGCGGCGCACTGAACTACGACGATGAAGGCAACAGGGCGGGCCGCACCGTGCTGGTCGAGGACGGCATCCTGCGTTCCTACCTGCACGACCAGATCAGCGCGAAACAATACCAGCTGCAGCCTACCGGCTCCGGGCGCCGCGAATCTTACAAGTTCGCACCGATGCCGCGCATGACCTGCACGTTCATGGAAAGCGGGCCGCACACGAAGGACGAGATCGTCGCGGCCGTCGATCACGGCATCATCTGCGAGACGTACACGAACGGGCAGGTGCAGATCGGCGCCGGCGACTACACGTTCTACGTCAAGAACGGCTGGCTCGTCGAGAAGGGCAAGATCACGGCCCCGATCAAGGACGTCAATATCATCGGTAATGGCCCGGAATCGCTGAAGCGCATCACGATGGTTGCCGACGACGCGCGCCTGGATACCGGCGGCTGGACCTGCGGAAAGAATGGCCAGCGCGTGCCGGTTTCGCAGGGCATCCCGACCGTGCTGGTCTCCAAGATGACGGTGGGAGGCGAAAATGCCGGCTGATCTTCAAGACCGTGCGGTGCAGGCCGTCGAGCTGGCGCAGGGCGCCGGCGCGGACGAGGCGTGGGCGACAGCCAGCCAGGGACGCGACGTCGAGTTCGGCTATCGCGACGGTGCACTCGAAAAGGTCAAGGACACCACGTCGCGGAGCCTCGCCGTGCAGGTTTACGCCGACGGCCGTTACTCCAGCCACACGACCACGGACCTGAACCCGGACCGATTGCAGAGTTTCGTTTCGGAGGCCGTTGCGATTACCCGTGCGCTGGAGCCGGATCAATTCCGCATGATCACGCCGGCCGCCCTGTTCGCCGGGCGACCCGAGACCGATCTCGACCTCGTCGATGCGCGCGTCGCCGCGATCGACCGGGAGCAAAGACTCGAGTGGTGCCAGGCGCTGGATGCGGGGACGACGCATCATGAGCGCGTCATCTCGGCCACGGCAGGCATCTACGACGGATCGCAGACGTCCGCGTCGGCAAGTAGTAACGGTTTCAGCGGTTCTCACGAATCGACGTACTGCTGGTACGGCTCCAGCGTCACGATGATGGACCGCGACGAGCGGCGCGCGGAGGACGGATACTACGTCGGCGGCGTGCACGTCGGTGCCTTGCCCGAGGCATCGGAGGTCGCGACCATCGCGCTCGAACGCACGCTGGCGCGCCTCGGTGCCGAAAAAGGGCCGACGGTGAAGACCACGATGCTGGTCGATGCACGGGCTGCCGCATCGTTGGTCGGCCGGCTGCTGCGCCCTGCAAGTGCGCGCGCCGTGCACCAGGGCCGGTCTTTCTGGTCGGGGCTTGCAGGTGAACGGGCCTTCGGCCGCCAGCTAACGATCGTCGACGACCCGCTGATTCCGCGCGCTATGGGCTCCCGGCTCTTCGACAACGAGGGTATCGCCGCGCGACGGCTGCCGATCGTGGAAGCGGGCGTCGTGCGCAATCTGTACGTTGATACCTACCACGGCCGCAAGGCGGACATGCAGCCGACGACCGGCACGCAATCGAACCGCGTGGTCAAGCCAGGTGAACAGTCACTCGCCGAACTGATTGCAGCCGTCAGTGACGGCGTCTACGTAACGTCGTGGCTGGGCGGCAATGCGGACAGCTCGTCCGGCGA
>JAAUXZ010138772.1_pt1 | contig 10192 bp, 6 predicted proteins | sample 7278131 | NCBI WGS metagenome assembly JAAUXZ01 (sample SAMN14350119, study PRJNA611818) | marine sediment metagenome | isolation source: surface marine sediment (3m) | place: French Polynesia: Moorea | collected 2018-08
CGATAGGCTACGCTCTGTTCGTGGAGCTGGCGTCGATACTCAGAAGGAGTAGTCGACACTCAGGCTGATGGTACGTCCGACAATCGGCCGTGCGCGGACAACCGTGTCCGAGCTGCCGCCCATCGAACCTTCTTCCACTTCCGTGACGCCGAACTCGTCAAACAGGTTGTTTGCACTGACCGAGACGAACAGGTCCTCGGTAATCGCATACGTCGCGAAGGCATTGAAGTACGCGTAGGCCTCCATCTCCAGCTCGTTGCTGTCCTGCGTGTACGCATCCGACGTGCCGATCACGTTGAGACCGAACGAATGCATGCCGATGAAGTACGTCGGCGTCAGCGAATAGACCCATTCGGCCTGGCGCCGCGGCCTGTTACCGATAAGCTCAGCGACGTTCGAGTCGTCGATCTCGGCGTCCGTGTAAACGACGTAGCCGCGCAGATCGAGATTGCCGTCGCCGATCTCCCAGTTCGCGCCACCTTCGACTTCCAGTCCCCAGGACTCGTATTCGCGCAGGCGCACTTCGCTACCACCGCCCTCCTCGATCGGTTTCGGCTCGGAGTTGACGTCCTCGGTCTGGTTGAAGAACAGCGTTGCCGCCAACGCGTAACCGCCGGTCCGATACTTCACACCGACTTCCGCCTGGTCGACGAAATTCTCGACCGCATCGTCGGCGGCCGTGTTGCCGCTCAGGAACACGCCCGGGTTGTCGAACAGGCGATCCGTATTGGCTCGGAAGCCTTCGCTGTAGCGCGCGAAGACGGCCAGATCGTCGCTGAACGTGTAGTTACCACCGAAGGAGAACGAAGTCTCACTCCAGTCCCACGCCGCGGAGGTCGCATCGCGCTGGTTGAAGACCGTCGCATCCTGCTCGGGCGGATCGATGACGTTGTTGCCATCGATGTCAGATCCGCCTGCTGCGGATGTTTCCGAGCCGAACAGGTAGAAGCCGCTCGCCTCGCCATCGTCGTAGCGAACACTCGCATCGATACTCAGGTTGTCGCCTACGTTGAAGGCGAAGTTGGCGTAGAAAGCGTCGATATCGGTCTCGAGTCGCGTATCGCGTGTGCAGCAGTATCCCCAGTCCGGCACGCCATGCGAGATCATCCCGCCACTGGTGAGCGGAACGCCGCCTGCAAACGCGTCGAGCAGGCGAGTATTGTCGGCCACGTCGGCGAGGAATGCCTGCCAGTACCACTGGATATCGATGTCCTGCGTCGCTTTGTAATAACCAACGGTAATGTCGACGTTCTCGAGGGACTTGGTAACGCTGAAATCACCGGTCCAGTTGTCGAGACTCGTCAGGTCGTTATCGAAAGTGTGGATCCGCTGCAGCAGGCCGTTGCTATTCAGGCCCGCGACTTCAGCATCCGTCAAAGCCTGCCCGGCATTCGGCCCGCTCACGTAGCGCAGCTCGTCGACCCCTTCCAGGTTGGTCGACAGGGCGCTCGCATCCGCCACGGAATTGACGGGGCTTACCTGCGCGGTAAACGGTCCCATGAATCGGCCTTCCTTTTTCGACGTCCTGAACTTGGCATCCACGAACCAGTCATTATCGAGGTCGAACGAGGCTTCGGCGCCGAAAGCGACTTCCTCGGCCTGGTTGCCGTCCGAAATACTGCTGATCCGTCCTTCGCCACTGCGCCCTACGCTCAGAATCTGCTGCAGGTCGTTCGAATGCGGTGTCGATTCGGATGCGTCGAAACCGGGTACCGAATCCCAGTTCGGGCTGCCGTCTGATCCGGTCACGCGTACCGGCATGGGCAGGTAAGTCGGCGTCGAGTCGTCCAGTACCTTGACGTAACCCCGGATATAGCCGTTTTGCAGCTCCCGGGTCACGTTGCCCTTGACCTGGAATCCTTCCGAGTGCCGGAATTCGAGTTCCCGGGGGCCCTCACCGGTACGGTAATAGCCGCCGACGTGGAACTGCCAGTCGCCGTTGCCGACGGGCGAACCGTACTCGAAGTTCGTCCGGAAGTGGTCGTAGCTGAGCCCGGACGTAAAGCCGATGCGCCCGCCTTCCTCGCTACCGTCCTTGCTGATGACGTTGATAACGCCGCCGGGCGAGTTGCTTGCCAACGTGGCGGCGGAACCGCCACGAATCGCCTGCACGCGCGCGGTCGTCCAGTCGATCCTCAGGAACTGGTCTGCCGTACCGACAATAATGTCGCCATATTGAAGTACGGGAAGCCCGTCCTCCATCAGTTGCACATACTTCGAGCCACCGGATGCGACGGGGATGCCGCGCATCGAGATATTGGTGTTGCCGTCGCCGGCCGATGCCTCGGACCGAACGCCCGGAATATTCCGAAGGATTTCCGCCGTAGACCGTGGTACCGAACTGCCGATATCGTCGCTTCCGAGAGTGGTGACCGTAACGCTCGAGTCGAACTGGGTTTCATCAGATCGCGGCACGGCCGTTACGACAATTTCTTCGAATATGTCGCTACTGCGCTTGCCGGTTGCCTGATCGTCATCCTGGGCAAGGCCCGGAACCGCGAAGCCCAGCATTGCTGTTCCCAGCAGCAGTCCAGTGATCGTGAAGCGACGATTCCGCCGCGTGGTGGAAGGATAAGGTTTCATAGTCAGCTCCCCTTTTTCTTCGTTGTCCGCCACGAAGTGCTGCTCTACCGCCGCGCCCCCCGGGCGAAGGTGAAACCGATGGAAACTCCAGTTTACAACCGATTGCAAGGATATTGCAACCGGTTGTAATTTTGAGGTCTAAAAGTGCCGCGCATGCGGCAGCTTCGCCTGTTGGCGCGCGATTGCCGGACTAGAGTCGTGGCTGAGCGATGGACGATTCGCGGATGACGATCGGTGTGGGCAGCAGCTTGGCCTCGATGGGTTCTCCTGCGATGCGCCCGAGCAGGCTCTCGACGAGCAGACGGCCACCCTCCTGGCGGTCCTGCCGGATGCTGGTCAGCGAGGGGTGATAATAAGAGGCGATTTCGAGGTCATCATAACCGACGACCCCGATGTCTTCGGGGACCTTGATATCGGCCTCGCGAAATGCCTTGATGGCCTCGATCGCGTAGAGGTCGCTGAAGGCGAACAGGCCGTCGAAATCGACCCCGGATCGCAGCAATTGGCGGGCCGCGTCGGTGCCCGCGTCGAAGGTGTTGTCCGGTACCCGCAGCAGCCGGCCGTCGTAGTCGATGCCGAACTCCTCGAGCGCGCGCCTGTACCCGGCGAAACGCAGGTCCGCTTCGGGGAGGCTGGTATTGCCGAGATACGCGATCCGGCGCCTGCCCTGCTCGATCAGGTGTCGAGTCGCCACGTAACCGCCCTTTTCGTTATCGCTGCCGACTGTCGTGTACGTCTGATCAGGCGCCGGCGAACCCCAGACCACGAGCCGCGGATAGCGTTCGCCGATGGCATTGATCTCGTCGTGCTCGAGCCCCTGGCCCAGCAGGATCACGCCGTCCGTCCTTCTCGCATCGACGAAGCGACGAATCCAGTCGCCGGACTGCGCCCGCGCCCGTGAGAGCAGCAGCTCATGGCCCTTGTCCGTCATCGCATCAGCGATACCGCCCACGAGTTCCAGGAAGAACGGGTCCGAAATACGCCAGTCGGCGTGCCGGGCACTGGGGATCAGGACGCCGATCATCAGCGACTCTTTGAGGCGGAAGTTGCGCGCCGCCTGGTTCAGTCGATAGTTGTGAGCGTCGGCGATCGCCTTGATTCTCGCCTTGGTCTCGGCGTTGACGAGCGGGCTGTCGGCGAGCGCCCTGGAAACGGTGGATTTCGATACACCCGCGAGACGCGCGAGGTCGGACATCCTGAATTCCTGATGCTCCTCGAGTTGGTCTGGCTTGGATGCAGTTCGTGTCTTGTTCACGTCTTGGGGACCAGCGGCTCTGCATTCCAGCATAGGCGAACCTGAGGAGATTCTGCAACCGGTTGAAATCCGTCGCCCCGCCGGAACAGCGCGATGTCGAATCGGCAAGCTGACGGGAGCACGGCCCGTGCCCGGTCGTATAAGCCGCAATCGTTTCGCCGCGCGAGCCCTTGCTAAAATGTGCCTATGACGACAATCCGCCCCATCATACTGTCGGGCGGAGCCGGTACCCGACTCTGGCCGGCCTCCGTATCGACGTACCCGAAACAGCTTCTGCCGCTCGTGAGCGGCGAATCCACGATGCTGCAGGACACCGTGAAGCGGCTCGACGGCGCCGAAAATACCGCCGATGAAGTCCTGGTCATCTGCAACGAGGACCACCGATTCCTTGTCGCGGAGCAATTGCTCGAGATCGATCGCGGCGCCCGAATCGTGCTGGAGCCCGAAGGCCGCAACACCGCACCCGCCGTTGCGCTGGGGGCGTTCCTCGAAGTCGAGACCGGCGGCGACGCAGTCCTGCTCCTGATGCCGGCCGATCACGTCATTCGTGATGTTGCCGATTTCCAGGCGGCGCTCGACATCGGTCTGGCCGCTGCGCTTGACGGCAAGCTCGTCACATTCGGCATCGTGCCCAACAGGCCCGAGACGGGCTACGGTTACATCAGGGCGATACCAAAGGGTGCTGCGGCCGTTCCCGTGGAATCGTTCGTCGAGAAGCCCGACCTCGATACCGCGAAGACCTACGTCGACAGCGGCGAGTATTTCTGGAACAGCGGCATGTTCCTGTTTCGTGCCGACGCTTACCTCGATGCCCTGAAGCAACTCGCACCCGAGATTCACGAGTGCTGCCGGAGAAGCATCGAGCAACGGCAAACCGAAGGGCAGTTCGTGCGTCCGGATGCCGGTGAATTCCTGCAGTCGCCGTCGGATTCCATCGACTATGCAGTCATGGAGAAAACCGACAAGGCGATGATGGTGCCGCTTAAGGCCGGATGGAGTGACGTCGGCTCGTGGGAGGCATTACACGAGGTCCGGCAAGGGGATGAATCGGGTAATGTGATCGATGGAGACGTTGTAACGCATGATTGTCACAACTCCCTGATCCAGGCCGAAAACCTCCTGGTCACGGCTGTCGGCCTCGAGGATGTAGCCATTCTGCAGACCAAGAACGCGGTCCTCGTCGCCAATATGTCCAGGTCGCAGGACGTCAAGCATATTGTCGACAAGCTGAAGAGCGAGGACCGGGAGGAAACCAGGCAGTACCGGCAGGTGTTCCGTCCCTGGGGCAGCTATGACAGCCTCGAAAACCAGGAAGGCTTCCAGGTCAAGCGCTTGATCGTCAATCCCGGTGAGGTGCTGTCACTGCAGAAGCACGCGCAGCGGGCTGAACACTGGATCGTCGTGCGCGGCAAGGCGCAGATCACGAGGAACGACGAGGTCTTCGACCTCAGCGTCAACGAATCGACCTACATCGCGATTGGTGACGTTCACCGCATTGCGAATCCGTTTGACGAGCCGGTGCATATCATCGAAGTCCAGTGCGGCGACTACCTCGGTGAAGACGATATCGTTCGCCTGGAAGACAATTACGGTCGAGAGGGCACGACCGACTGATCGCCACATGACCCGTCGACGTCCGGCACGGCACGGCCGACGGCAGTGTTTCACTCGCGGGTGATACTCAAGCAATCGCGCATCCGGCCGATACCTAGACGGTGGGACTAACCTTCCGTGATGCCGCATGAGCCAGACCAACATCGGGATCTACATCGACCCTGGTTCGATGTCGGTATTTGCCACCCAGATCCTCGAAGCAATCGATGGAGCACGCGCTGTCGCCGTCCACGATACGGCGCGACGGCTCGTATGGTCCAGTGCCGGTTCCGACGACGCATGGGAGAATGATGCGCAACCGGGCACCTCCGGCGTCGGCGCAGTGTTCCAGGTGGGTGCTGAGAAGAACGTTTTTGTTTTCGACCTGAAACACGCCAGCTCTCGTAGTCGCGTCGGCACGCTAAGCGTCCTGACCCGTTCCCGCAGTCAAGAGACCATCCAGGACGTGCATGCGGCGATCGAGCCTGTCCTGCGCTGCGTCGAGCGACAGATCGACATTAACGCCGAGCTGTCCGCGGTTCGCCATATCCCCAGGGAAGCTCGTCATGGAATGAAGCTGCTCGTCGAACTTGACGAACTCGACGAGAACGAAGATCCGCACGCCAATATCCAGCAGTTGCTCGAGACGAGCGCCCGACACTTTGGCGCGACGTTCTCTGCCGTGCTCCTCCCGGCCCGCGAGATCCAGGCCATTCATCCGCGACCGACAGCGGAGGACAAGTCGAGAGATCGCCAGCTGATGGGCATGCTCGGGTCGCTAATGTCGAAAGCCAAGATGCACCGCAAGGTAACGCGGAGCACGATACGCGGGTCGCATGTGCTTAGCACGCCTGTGTTTGACGCGAGGGACGAGGTGACCGGTGTATTCGTAACCGTGGCAAAAGACGCCTTCTCACAGGACCAGATCCGTCTTTGCAGGGCGATCAGCGCTAAAATCGACGCACTGGGGAATCCGGCGGAAATCACCGCGGCCGGTCCGTTCTCGAGGCACGACTTTCTTCGCTATATCGCGGAGGTCATCAGGCGCGAGAGCACCACGGCCCACGCGGTGCTCATGGTTGATATCGACAAGCTGCACGTCGTGAACGACAGCTTCGGACATATGGCCGGCGACGTGGTGATCAGGAAGGTCCACCGGATTCTGAACGACACCACGAAGCACGGTGACATCGTTGCCAAGATCGACGGCGACGTGTTCGGCGTCTTCCTGCGGGGTGCTAACGAGGATGACGCGGCGCGCAGGGCAGATTTCATACTGCAGTCGGTTGCCGAGGAGAGTACCGAGTACGACAACAAGACCTTCTCGGTAACTGCGAGTATCGGAATTGCATTGGTCCCGGACGTGGTAGCGGATGCGGAAGGGGCACTGAGCACGGCGGAGGTCGCGACGAAATCGGCGAAAGGTCGCGGTGGCAACCGATTCCTCGTCTTCCGGGACCTCGACGCCAGCGTCATGCAGCGACGCAACGACCTCGACCAGGTCAACCTCCTGCAGTCGGCGCTGCTCGACGATCGATTCGTCCTTTTCGCGCAGCCGATCAAGCCCTTGCAGACGGGCGAGACGGCACCCCGCTATGAGATTCTCGTGAGAATGCTGGACGAACAGGGCAATGTATTGCCACCTGACAAGTTCCTGTCGGCAGCCGAACGCTACCAGATGATGGGAGCGATCGACCGTTGGGTCATACGCCGCACGCTCGATCAACTGAGCGCGGCCGATAACCCACTGGAGATAGGTCTGGGGAGTTTCAGCATCAACGTCTCGGCGCAGTCGCTCATGGACAAGGACTTCCTGGAGTTCGTCGAAACACAAGTCGCCGAAAGCGGTGTACCGCCGAATGCGCTGTGCTTCGAGATTACCGAAACATCCATCGTTCGCTCCCTCGAAATGGCACAGCGCTTCATTGCTCGACTGCGGCACCTCGGTTGTCGCGTCGCACTCGACGATTTCGGGACAGGGTATTGCTCATTCGCTTACCTGAAGGACCTTCACGTTCACTACGTAAAAGTCGACGGTGTCTTCGTTCGTGACATGCTGGAGAATCCGCTCTCGGAGGCGATCGTGGTTTCACTGGTCAGAATCGCCGAGGTGATGCCGGCTGCCATCGTCGCCGAGCATGTCGAAACCGACCTGGTTATCCAGCGTCTCCGCCAGCACGGCGTCGGCTTTGCGCAAGGCTTCGGAATCGGCAAGCCCCAACCACTACAAGACGTGCTCGAAGGAATCGGACCGCCCATCGATTTCACGGAGCTGACTACCAAGGTCCGGATCGGGACCTGAGGCCAGCAAGCCGGCCGTCTACCCGGGAGATGCCGTGGCTACGGGTCCGGCGCCCCGGGGTCTTCCTCGATCGATGCCTCGTGATCTTCCAGGACCTGGTACAACGGGAAGTCGACCCAGGTGTCATTGAGGTAATTGAGCTCCGGTACCTCTTCTTTCGGGTCCACGATCAGGTTGTAGATCGACGGATAGGCCATCTCCATGATCGCGTAAGTTTCTTCATCCATTTCCCGGAGCAATAGTTTCCAGTTGCGCCACTTGACGCCGAACAGCACATTGCCGATGTAGATGACCACGGACTCCCGGGCAGAATTGTCGGTCTTACCCAGCAGGAAATCGGCCTGGTCGACACCGTCGTACACCCGGTCGGTCGGCAGATCGGCACCGATGATGCTGGCTACCGTTGGGAGCACATCGATCGCATGCACGATCTCGTTCGATACGCGCTCCGCCGGTATCTTTCCCGGCCAGCGGACCAGGAACGGGACGCGCAGCGACCCTTCGTACGGTGAGAACATCCCGCTTCGCCACGGCCCGGTGAATCCGAACGACCTGGGCACGCCCTCGCGACCGTTGTCGGACGTGAATATGACGATCGTGTTCTTCTTCAGTCCCAGATCGTCGATCGTATCCAGAACCTCGCCGACATAGTCGTCCGTCTGCGCCAGCACGTCGGCGAAACTCCCGTGTCCGGTCTTTCCGTAGTAGTCGGGATGGGGGTCGACCGGCTCATGCGTCTGCGTGTAGGAAAGAAACACGAAGAACGGCTGCTTGTCGGCCTTACGCTTGATGAAATCAATCGACTGATCGGTGATCTCCCGGTCGATCGTCTTGCGCTTGTCGCGCCCGTAAACCTCGAGCTTCTGCGGCTCTTCGCCACGCTTCGCCGACACCACGTGGGTGAACACCGCGTCCGGATGACTGTCCGGCGTGAAGCTGTTGCTGTCCGGCCAGAAGGCCCGGTCTGACGACCTCGGGATCCCGATCCACTCGTCGAAACCCTGGTCGGTCGGGAAGCGGCCCTCCGTGTCCCCGAGGTGCCATTTGCCGAAGATCGCGGTCGCGTAGCCGGAATCCGACAGCATCTCGGCAAGCGTCAGTTCCCAGCGGGTGATCCCGTACCACACGCCGCGCGGAGGCCCGTCCACCCGTTGCCGGGTACGTATCCCGTAGCGGCCCGTCATCAGGGCCGCGCGCGACGGCGTGCATTCCGCCTCGACGTTGTAGTTCGTAAGCTGGAGTCCCTCATCGGCAAGGCTGTCGATATTGGGTGTCGGGGCGCCGCGCATGACACCACCACCGTAAGCACCGATCTCACCCCAGCCGAAGTTGTCCATGAGAACGAGGACGATGTTCGGCTTGTCGTCGCTGCCCGCTGCGGCCAACGGCATCGACGCGATCAGTGTCATTACAACGACAGGAAATCTCATACCTATGTCTCCAGTCCGCAAGTCTCGAATGCCTCACGGATCGCCTCTTTCTCCGCATCCGTCAACTCCAGCATCGGCGGCCGCACGCGGCCTCCTACCTGGCCGAGCAGCTCCTGCCAGTACTTGCCGAATGCCTGCGGCTTGTCGGCAGGTTTGCTGCGTGCCATTGCATCGCGGACGGGTTCGAGGCTGTCCCGAACGCGCCGCGCCTCCTCGAATTTGCCGGCAAACGCAAGTCGCGTGTATTCGTCCATGCGCTTGTCATGCTTCGTCTGCAGGTGGTACGGCGGCGACGAGCAGAGGTAAAGCTGCCACCCCAGTTCCTCGATATTGTCCAGCCAGTCGTCCTCTGCCGATGTCGATACCTGGATTTTGTCGCCGGCCATCCGGGTCAACCGCACGTACATCTCGCGAGGCACCGAGTACTTGATGGCGACGATGTTGGGCAGCTCGGCAATACGCGCGCACTCCTCCGGCTGCATCAGGTAGCCGGAATCGGGATGGCTCCACATGGCAATGCCGATGTCGAGGCGGTCGCAGAGCGCCTTGTAGTACTGGTAGAGCACTTCGCCACGGTCGTGCACGAAGCTCAGGACCGGCGCGTGGACGACGATGTAGTCAGCCCCGCAATTCTCTGCATGGGCGGCAAGCTCCTTGACCGTGTCGAAATTCTGGTCGGAAACCGAAACGATGACCCCGGCCTTGCCATCGCACTCATCGACGGCAATCTCGAAATTTCGCTTCCGCTCGTCGAGGCTCATCGAGAAGAACTCGCCCTGCTTGCCGGCGATGAACAGGCCCTGGATATCGAGATCATCGATCCAGTGACGAATATTGGATCGCAGGCCGGCTTCGTTGAGCGACAGGTCATACTTGAACGGGTTCAGGGCCGCGGCCCAGATGCCCCGCATGTTCTCGCGGGCGTAGTCTTTGGCTTCCAGTTTCGAATACTTGATGGCTTCAGGCCTCCTGGTTGAACGATCCGGAAACGCCCGGGTGAAATACAATTATAATTCACCCGGACAGACA
>JAAUXZ010002290.1_pt1 | contig 10190 bp, 10 predicted proteins | sample 7278131 | NCBI WGS metagenome assembly JAAUXZ01 (sample SAMN14350119, study PRJNA611818) | marine sediment metagenome | isolation source: surface marine sediment (3m) | place: French Polynesia: Moorea | collected 2018-08
AGGCTCGATTTGCGTGCAATACTACTGGTTAAATTGCGCATCATACTCATACCTGCCCCATTAGTTCCCTTTGCATTGATCAGCTGTTCTGGCAAACAGCATCTTCATGTTGTAGTTGTCCGCACCCTTGAAGGTACTGCTAAAGCTGTTGAGTTCAGCCACGGAGGGATCGCGGAAGCATACCGAGCGGAATACCTTTTTCACCTGACAGTTTGCAAAGGCACCACTATTGGCAAGTTCCATGCCCAGCGATTTCGCACCAGAGCCACTTGCCGGCAGGCCAATGCTATTGGTGTCCCAGTCAAGGAATCCATTAGGCCCCTCGCGCCAGTAGTTCACCCAGCTATCGTCGGTGGTGATGTAGCCCTGTTCGAAGTTATTGGCATTGATCAGGTATTTGCCCTGGACGATATTGTCCGTGTACACAATACGGCCGTCATCCTTATTGTCTCCAGGATAGACGTAGTTGTAGTAGGCAAAGGCCTGGTTCAGGGGGTCCATGCCGGCGTGGCAGGCCAGGCAGCCATTCATGAACAGGCGGCTGTCACCACCGGGGCTGCGTGATACATCCTGCTGGATCCTGCCTGCATCGCGGGTATTGTCCTTGATGGGCTCCAGGTCGGTACACAGATGGTTCATCAGCGTGAAGCGGAACATGGCTCGGTTTGTGCCATCAATGAAGAACGCCCTGGCTGCCGCACGGCTTGTCAGTACGCCTGCGGTTGCACCGGGAGGCAGGTCGGTTACGTCACTCTGGGCAAAGCCGACCAGGTTGGATGGATTGCCGAGATCAACGTCCTGGTTTTCAAGGAATTCGTAGTGATTATTGTCGCTCATGGAGTAGGCGGGCAGGCCGGGAACGCCGGAGCCGACATAAAGGATATTGGCAGAAAGCACCTGGTTAAAGGGGATTTCGTCCCTGACCATGCCGATGACGGTGGCGGTATAGTCATTCAGGGGTGTAAATACAGTCTGTTCCTCATTGGTCCATGGTGCTGCAAAATTCTTCAGGGTGACGTTGTAGAAATTCTTGTTCTGCATAGCCAGGTCAGCTGCAATGAGATAACCGTCGCCGAGACTGGTGTCACCACCACCTGCGGCACAGGTAGCATTGTTGCCCATGATGCAGGCCTCCATGGTATCCAGAACGGTCGCGCTGGGCGCGATACCGGTCAACCGGTCATGGATGCGTTTCGCCTGACGTCGTTCAGTGTCACCAGCCAGGCTGATTGAAGGGGTGGCAAGGACAATGCTAAGCCCGAGCAGCCCGAAGCAGATCTTCTTTGTGTGTTTAGTTCCCGTTATTTCTGTTTCTCAATCAGCTGTCAGTGTGTGGTGAACGGTCATGGTTTGTCCGTAGACCCTATTCTAGTTGAACCCGTCGGCCCTCTATGACTGATAACCGGGCCGTTTATCTGGAAAAAAGCCCAGACTGCTCCTAAATCGCAGAAAATCGGCCAGTTCCGATGCAAAATTAGCCCAGGATCACTTATTTGAGGCAGGCAAAGTTGTTATTAGCCTGCAGATGTTAAGAGAGTCCCCCGCTGTTAGGAGCTATTTATAGGTGGTTTAAGGCATGCAAAGAGTGAATCTGGTCACAAATCACCCGAGTTTTATGCTCAGATATTCTTATTTGTGGCCTATTATTCGAACTCTGTCACGGCTATAACTGCCGGGAAAACCTAATGTTACCCTCGTCGCCATGTACTCAGATAATTTAATGAATTCATCACTGTTTCAGAAAATTGCGTTTATCCCAGCCAGTCTTGGCCTCAGCCTGGTGTTGTCCGGATGCCTCGGTGGTAGCGCGGGTGAAGAGACCACGGAGCCTGCGATCGGCGTGATTGATTTCCCCGTGGCCTTTGTACAGAAGCCTTACCCGCTAGACGATATGGGCAATCTGGAACAGCCGGATATCCGCGATCCCCTGCAGTTTAGCGAGGGGGGTGATCTCTATGTGATGGATCGTGCCGCACTGGGTGTGGCGCCGGTCAACGTCAGTTCAGTGATTACCGGGGGGCAGGGTGATGTCAAGGATCTGGATGTCTCGTACGATGGTAAGAAGGTCGTGTTCTCGCTGCGCCAGTTTGATCCCAATCCCAATGACGATGACACCCCAACCTGGGATATCTATGAGTATGACCTGGAGCTAAAGCAGCTACGCATGGTCATGAGTCCTGCCAATTCAGAGCAGGGTGATGATGTCGACCCCAACTATCTCTCTGACGGCAGGATCGTGTTCTCATCCAACCGTCAGGCCGGTGCTCAGGCAGTTCTGAGTACTGAGGCGATCTCCAAGCCACTGTTCTCGGCAGTTGACGAGGACAACAACGTCAAGACATTCAACCTGCACATCATGGATGAGGATGGCACAGGCATTGAGCAGATCACCTACAACCAGAGTCATGATATCGAACCGATCGTGATGCCGAGCGGTGTCATTATTTATGTGCGCTGGGATAACTATGGTTCCCAGGATGAAGGTATGAGTCTCTACCGAATCCTTCCGGATGGGACGAACAATGAATTGCTTTACGGCAGGTATAGCCATGACACGGGCACCAATGGCAGCACCATCCAGTTCACGGATCCACAGCCACTACCCAGTGGACGTGTGCTGACGGTCGTAAGGCCTTACACAGGGACTTACGGTGGTGGTGACCTGGTTGAGATTGATGTTGCTACATATATCGATAATACTCAGGCGTTGACGCTTTATTCCGGTACCCTGAGCGGGCCTGCCCAGGTACCGATGACCATCAATGCGATCAGCACTGATCCAGCTGCTCCATCTGCCGCTGGACGGTATGCAGCAGCTTACCGTCTCTGGGATGGCACCGACCGCATGCTGGTCAGCAAGTCCTTCTGTAACCTGACAATAGGTGGTGTGCCCAGTGCCTGCACCCCGGATAACCTGAGTAATCCTGCAGCCATAGAAGTACCCTCGGAATACCAGATCTGGATGTACGACCTGCAGGGTGATACTGAGCGTCCGGTATTACAGAATACGACCGATGCCATGATTACCGATATCGTGGTTGGTCAGTCGCGTACGCTGCCCCCACTGGTTGGTGGCACGCTAAATCCTGACTGGGTAGCAGAAGGTGTCGGCGTACTGAAGATTCGCAGTGTCTATGATTTTGATGGTACCTATAACTCGCTAGGCGCCGTTGCACCCAGTATCTCGGCCATGGCCAATACCCTGACCGCTGCCACGGACCGTCCTGCACGTTTTCTCAGGCTGGTTAAGGCGGTAGGGATTCCTGACCCTGACGACGAAAACCTGGTCAATCCACCGGATCTTGCCAATGAGGCCTTCGGCACCAATCGCAATCTGGGCATGCGCGAGATCCTTGGCTATACCGCCATCGAGCCCGATGGTTCGGTGATGGTTAAGGTCCCTGCTGATGTGCCCTTTACGATCGAGGTGCTTGATGAGGCTGGCCGCCGGCTTGGCGGTCGACATGAGAACTGGCTGTACCTGAAAGCAGGAGAGACGCGGGTCTGTAATGGCTGCCATACGGTACCAGCAACGGGTACACCGGTACCGCATGGTCGAGTTGATGCGGCACCTACGCCAATTAACCAGGGCGCAGGCATCTCTCTGCCACTGCCGATGCCACCGGGCCTGAACTCGAATGCTTTCCTGTATGCAGTGACAGGTGAGACCATGGCGGAGGTCCGCTACACACGCTGTAACTTTGATGGCGTCCCCTGTTCAATTCCCGGGTCAAGCATCAGCCCATCGGTTGCCATTAACTATTCAGATATCTGGGCACCTACTCCGCCCCTGGTTGTGAATCCCGACCAACTTTATAGCTATACCAATATGCAGGCGGTTGGTGAGATCTTTGATCCTGCCGCGATGACTCCTCTGTCGCCGCCGACCAGTCCTGCATGTCTGCATGATCCGCTGGACCCTGAATACGGCTGGGAGCCCAACTGCCGCATCGTGATCAACTATATCGATCATATTCATCCGCTGTGGACCAAGCCACGTGGCGCCGCCGGCGCGGATACCTGCATCAATTGCCATAGCACCCGTGATGCCATGAATGTTCTGCGGGTGCCCGCAGGGCAGCTTAATCTCAGCGACAGTGCGGATGACCCCGGTGCCAATAACATGGGCCAGGAGCATGCCTATCGCGAACTGTTCTTCCCCGATGAAGGGCAGGAGATCAACGGTATGGGTCAGCTGGTCTCTATTACCATTCAGCAGGAAGTGCTGGATGCTAATGGCAACTCGCTGGTCCCACCGGTATTCATTGATGTGCCTGATCCCGCTGCCGCGGTGGTGCCCCCGATGACGCCTAATGGTGCCAGGGTCAGTTATTTCATGGAAAAAATGGCAGAGACGGAACTCAATGCTGGCAGGGTCTTGCCGCCAGTGCCGACGGTTGATCATAGCGGCTTCATGACCCCGGATGAGATCAAGCTGGTTGCGGAATGGCTGGATATCGGTGCCCAGTATTTCAATAATCCATTTGATCCGCGGGCGCCGCAAAACTAAGAAAAACTTACGTATCACTCGGCGGCATACATTGCCGCCGAGGAATGTATAATGCTCGGCATGCCAATCCTGGCCGGGGCGAACTAATAACTTCAGGTGTTAAGAACGGGTGACCTGGGCACCTGATGACAACAATATGCGTTTCGTACTCCTTTCCCTGCTTTTCATCTTCAATATCACACCAGCGTTTGCCTGGTTCTGGTCTGATGATGAGCCCCAGCAGGTTCAGATCATAGATCCCTATATCGAGCTGCATAGCGGCCCCGGTAGCGGTTATCCGATCCTGCAGGTCGTGGACCGCGGGGAGACCGTTACGGTGATCCGCCGCCAGACGGACTGGTTCAAGATCCAGACGGACAAAGGACTGCTGGGCTGGGCCTCCCGCGAACAGATGCAGCTGACCCTGGCCCCGGATGGCAGCACGGTTGATATCCTTGATCCTACCCAGGCAGATTTTGAACGTCGCCGCTGGGAGCTGGGCGCCACGGGTGGTCAGCTTGGTGATGCCTCGGTGCTTTCTCTTTACGGCGGTTATGCGCTGAGTAAAAACCTGTCAGCCGAGGCCACCTTTGCCAATACCCTGGGTAATCTCTCCAGCAGCCGCTCGATCAAGGGCAGCCTGCTTGCCCAGCCCTTTCCGGAATGGCGTTTTTCCCCGTTTTTTGCCCTGGGTACCGGTGTGATTGAGACCCGGCCAAGGTCTACCCTGGTCGAACCCAAGGACACCAGTAACCAGTTCAGTACCATTGGTTTTGGGCTGAGAACTTATATCACCCGCCGTTTTATCTTCAGGGCTGAAGTGAATGAACATACGATTTACTCGGCCAGTAATGAACGCGACAGCAACGAGAGGTTTACAGAATGGAAGTTAGGCATAGGCGTCTTCTTCTAACACTATTCATGGTCCTGCTGAGCATTCAGCTGGCCTGGGCTGAGGATCCGCTGAATACCAGCGAGGAGCTCAAGCCGGTGATACAGCCTGAGGTTGAGCGTACTGATTTCGATGAGGCGCGCATTGATACCGAGAACTTTGAGATCACCGGTTTCTTTGGCCTGATGACCATCGAGGATTTTGGTACGAATGCGGTCTACGGTGCACGTGCTGCCTACCACATCACCGAGGAGCTGTTTATTGAGGGTGCCATTGGTACCACCCAGGGCGGTGAGACGAGTTATGAAGTCATCACCGGTGGTGCGCCGCTGCTGACTGATGATGAGCGCTCACTCCTTTATTACAATGCCTCGCTTGGGTTTAATATCCTGCCTGGTGAGGCCTTTGTCACACGTAACCTCACCTACAATAACGATCTGTATCTTATTGCCGGTATCGGCAGTACCGATTTTGCCGGAGAAGACCGGCTGACAATCAACTTTGGCGCAGGGTACAGACTGTATATTCGCGACTTTTTCGCCATCCGTGCCGATTTTCGTGACCATGTCTTCAATATGAATGTAATCAGCGCCGATAAACTAACCCACAACCCGGAATTCACTCTGGGTGCGAGTTTCTTTTTCTAGGGGAGTCTGATGAAAAATATATCTATGCTAATGCGAGCGGTGATGATGGCTGTCCTGCTTGGCCTGGTAGTCAGTCCGGTTCATTCAGGCGAGCTCTCAGGGCCGGCACCAGATTTCACCTTGAAAAGTAACAAAGGTAAGAATCTCAAGTTAAGCGAGTATCGGGGTGAGGTGATTCTGCTTAACTTCTGGGCCTCATGGTGTGGCCCCTGTCGTCAGGAGATGCCTGAACTGGAAAAGCTCCAGGCGCGTTACCAGGATTACGGTTTCACCATCCTCGGTGTCAACGTAGAGGAAGATCCTTCCAAGGCTGACAAGGTGCTGAAAAAGACGCCGGTTAGCTTCCCGATCCTTTATGACACCAGCAATAAGGTCAGTAAGGCCTTTGATGTACGCGCTATGCCGAGCACGGTCATGATCGATCGTGATGGCAACATGCGTTACCTGCACAAGGGTTATGTGCCGGGTGATGAGGCCGAGTATGCAAAGTGGATCAAGAAACTGATTCGGGAATAATGACCGTGCGATTATTAACAGCCTTCTTAATGGTGCTATTGCTTAGTGCCTGCAGCAGCATTGAGCCCTGGGTGCAGCCTTATGAGCGCGCCAACCTTTCTGATCCGATCATGAATCCGGTTCGCGATCCGGCCTCAGCTGCCTATCTTCACCACGTACATGATGCCCGTGAAGGCGCCCGTGGAGCAGGCGAAGTATCAGGTGGTGGGTGTGGCTGTAACTAGGTTTCTGTTACTGCTACTGATTGTATTCCCTGGGCAATCGCTGCTGGCGGCGGTTCTGCCAGAGGATCGTGCGGATATCCTTTACCATGGTTACGATGGCGGTGGCGTAGAGGTTACCGGTCCCTCCGTACTGATTCGTAAGTCTGCGGGCAATAGCTTCTCTGGTTACTTCAATCACTATGTCGATAACGTCACCAGTGCCTCTATAGACGTACTTGCAACGGCGAGCCCCTATACCGAGACACGCACAGAAAACAGCGTTGGCGTGGATTACCTTTACGACAAGGTCACCATGAACCTGGGCTTCACGCGAAGCGTGGAGAGTGACTACGAGGCAGATACGATTTCATTTGGCATCAGCCAGTCTTTCTTCGGTGATCTGTCCACGGTGACCCTGGGTTTTAGTAAGGGTGACAATATCGTCAGGAATAACAGCGACCCGACCTTTGAAGATACGGTTGATCTTCGTGCCTACCGGGTTTCATTGTCACAGGTCCTGACCAAGGACCTGCTGATGGGTATTGGTTTTGAGACGATCGCCGATGAAGGATTTCTGAATAATCCCTATCGCTCTGTGCGCTATGAAGATCCCGGGTCACCCAATGGATTTAGTTACCAGCCCGAGGTCTACCCACGTACCCGTACCAGTAATGCGCTCTCTCTTAGCCTGAGGTATTTCCTGCCTTACCGTGCCTCGGTTTACGGTAGTTACCGTAAGTTTGATGATAGCTGGGGGATCGATGCCGATACGTACAAGATCGGCTATGTTCAGCCGATCTTTGAAAACTGGCTGATCGATGTGAATTATCGTGGCTACAGTCAGAGTAAAGCGGACTTTTACAGTGACCTGTTTCCTTTCAGGGATGCGCAGAACTTCCTTGCCAGGGATAAGGAGCTCAGTACCTTTACCAGTGGTCAGATAGGCATCGGTGTGACTTATGAGTTTCTTAAGAATGGCTGGGGGTTTATCGACCGCGGTTCCTTTAACTTCTATTACAACCGGATGCAGTTCGATTACGAGGACTTCCGAAACGTGCTGCTGAGTACCCCGGATACCGTTGGTCAGGAGCCGCTTTATTCTATGAGCGCGGATGTTTACCGAATCTTCCTCTCCATCTGGTACTAGGCCGTAAAAAGGCCTACGATACGCGCCATGAACAAGCCTATTTCCTTCTTAGTCCTGCTGGGACTGCTCCTGCTAAGCGGCTGCGCCACGGTGCCTGAAGATCAGTCCAGTCAGGAGACTGCTGATACAGGTTATGAGCAGGCTATGAAGGCGGCCGGTTCAGGGGAATATGAACAGGCATTGTCTGGCCTGGATACAATCATTGAGTCAAAGGCCTCCGACCAGGAAAAGGATCGTGCCAGGGTGGCCAGGGCCTATGTGCTCTATAAACAGGGTGATTATGAGCAGGCAGATGCCGATGCCCTGTCCTTTACCGAGGTCGGTTCGAATCCGGGGCAGCTTGCTTATGCCTATTACCTGAGAGGCCTGATTGCCCTGGACCAGGGACAGAGTGAGTATGAGCTGCTGATGGGTCGGATGAATCCCGGGGAAAATTATCCGGAAGGTCTGCGTACTGCCTATAGTCGTTTTAGCGAGCTGCTAACAGAGTATCCTGAGAGTCCCTATACCGACGATGCCATTGAAAAGGCCGTTGCGATTCGTAGCAAACTGGCGATGTTTGAGATCCATTCGGCCAAGTCGAAACTCATCCAGGGTGATTACCAGGAAGTGTTGAATCGTGCACGTTATATCGATGAGTATTACACCAGTCCTGAGGTTCAGATGGAGGCGGTTAAACTCATGAAGAAGGCCTATACGGCGCTTGGTGAAGATGCCCGGGCCGACCAGATGGAACAAAGGCTGCAGGCCATTCAGTCCTCATTTCAATAAGCTGGTCGCTACATTCACATCGGTGATGTGCAATGTCTATATTTCACTCTTAATGCCCCTTTGCACGCACCAGGATCAGGTCATCACCTGAGATCCTGATGTGAATCTGGTCCGTCTGCGGATGATAGACGGCATTGCGTATGTCAGCACTATCCTCATCACCATAGGAAAGGGTAATGTGGTTTTCCTTGAATGGTGACCAGACCCCGTTTAACTTCTGGGCGCCGCTGGAGGCCGTGAAGCTCCCATCACGGTTGAAATAAAAGTGTTCGTCAGGTTCTTTCTGGTTTACCCAGTGTCCAGTAAAGGGGCTGTTCAGGTATTCGCAACCACTGAGAATGAAGAGGATTAACAGCAGGCCCGTTCTTAATCGTTTCATTGCTCAATGACCGCAGCAGTCCTGCCTGCAGAACGCAGTAATAGAACATCATCTTCACGGGCACGAATCTCCCTGGCGGCCCGGCGGTAAACCCCACGCAGGTGTTTCTTCAGATGCCGGGTGACCTCCGAGTCGGGAATCTCCTTGAGTACCGCAAAGATTGCCAGCGCGTAGGTCGTTTCGATTTCAGACAGGTAGGCATCTCGATTCGCATTCGGGTTATAACAGCTGCCGCAACCACCACGGAAGGTGAAGGCACTATTCGCAAACATCAGTCCAAAGCCGATATAGATGGCAAGCAGTTCAGTGACATGTGGCCAGTATTCGCTGCCGCCGGGTGGCGGTTCCTTGGCCATCTGGCCCAGGTAATGGGCAACGATATGGGCAAAGGAGGCAATCATCGCTTCGGGGTTGTTGAGTTGCTGGGGGTTATAGGGAATCAGCAGGCGCTGCTCATCGCTGACCTGTTCCTGGACGATGCCATCGGGCCCGCGTAAGGCCCCCTGTATCTGAATCTTTGGTGTGTTGATCAGCGGGCAGCTGTTCTGATCAGCGATCTGGGTAGGCCAGTGACTAATGCCCGCGTAACGTTTTACCTGGTCAAAAATAAGCCCGGCCATACCATCCATGCTGTCTGCACGGCCGGGGAAATATTCATTACTTGGCAGGACCAGAATGGTGTCTGAATAAAACAGCTCTGCATCGAACTGTTCCAGGGCCCAGGAAAAGGCGCTGAATATCCACTGAGATGAGGCATCCTCAAGCAGTGGTTTTTTTTCAAGAAAACTAAGTATCACGGTCCCTTGCCTGTACCCTTAGAGTGGTACCTGACCACGGAAACCGATCTGGTGCCGGCCATTTTCATCTGGCCTGCCCAGCAGGGAAAGGGCATCTTTTATATCCTGTCGTGACGGATCAGTATTCTGAAATTCAAACTGTAGTTCGTATTGCCCGTCAGCAGATAACAGGACAATACCGCTCATGCCCAGAGGGCTGTCCGTGTTTTCAATACTGATTTGGGTTTCGTTATTGTCAGGGGTGAGTACAGCGCTCACGTCGCCAAGGGGAAGCGGGTAGGGCCCTTCCAGGGCACCAGACCCCAGGGAGGCGACGCCTTCAATAGCGATAACCTTTCCTGCCTCAAAC
>JAAUXZ010037344.1_pt1 | contig 10181 bp, 10 predicted proteins | sample 7278131 | NCBI WGS metagenome assembly JAAUXZ01 (sample SAMN14350119, study PRJNA611818) | marine sediment metagenome | isolation source: surface marine sediment (3m) | place: French Polynesia: Moorea | collected 2018-08
AACTAGATACCGAAGGAATGTACCTTCTACCTGGATTCGTGGACATGCACGGGCATATCGGAGGTGAGGCCCAGGGTGCTGAACCGGATTATGTATTTAAGCTCTGGATGGCCCATGGTATTACAACTGTTAGGGAACCAAGTGGAAGGGGCATCGACTTTACCTTGGATCTTAAGCAAAAAAGTAAACGCAATGAAATAGTGGCCCCACGAATTAAGGCATATACTGGTTTTGGCCAGGGAAGCGAGAATGCCATAAGTTCCCCTTCAATGGCACGTAGTTGGGTACAGAATAATGCTAAGAAAGGAGCTGATGGCATTAAATTCTTCGGAGCACCTCCGGAGATTATGGCTGCAGCACTAGATGAGAACCGAAAGCTCGGATTGCGATCGGCCTGCCACCATGCGCAGCTAAATGTTGCCAGGTGGAATGTGCTACATTCTGCCAGGGCAGGACTTACTACAATGGAACATTGGTACGGCTTGCCAGAAGCACTGTTTGACGATAAAACAGTTCAGGACTATCCTCTGGACTACAATTACAACAATGAACAACATAGGTTTGAAGAGGCGGGAAGGCTTTGGCAACAGGCTTCAAAACCCTTCTCTGACCATTGGAACAAAGTGATGGATGAATTGATTGAACTGGATTTCACCTTGGTGCCTACATTCAACATATACGAAGCCAGCAGGGATTTACACAGAGCAAGAAGAGCGGAATGGCACGAGACATACACCTTGCCGTCTCTATGGGAATTTTATCAACCCAGCAAAATATCTCATGGATCGTACTGGCATTATTGGGGCAGCGAACAGGAAGTTGCCTGGAGGGAGAACTACAAATTATGGATGACATTTATAAACGAATACAAGAATCGAGGTGGCAGAGTATGCACTGGCTCCGATTCTGGTTTTATTTTTCAGCTTTATGGTTTTGCATTTGTAAGGGAGTTAGAACTATTGAGAGAAGCTGGGTTTCATCCTTTGGAAATTATCCGCGCAGCTACCCTGAATGGAGCAGAAGCCTTGGGCATGGATCAGGACATCGGGACTGTAGCCGTTGGCAAATTGGCAGATTTCGTTGTCATTGAAGAAAATCCACTCGAAAATCTTAAAGTGCTATACGGTACAGGAGCAATAAAACTGACCGAAGAGAACGATGTTGTACGTGTGGGAGGTGTCAAGTACACAATTAAAGATGGCATTGTCTATGACGCTAAGAAGTTACTCCGGGATGTGGAAAACATGGTACAGCGAGAAAAAGAAAAACAGAACTACAAGATCAGGCAACCAGGTATTAAGAATTAAAATCTTCTAACCCAATTTATATACCATTCACCAACCCACCTTCGCCCCCGATATCCCGATAATTATCGGGAGGGCTTCGGTGGGCAAGCAACCAACAACTATCAACTGGACAAAAAAAAACGGCCGACAGGATGCCGGCCATTTGGAAATTAGGGTTACTCTGGTTATAATTCGGTTCTACTTGCTCTTCACTTGTAACTTCAAGGGACGTAAAATTCCTTTGGTTTTTGGAAAAAGAAGAACATTTGTAGTAATCAGAACGATTGAAATAATTAGCATTAACAGTATCATAGATTTGGGTTTATGTTAATTTCGGTATACTTCTTCGAGTTAGAAAGTGTAATGCTTTCATCACTCTATAATGTCTGTATGGATAAACGCGCGCAATAAGGACCTCTTTTGCTCTCTTATCTTGTTCACCAGTGACAAGAATAGCAGGGCGATCATCCAGAACAATATCCACTTTACGAATTTCCACTTGAGCATGATGTTCTATATTTTGACCCAATGCTATACCGCCAAACAGTAAGATCAGAACCAAGGTTGTTACTGCCTTCATTTTCAATAGTTCTCCTTACTATAAATATAACGTCCATTCCAGGCAAGCCACAGCTATAATCGCTCAAATCACCTTATTTATCGGTGTTTAACGCAAGATTGGCCTAATTGACTAAATTGATCGATCAGTGGATAAAGTCATATTTTCCACTGGTCGATATTTCGTGTAGTTGATCGATTCAAATAGGAGATCAGTACCTAAATGAGGTGACATAAATGATTCTTAAAAATGATCTATAGTTAACCTCAAACCGTTAACTTAGGAGAGTAAACAAATAAACACATCATGAAAACAACAGACCCAAGTTCAAACCGGAGAAAGTTTTTTAAAGACTCAGCACTTTTAGGTGCCGGACTTATCGCAGCACCTTTGATCACGTTTGCAGAGACTAACAATTCGTTCTCATCAGATAGTCTTTATCTTTTGGGTCCGATGGAGGGCTATTCACCACATGTTGGTGCTTTATTATCCTCGATGAATATGATGCGTGCCTGGGTCGTATATCAGGTAAAAGACCTGACTGTAGAACAATTAGATTTCCAGGTCGATGACCAATCCAATTCAATTGGAGCCATGCTATGGCATTTGGCAGCCACAGAAAAATATTATCAATTGAATACTTTCGACAAGATGTCCTGGGGTAGTTGGAGTAAAGAAATTAAACAGGAATGGGATCTTCCTATGAATCTGGGAGAGAAAGGACGTGATAAGATAAAAGGCCACCCCATCGATTTCTATCTGGAGAAACTGGAATCAGTGCGTGAGGTTACCAAAGCAGAATTTGCAAAAAGGGATGACGACTGGCTGATGGAATCAGAACCTTTCTTTCAAAATCAACCTACCAACAATTACGCTAAATGGTTCCATGTATGTGAACATGAATCGAACCACAATGGTCAGATTAAATTTATTAAGAAAAGGTTCCCCGCATAGAAATTCCTCCGGCCTAATTATCGGACTTCCTTTCTTAGGACTTCCAGAGGTGGACTGTTCAATACACTTCTGCTGTTGCTGAGCCCTATCAATAGCACCAGTAGTGTTATCCCCGGTAAGAGGAAAAAGGGTTCCATTGAAGGGGTGAAAGAAGTCTCAAAGGCAAAAATGGCCAGGAGTTCGCTGCTTAGCAGTGACAGCAATATCCCAATTCCGCTGCCTAACAAGCCCAGGTACAGATATTCCAGCGCTGTGATCTTTAGAATCTGATTGGCACGGGCTCCGATCGTTCTAAGAAGCACACTCTCACGTAGTCTTTGGTATTTACTCGTTCTGACTGCACCGATCAAGACGATAATACCGGTTAGAATACTGAAAAAGGCCATAAAATTAATTACCCAGGAGATCTTGTCCAGTATATCCTCTACCAAAGTAATGATCTGTCTTATGTCGAGTATGGAAACGGTCGGAAATGCCTTTACCAGGTCGCGCTGCAGAACTGCTGAAGTTTCTTCGTCAGGTGCATTGGTAGTGATCACGTGAAACTGTGGTGCATCTTCAAGGACACCCTCGGGGAAAATGATTGAGAAGTTTAATTGCATTCTGCCCCAATTTACTTCTCTTAGGCTACTGACCTGGGTTTCCATTAAAACTCCCTGTACATTAAATACGATCTCATCCCCTACTTCAATCAGTGCATCTCTTGCAACATTAGCCGCCAGTGAAATAGGAATAGGCCCTTCTCCGGAATAATTTCCTTCAAACTCTCCTTCCACCAAAGATTCGGAAGCAATTAGAGAATCTCTGAAGGTCACCCTGAATTCGTGGTAGAGTACCCATTTATTCATACTTGTAGTACTATCGAGGCGCATGGTATTGACCGGCACATCATTGATACTACTAATCCGCATGGTCACTATTGGTATATTATCTATAATGGGAAGGCCTCTGGGTTCGATATTCTCAATAATGGCTTCTCTCTCTTCAGTCTGAACATCCAGAAGGATAATATTCGGACTATTGGAATTATTTTCAAAAGAAGCTGATGCCAGAAGGAGATCTTTGGTAAAGTACAAGGTACTTATCAGGAAAGTACCAATTCCTATAGCGAGAACGAGTACCATGGTTTGATTTTGCGGTCTGAAGAGATTAAGCAGGCTCTGTCGTGCAATAAATCCCCAGGAAGACGGAAAGAATTTTTTTAGTCCTCTCATAAACAGAGTGGCGATACCCCCAAGGATAAGGAAAGTTACCAGTATTCCAATTACAAATGCCAGGGCATAGCCCCAGTCTTCTAGTTGCCAAAGGGAAAAACCAAAAATAAACAGGAAGATACCCAGCAGAACTACTATTCCAGCTCTACGTATTTTGGTTGGATCTTCCTCTTTAACTCTTAGTACCTGAAGGCTGCTTACAAACCAGGTATTGAGCAAAGGTAACATTGCGAATAGAACAGACAGGCTGACACCCAGCATCAGACCTAAGAAGATGGGTTGAAGTGCAATGCTTATCTCCACTTCGAATGGTAGAAAATCTCGAACGAATAGTGGAAACAATTCCTGGAGCAACAGCCCTCCCAAAGTTCCTATAATGCCTCCTAATAGTCCCATTCCTGCTATTTGAATGAGATAGATCAAAAATGTCTGGCGTCTGGTAGCCCCGATACACTTCAGAACCGCTACCGATCTAAGTTTTTCCTTTATATAGATATGTACAGAACTCGCAATCCCAACACAACCCAATAATAATGCAATAAAGGCAACGAGGTTGAGAAACTTGCCGAAATTCCCAAAGCCTCTTCCCAACCTGCTACTTATATCGGTATGCGTATCCAGGTCCGCATCCTCAGCATCGAGCAATGGGTCTATTTTTTTGTATAATAATTCGAGGTCAAGATCTTCAGAAGCTTTGAAATAATATATGTATTCCTGGCGACTACCAGTTTGAAGTAGTCCGGTTTCGTCAATATATCGATATGGAAGGATTACCGGTGGTGCCAGGGTACTGGATGTTGATGTGCCTCCGGGAGTGGCTTTCAGCGATCCGATGATCGGAAAGGTCAATTTACCCACTTTTATACTATCTCCAGGTACTAGTCCGTATTGTAACATGGCAGTCGCATCCACAAGCGCTCCTCCCTTTTCCTGGTATGTAGCCGAAGCTTCTTTTGGCTCTGTCTCAAAGCCACCGTAGATTGGGTAATTGCCTTCTATACCTTGTACGCGAACCAGCTTTGAGGCATCTGCCTTCGGAAAAGCTGCCATAGAAGCAAAATTCACCTCACGTCCTTCTGCTCCGCCCAATGAATCTATGATCTCCATGACACGTTCATTGGGTACCTGCCGACTGTCTATAAGATAATCAGCTCCCATAATAGCCTTTGATTGAAGCGCTATGTTATTTCGCAGGTTCTCACTGAATGACTGAATGGCAACCAGAGCCATTATACCCAGGATTATAGAACCCATGAACAATCCCAGTCTTTTGGTACTGGCCTTTCCGTCACGCCAGGCCATGTTGAATAACCAGCGAGTACCGGTTTTCGATTTTCTTAAGTCATTCTTAGTTACCATGCGATTGATCCGGCTTCTTCAAGTATCTTGCCTCCTTTTAATCTGAGGATGTGTTCGTTTCTACGTGCGAGTTCCAGGTCATGAGAAACGATGACCAAGGTGGTACCGGCTTCTTTATTCAAATCGAACAATAACTGAATTACTTTCTCCCCGGTCTCCTCATCCAAATTCCCCGTGGGCTCATCGGCAAATAGTATGGAAGGCTTATTACTGAATGCCCGGGCCATGGCAACTCTTTGTTTTTCCCCACCTGACAGTTGAGAAGGATAGTGGTGGGCGCGCTCTGCAAGGCCTACTTTTCCCAAGAGTTCCACCGCAATCTTGGAAGCACTTTTTTTACCCTGTAGTTCTAATGGTACGCTAACATTTTCAAGTGCGGTTAATGTGGGTAGTAATTGAAAATCTTGAAATATAAAGCCTACCTCTTCATTTCGTAAGCGGGCCCTTTCGTCCTCAGTTAAGGAGACCAGATCCCAACCACAAAGTTCTACCGAGCCCGAATCCGGCTGATCGAGGCCTGCACATAAACCCAGTAAGGTGGTTTTACCACTTCCTGAAGGGCCTACAATAGCAAGGGTCTCTCCTTCTTCCAGCTCAAAATTAATGTCGCTCAGAACAGTTAAATGTTTAGAACCGCTGGTATATGTCTTCCCCAGCTGATGTACCTTTAATATCTTTGCCATTAGCTTGCAGTATTTAAGCTTCCCAAAAAGGAAGTAAATTAAGGAATTGTATTTACTATATGTCTTGATCCAGATGCATAAAATCTTAAAATTTCGTTATTTTTTTACTTTACTACTAATTCTCTCCTGTGGCCAAGCTGGTAAAGAGAAATCCACTGACTCATCCAATGTTGATACATTGGAAAATGAAGCAGTTTCTGAACAACTGGAAAATAAAGTGATCATATTTTTCGGGGATAGTCTTACCGCGGGTTACCAGTTGGATCCAGAAGAGGCGTTCCCCGCACGTATTCAGGAAATACTCGACTCCTTAAAGCTCAGGTATACTGTGGTAAATGCAGGGCTAAGTGGCGAGACAACAACCAGCGGCCGAAATCGGATCAATTGGATCCTCAATCAGAAAGCAGACATTTTTATACTTGAGCTGGGTGCCAATGATGGTCTCCGGGGGATTCCACTATCTGAGACCCGCGAAAACCTCCAGGCGATGATTGATACGGTGAAATCAAAGAATGCAGAAACTAAGATCATACTGGCCGGCATGCAAATCCCGCCTAACCTGGGTCAGGAATACACTTCAGAATTCAGACAGATATTCAAGGATCTGGCCGACGAAAATCAGATTCCACTGATCCCATTCCTGCTGGACGGAGTAGCCGGGATACCGGAATTGAATTTAGAGGATGGTATTCATCCTACTCCTGAAGGACATCAGATAGTCGCTGAAAACGTTTGGGATGTTCTTGAGCCTTTTGTAAAACCTTAATTGTCTAAAATGGAAAAAATCGTCGAATCCCTCTCCTGGATAGATACTATAGCCGGTACGGTCTGGATCTTTCTAACCGTTATAATGTTCTGGTTGCTTTATAAAGTATACGATGCAAAGGGGAGTAAGCATCCTACTTTTTATTTCGGTGTATTTCTACTAGTATTCGTTTGGCTATATCCCTTATATACTTTTCTTTTTAACCAACTGGAGGTGGGTTTTATAGGTAACATACTTACCCTCGTTGTTACTGTGGTTTATATGAAAAAGCTGAAAATGATCTCGAAAATTCTATCTCGATGGATGATTCCACAGATAGGTTGGTTAATTGCAGCTACTTTTTATGTGGGTTGCCTGCTGGTAATTAAATATCAGACCTTCTAAAAAAATTAAGCCAATTTAGCTTTGTTTCTTTTTGTGCTGAAGTTAAGAGCTTTCTTTACTCGGCTGTTGCTTCTCTTGTAAAGACGAGCAACTGCATTTTCTTCCTGAGTAATCTTAGTAACCGTTACGATCTCTGTCTTTACAGTCTCCACCTTAACTTCAGGAGTCTTGTCCTGAGCCTGAGCTGCGAGGCCGATAAAGAGGATGAAGATGATGGTTACTATTGCTTTCATGACTTGAGGTCTTTTTCTATAAAAAAAACGGCCTCAAGCCGTATTCACCGCCTTGCAATTCGTCGAAGAGCCCTTATTTTTCGGTATCTGGCGAAAACTGGGTTAAAGTGAGCAAAATCCTCGGTGAATGGAACAAACACCTGAGACCACTGACCGATAATCGATGCATTTAGGCGATGTTTTAATGCAATTTCACGTCTTTAATTCATCATCCTGTACTAACACTATAGTAATTCAATATCCATATATTAGTTCAATATTTCTTACCACTTATAAAATCCAGATCAGCCATGATGAAAGCAGCTGTAACCACTGAGTTCGGATCTCCTGAAGTTATCCGTGTAAAACAAGTTCCTAAACCACAGATCCGTGATGGCTGGGTATTGATTCAGGTCAGGGCATTTGGCTTGAACAGATCGGAGATGTATACACGCCAGGGTCACTCTCCTAATGTGAAATTTCCCAGGATTCAGGGTATAGAATGTGTAGGACAGGTTGAGGAAGATCCTTCGGGCACCTATAAAAAGGGCCAACAGGTTGCGGCGATCATGGGTGAGATGGGCAGGGAATTCGATGGAGGTTATGCCGAATATGTGTTGGTTCCACTTAAAATTGTATTTCCTTTTGAAAGCGACCTGCCATGGCACATCCTCGGTGCAATCCCTGAAATGTTCCAAACGGTGGCAGGGTCTCTTTACGAAGCCCTCGATATTAGCCAAGGTGAGTTACTCCTGATTCGTGGTGGTACTTCTTCAATCGGAATGTTGGCTTGTCAGCTAGCTAAAATCAATGGATTAAACGTAATATCGACAACGAGAAATATTAACAAAACAGAATTTCTTCTTGAAAATGGTGCTGATCATGTAGTGGTTGATAATGGAAATGTGAAAGATAAGGTCCTCGAATTAGTTCCCGAAGGTGTTGACAAGGTATTGGAGCTTGTAGGAACTAAAACACTAAAGGACTCGTTGCAGTGCATCAAGTCAAGAGGTATGGTTTGTATGACAGGGATCCTTGGGAATGAATGGACCGTAAAGGAATTTACTCCCATGGGAGATATACCTTCTCTGGGAAGGCTTACTGTTTATATGGGTGATTCAGAAAATCTTAATAAAGAAAGACTACAGGGCTTTATAGACCAGGTGGCGGATGGGGCGATTAAATTAAACGTAGATCGTGTATTCAAACTGGAAGAAATAGTAGATGCCCATGTCTATATGGAGGATAATAAAGCAAAGGGCAAATTGGTGGTAGAAATTTAAAGGGGGCAGAGAATTAAGCCAATTTAGCTTTATTTCTCTTAGTAGTGAAGTTCAAAGCCTTCTTAACTCGGCTGTTAGGTCTTCTGTAAAGACGAGCAACTGCATTGTTATCCTGAGAGATGTTAGTAACCGTTACGATCTCAGTTTTAACAGTCTCAACCTTAACCTCAGACTGCTTGTCTTGAGCCTGGGCTGTGAAGCCGATAAAAAGGATAAAAATTATTGTTACAATTGCTTTCATGACTTGGGGTCGTTTTATATAAATAAAACGGCCCCAGGGCATCTCATCCGGGATGTAATTCGTCGAAGAACCCTTATTTTTCGGTATCTGGCAAAAAGTCGGTTTAAGTGCAAAAATTCATCGGTGAACGGATCAATTCCTCAAAACAAGTGACCGATGGAATGTGTATTTCGGCGATATTTCCAATACCCAAATTAGAAGAATTAGGACCTTTCTTTACCGATTTTAATCTGATTTTTGGCATTAGAAACCTACAATTGATCATCAAATCGTGAACTCGAAACAAAAATTAGTTGCAATTAAACTGGTACACACTCTGATCTGGGCATTCTTTAATGGTGTATTGGTTTATCTTTATTATGCAGTCTTAACCCGCAACGTAGGGTTCTGGTTCTGGATGGGTATAGGAGTTATAGTACTGGAATGTATAATACTTGTTTCTTTGAGGTGGACCTGCCCCTTAACTTTCCTGGCCAGGCGATATTCCGATTCAGAGAAGGAGAATTTCGATATATACCTGCCTCTTTGGCTTGCTAAACACAATAAGGAGATCTACTCTGTGATCTTTGCGGTGCTCGTTGTACTTTACACAGCCATGAAATTCTAGTTCATCTTAGCTTATTAATTATATTCGTACGGATAATCCACATCATCAATCAAAAAACACGTGAAAATGAAAAAACTCTTTTTAGCGCTATTAGCACTGGTTTCAATTATCTCCTGCAAGGATGAGTCAAAATCGTCCGCCAAGGACGAATCCACATCTGCATCATCCCTTTATGCGGATTCACTCACGATCAAACTTGACAGCTTATATACCATAGGCCGTATCAATGGTTTCGGGGTCGCCATTGCAGATTCCAGCGGCACCCTGTATGAGAAAGGATTTGGTGTGATGAATCTAAAAGATGAGACTGATTACACGAAATACACGGTTCAAAATATCGGCTCTATTTCAAAGACCTTTATCGGCATAGGTCTAATGAAGGCCCAAGAGATGGGCATGCTTAAGCTCGATGATCCGGTTAACAATTACCTGCCTTTCGAGGTCTGGAGCCCCCATTTTCCAAACGATACAATTACTATCCGACATTTATCGAATCATACTTCCAGTATCAGGGATTCCGGTGCCTATGACCAAAAAGCCTATGTATCCCTGGAGGTACTTGCAGATAGTATGCTAACCATAGTGGAAGAAACCTTTAATCCGCCGGATTCTAAGATCCCATTCATCGATTTC
>JAAUXZ010156111.1_pt1 | contig 10181 bp, 10 predicted proteins | sample 7278131 | NCBI WGS metagenome assembly JAAUXZ01 (sample SAMN14350119, study PRJNA611818) | marine sediment metagenome | isolation source: surface marine sediment (3m) | place: French Polynesia: Moorea | collected 2018-08
ATAGTGGCCTGATAATGCTTCTGGCCACTATAATTGAGGTATGTGTGTTTCTTGTAAATAAGATCTGTTATGGTTTTAACATTGTTGAAAACAAAGCCATTGGCAAGTTGCAATACTATTTTTGTGATAAAGAATAGCAGCAGCAGACCCAATATTAAAAAGTAGATCAACATGCCATTAGCTTCCGGGTTCTCAAACAAAACATTGTAGGTGAGGTATATGTAAAGCGCTGTATTCAGCAATTGAAATACGGTCAAGAGAATATGAAAACCGTGCAACATCTTATCCTTCTTACTGTATAGGGCCACGTATTTGTTATTGAAGGGCAGAATAATAAAATTTAGAAACCTATTCTGAAAAAGTTGTTTGGATATGACAATGAGCACTATACTGAAAATTAATACTAATGTTATCCAGTCTGATTGTTGCGCAAGTCTTAATTCTGCATCCATCATCTCGGTAATTTAATGTTCTTTCCGTTTAGTCCGTACGGTAAATTATTTTCAGAAATACTCAGTCTGAAATACGATGGATCAGAAACTTTTGGAGCGGGTAACTTAAATGCAAAACTGATAGTATCCCGAGCCTTGATATGATCCACATCAGCATCCAACTCCCGGACCTTTATTGTTGATTTTTCCTTGAATTGACGATACTTGTTTAAGTAAGCGACGCTGAATTTCAACTTTTCGAGTGCAATATCCACCGCATAAGGATTGTATAGATAAAAAACCCACTCTTCCGGATCTTCAGTGAACTGATCCCTTTTCACTATGCACTGTAATTTCCTGAAAGATTCGAAATTTTTCTTGTAGACCCCATATAATCGGCGCCCATTTGAGTCCTCATAGAATACATCTCCCTTTTTTAGGAACTTGGATACGTACAGAATATCCCGGTGCCGGACCCTGCTCTCGGAGGTATCTATACTGTACTGGTTCTGACGATACCAGATATTATTTAGGGAATACGAATCATTTCCGGAGTAGAATTCGTACATGGGTGCCCGCCTGTAGGAATTCTCAAATACCACCGGCATTTCCCCAATCTTGTTTTCGAGATCTTTGACCCATTCTTCATTTCCATGACTTTCATAGTGAACCGGGAAGAGTGGCGCGTATGCCAGACCAATCCGCAGGTAAAGAAGTATTACAACATTAGCTATACCCATTCGCAAGATCCAAAGTCTCGTCACCTTGTCCTCAAGTAAATATCGATACACAATGATGACCAGTGGAATGCAAATGGCGATGAGCCATTGAGTCTGGATCCGTCTGTTAAAACTAGACAGGAAGAAGAAGACTATAAAGCCATAGGTAATGAACAATAAGGCCCGGTCAAAAAGATCTTCTTTTTTGAATTTAATAAGCGCTCTGTAGATCCAAGGGAATGTTAAGCCAAAAATAACGATGAGGTTGATGAAAAAACCAAGCGTAAAATCACCAAATTCATAGCCCCGGTTTGGACGTTCATATATATGATAGCGAATCGTTACAAAGTTCTTTTCATAAAGCCAAATCAGATGAGGCAGGTAGCAAATCAAACTTGTCAGTACTGAGATCCAGGCATATTTATTCCTCACAAGTGCAATGTTCGAAAAGAAGACAAATATGATGATCAATGCCGCATGGTACTTACTGTACATTAGAAGTGCCATACATACTCCGAGGGCCAAAGACCATTTTAGATTTGGGTTTCTGATAAAATTTTTATAGACCAATAGAAACAATGCTAATAAGAATAGCAAGGGTGTATCTGGCAGTGTAAAAAAGCCATAGGCATTTACAAGAGTCATGGAAAATACCAGAATAAAAAAGTGTGGAATAAAGCTATTTTTCTTAGGATGATCAATTGTGCGCCATAGTATGAATACCGTACCAACGGATAAAATACAACTGATAAATCTCACCCCGAGTTCACTGTTGAAAAACAGGTTGCCCAGTTTGATTATAAAGGCGACCATTGGTGGATGATCAAAATATCCCCATGCTAATTCTTTGGCGTAATACCAGTAATAAGCTTCATCATAAATGAGATCTGTAAAATAAGCTTGAAGAAGATTGAGGAGAAAAAGAAGACCTGCGAGGAAATAGAAAATGCTGGGTTGTTTGAGCTTCATTCCTTTTGGTGAATACAGGCCAAAATTACAAATTATCGGATTTACAATGCCCTAAAATGATTCTATAATTTTCTTTTTCCATACAAGTCGGTTTTTATAAAGTCGTACTTTTGCTCAAAATTTTTCTATGGCAGACTGTCTGGTCATCATTCCAACCTTCAATGAATTGGAGAATATCGAAGCTATTATTGCAGCTGTCATGGAATTGAACAAAGGATTTCATGTACTGGTAGTAGATGATAATTCCCCGGATGGTACCGCTGCGGTAGTAGAATCTCTAGTAGACAAATATCCGGGCAAATTATTCCTGGAAGTAAGACAGAATAAATCCGGACTAGGCACTGCATACATTCATGGCTTTAAATGGGCATTAGATAGCGGGTATGAATATATTTTTGAAATGGATGCAGACTTTTCCCACCGACCCTCTGATCTCCTCAGACTACACAGAGCTTGTTTGAACGGTGCGGATGTTGCCGTGGGTTCACGATATAAACGGGGCGTAAATGTTGTCAACTGGCCCTTATACCGGGTTCTGCTCTCCTACGGTGCTTCATTTTATGTAAAATTGATCACTGGAATGCGCGTACACGATCCAACTGCCGGCTTCGTATGTTATAAGCGGAAAGTCCTGGAAGGAATTAATCTCGATGCGGTAAAATTTATTGGATACGCATTTCAAATTGAAATGAAGTTCAGAGCATACCTGAAAAAGTACAGAATAGAAGAGATTTCCATCATTTTTACCGATAGGGAAAAGGGCAAATCAAAAATGAGTACCTCCATAGTATGGGAAGCTGTTTTTGGTGTGATAAGCATGAAATTTTGGAGTATTTTTAAGATGAATGGAATGTAAAGATGGGGGAGTTTCTTATTAAAAATGCGACGGTCGTAAATGAGAATAACATAACTGAAGGTGATATTCTAATTAGAGGCCAGCGTATTGAAAAAATTGCTAGAGATATAAGTGCTGTTAAAGCTACTATTATTGATGCAAAGGGATCTTTTGTCTTACCCGGAATTATTGACGATCAGGTACACTTCAGAGAGCCTGGTCTAACACATAAAGGAGATTTATATACAGAGAGTAGAGCCGCCATTGCAGGAGGTATTACTTCCTTTATGGAACAGCCCAACACAATTCCACAAACTACATCAATAGAGAATCTCGAAGCAAAGTTTGATATGGCAGGAAAGTCCTCATTTGCCAATTATTCTTTCTTATTGGGAGGCACCAACGACAATCTGGAAGAGATTAAAAGACTGGATAAGCACGCCTGTTCTGGTATAAAACTTTTCCTTGGCTCTTCCACAGGTAACATGCTTGTAGATGACGAGCGGATTATTGAACAAATCTTTAAAAGTACGGAACTTGTTATCTCAGCACATTGTGAAGATGAAAGTACTATAAGCCAAAACCTGGAGCGGTACAAAGCTGCCTATGGTGAAGATATTCCAATTCAGTATCACCCGAAGATCAGGAGTGAGGAAGCCTGTTTTCTGTCATCTTCAAAAGCCGTTGAGCTGGCTAAGACAACCGGCGCTAGACTTCATGTCTTCCATGTATCAACAGCAGTGGAAACCGAATTGTTCAGAAATGACATCCCCCTTAAGGAAAAAAAGATAACGGCAGAGGTTTGCTTGCATCATTTATGGTTTTCTGATGAGGATTATGCAAATAAGGGTACCCTTATAAAGTGGAACCCTGCCATTAAAACCAAAAATGATAGAGCAGGACTCTGGACCGCATTAAATGACGACCGTTTTGATGTGGTGGCTACCGATCACGCTCCACACACCCTTGAGGAAAAGAAGCGCATTTATACTCAAGCCCCTTCTGGAGGACCCTTGGTGCAGCATGCATTACCAGCGATGTTTGAAAAGTACCATGACGGGATTATCAGTTTAGAAACCATGGTCACCAAAATGTGCCATAACCCGGCTACATTGTTCGACGTTACTGATCGAGGTTATATAAGGGAAGGCTATTTTGCCGATTTAGTCGTCGTCAATCCCAATGCACCCTGGACAGTAGATAAGGAAAATATTCTTTACAAATGCGGTTGGTCTCCATTTGAAGGAACCACATTCCGTTCGAGGATATCGCATACCTTTATCAATGGCCATTTAGCTTATAACATGGGTAGGTTATCCGATGAATCCAATGCAATGAGATTAACCTTTAGCCGTAAGTAATGAAAAAAGCTATTTACGTTTTACTTTTTTCTGCGCTTTTCGCTTGTAGTGAAAAAGTTATTGAAAAACCTGAAAATTTAATCCCAAAGGATCAGATGGCGCTGATACTATATGATCTGGCCATTATTAATGCTGCTAAGACCACCAACCCTTCATATCTCATAAATCGGAATTTTGAGTCGATGCCTTTTATCTACAGAAAATACGGTATAGATAGTGTACAGTTTGTTCAGAGCGATATTTACTACGCTTCCATACCGGACGAATACGAATCTATTTATAAAGTTGTTGAGGCCAGATTGGAGCTTGAAAAGAATGAAGTGGATGAAAGCAAGACACGCATTAGCGACAGCATAAGGAGAATCGCTGATGAGCAGCGTAACAAGATACGCCAGGAGCAACTTAAGAAAAAAGAGCAGGATACGCTTCCCTGAATTTTAAACAGCAAAAAGGCAGGTAATCATCCATAGGAAGATATTCAAAGCCGATAAGTTTTTTCGCCTTTGTATTGTCATATATACCTCTTTTGGATAGAGATACCACTTGCGACTTGCTTAATTTTCTTTTCTGACCGCTTATTTTGTTCCATAACCAATCCAGGCGCCAAAGTAGTTTAAGCTGCCAAAATTTGATCTGCGTCCTCGGAGGATTTACTCCTAGACAGGCAGAAAGTTTGGAGAGCATTTCGGAATAGCTGAAATTCTCACCAACCGCAATGAATCTCTGGTTTACAATCTCCGAATTCATTAATTCGATCATCATACGGACTACATTCTGGACTGTTACAAATCCTGTACCACCGGGGGGATAATAGCGTGAGCCCTTAGCGGCGACATGGAACAACTTTCCGCTACCGCTTTCCCAAAAACCCGGACCGAGTATTACACCCGGATTCACAATAACTGCGGGAACACCTTCCTGTGTTCCTCTCCAAACCTCCATTTCTGCAAGGTGTTTGGTTAGAGCGTAGGGATTAGAGTTGTTAAAGCGCCATTCGTTATCCTCTGTTACCATTGAATTATTCATGCTCTTACCAATTGCCGCAATGGAACTCACATAACATAATTTTGAAACTCGCCTGGAAATGCACATGTTGACCAGGTTTGCGGTACCTGTCTCATTGATGTGCTGGAGAATTTTGAAATCATTCGGATCGAAGGAGATTAATGCTGCACAATGATATACGTGAGTTATGTTTTCAAATGCTCTTTCAAGTGAAGAGATGTCATTCAGGTCTGCTTCTATCCACTGAATTTTGTTAAATATTTCTTTTGAATTTTCAGAATAATATGAGAACAGAAGGCGCACATCTTCCAGTTTTTTGGCCGTACGGTAGGTGGCCCTTACCGCATTTCCAGCTTGAGCAAGATGAAATAATAAATGTGAACCCACCAGTCCCGTTCCTCCGGTAACCAATATCATGATCCAAAATTACTCAATTAGAGATGATATATTGATCGCTTAAATAATTGCTTTGTTCCTTTCCTTTATATTTGCAGCAATTATTCAAAATGAACAGTAGATGACCGTGAATTTTGTAGAAGAATTGAAGTGGCGTGGCATGTTGCACGATCTTATGCCAGGAACCGAAGAACATCTTTTAACTGGCTTGCAATCGGCTTATGTAGGGATAGATCCCACAGCTAATTCACTTCATATTGGTCATTTGGTAGGGGTAATGATGTTGCGTCATTTTCAGCTGGCAGGTCATAGGCCTATTGCACTTATCGGAGGTGCTACTGGGATGATAGGCGATCCATCCGGGCGATCTACCGAAAGAAACCTGCTTGACGAAACCACCTTGAGACTCAATCAGGAAGCTATCCGGGAACAGCTTTCGCGTTTCCTGGATTTTGAAAGCGAGTCAGACAATGCTGCATTGCTTGTCAATAATTATGATTGGATGAAGGACTTCTCCTTTCTGGATTTTATTCGGGATGTTGGGAAGCACATCACCGTAAATTATATGATGGCCAAAGACTCGGTTAGAACAAGACTATCTGCCGATGCCAAGGAAGGAATGTCCTTTACAGAATTCACCTATCAACTGGTTCAGGGGTATGATTTCCTTCATTTGTACAGATCCTATCAGTGTACACTGCAAATGGGAGGTAGCGATCAATGGGGAAATATTACAACAGGGACCGAGCTTATCAGGCGTATTGACGGAGGTAAGGGATTTGCACTTACCTGCCCACTCATTACTAAGGCAGATGGAACTAAATTTGGTAAGACTGCAGAGGGAAATATTTGGCTCGATCCACACAGAACATCGCCCTACAAGTTTTATCAATACTGGCTGAATACCTCTGATCAGGATGCGGAAAAATATATTAAAATATTTACATTTTTATCCAGGAGTGAGGTGGAATCTCTTGTAGCCGAACATACCCAAGCCCCACACTTGCGAATTTTGCAGAAGAAGTTGGCCGAAGAAATCACGGTAATGGTTCATTCCAGGGAAGATTTTGAACGAGCACTTAAGGCCAGCAGCATACTATTTGGTAAATCGACCTCCGAAGACTTAAAAAGTCTGGACTCCGAGACTTTTATGGAGGTTTTTGAAGGTGTTCCACAAGCGGAAATTTCCCAACGGGATTTGGACGAAGGGATGGACATGATAGCTGCTCTTTCTGCCAAGACGGGATTCCTGAGTTCCAATGGGGAAGCCCGCAGAGAACTTAAGCAAAACTCAATATCCGTAAACAAGGAAAAAGTTGGAGAAGACTTCAGGATCACAGCAAAGGATCTGATAAACGGTCAATATGTACTCCTTCAGCGAGGCAAAAAGAATTATTACATCTTGGTTGCCAACTGAAATAATTAAATGTAATACTTTTGGGACAGTAGCTTTAGCAGGTCTGATTTGAGCAAAGTAAACTTCGATATTACTACAGTACTACTGCTGACATTGATATTGTTTCTGATCATTGCAGTTAGATACTTTATTGTTTCAGGCCTCTATCATTACACTACTTATGTACTACTGAAAAAAGTGTTGAGATCAAGGATTCTGGATCATTCTGCGGTAGCTAATATTCAAATACGAAGTGAAATCTACTATTCGGTCTTAAGTGCGGCTATTTTTGCCGTCTTCGGCATAGGGACCTACTGGTTATGGGACCAGGGATATACGGCCATATATTTAGATGCTGCCTCTTACCCTATATGGTATATTCCATTCAGTGTAATACTTGTGCTTTTTCTTCAGGACACTTATTATTATTGGATCCATCGTTGGATGCACATACCCAAGATATATCGATATTTTCACAAAGTACATCACAATAGTGTACATACTACAGTTTGGACTTCGTTTTCTTTTCATCCATTAGAGACCTTGTTGCAGGCAGTCATATTGCCAATTTTTATCCTGATCATACCACTGCATATCTATGCGCTATTGGCAATACTAATAATCATGACCATTTCGGCAACTATTAACCATGCCGGCGTTGAAATCTATCCCAGTGGTAAATACGGTAAGTGGTTTGGCAAATTAGTTATCGGGGCAACCCACCACGATGTACATCACAGAAAATTTCTTTGTAATTACGGACTCTATTTCACCTTTTGGGATCGTTGGATGGGCACTGAGAAATTCCTGCCTCCCACAGATGAGCAATCAAGTTTGAAAGGCGACTAGTAGAATTTTACAGGAGGCCTCCGCAAGAATCTTATCCGTATATTTAAATTGCCATAAGGTTACAGCCCCGGATATCTGAATGATCAAATCTGCCAAGAACTTCGAAACGGCCATCGGGAAGTAATTTACCGAGATCCTGAGATGCGATAAACGAACAGGAGTATATATTGGCAAGATCTATAATATTGATACCACCGGTAAGGCCTTCCTGTAAAATTTTTCGCGGGTCTTCAGTATCTCGAATCATTATACGCATCCATTCTGGTGAATTAAACTCACCAGATCCTTTCGAATATGCCTGGGATAGTAGCTCGGTCATTCCGTATTCCGAATGAATTTCTGCCAACCCCCATGCCTCTTTGAGCGTACTGTGCACCTCCTCGCGTATCAACTCCATTCTTCTGCCCTTCATACCACCGGTTTCCATTACAATTGTATTTTTCAGCGAGAATTGGCATGATTCAATCATGTCCAATAAGGCAAATGTTACACCGATCAGCAGGACTGGAGTATTTGCCTCTTCTAGTTTTTGTAGCTGACTTGAAAGATTCTTGTAATCGTGAAGATAAAATCCGCTTTCCGGATGCTCGCTCTGCCGAATAAAATCTTCAACCATAAATACTAAGGAAGAGTCCTTTCGTTCCAGATAAGAGGGCAGTAAACCGAGCACACAGTATTGGCGTATGTCGCCGTAAAATTTCTTAAAAGCTTTTCGAAAACTGATTCTGTATAGCTCGAGATCAGCAACGTAGTGCGCGCTTACTTCGCTGCCTGTAGTGCCACTACTTCTAAAGCAAAATTCAGCCGTTTTGCCAGCAGTAATAATTTCTTTAGTCTTAAATAATTCGATAGGCAAAAAAGGGATTTCTTCCAAATGGGAAACCACCTTTGGCCCAACGCCAATTCGGTCACAAAATTCCCTGTAAACATCAGTATTATGATATTGATACTCAAAAATCTCAAGGGCCAATGAATCGAATTCTCGGTCAGACTTGATCTCAAAAATCCGGCTAGTATCTACCACATGGCAAATTTAGGAAATAAAAAAAGCCCAAAAAGGGCAGGAAGTCTTATCTGTGCTGGGTGTACTATTTTACTACCAGCTTCCTGGTCATAGAATTGTTGTTCTCCTCTACCTGAAGAAAATACACTCCGGGCACTAGTCGGGATATGTTCAGTACATTGGTAGTGATCCGATCTCTTAATACCACTTTTCCAAAAATATCATAAACGGTAATATCCTTACCGGAATTTCTGGCGGTAGTCACATATACCACATCATCAAATGCTGGGTTGGGATATAGATCAAAACCCTTCACCTCCTGGGAAAGCTCACCTGGCTGGTCTGGTTTCTCCTGTCCACTTAGAACCATAGTGCAGCCCATAAATAGGAACAAGTAGAGGTATTTCATGGATTTTGATTTGGGATCAATACAGTAAATATACATCCTAGGCCTTGGCAGGCATAAGAATTGTTGTCAAAACCACTTTTTTGTAGGTAAAATTAAACTGCTGTTCAATTCATCGATGTTTTGTGCAGTTTATCGACAAATATGTGAAGTGCAATTCCCTAAATGTTTAAGATAGAATGCCTTATTTCACTATGAGTTTTCTCGTAGCTACCTTATTCAACTCAAAGACTCTTACCAAATAGACCCCGGCATCCAGATTGGAGAGATTTAATTCTTGTCCCAGTATAGTAGTCTCCATCACGCGAGAGCCGAAAACATCAAATATCATTACCTTTTTAGGGGCATTCTCCTGCGTTGTAATGTAGACCTTCCCGTTGCTGACTGGATTTGGATACAGCGTAAACCCCTCTATGTCACCTGCAGATTGGGGGGGGTTCTGGGCATTTACGAAGGCGATGAAAAATAAGAAAATAATGGGGTAAAGTTGCTTCATCCAAATTTCTTACGTCATGGTTTAAAACAAATATAAAAATTTTGGGACTGGATAGTCGGTTTGACAGTAGTTTCTAAGCTAAAATTCGTTGAAATGCACGAATGGTAAAATCTCTGAGTAGTAAATAGCTGATTTGTAATTATTAAGTTGATTAATTACAGTACGAACGGTGAATGAGAAATAGAAAATAGGAGGAAATCTGGTGAATATCCCAAACAAAAATCAAGGCTTGAAATTATGTTACTATTTTGTTATGAAATTTAATTCGCCTGATTGATTTCATATCAATAATAGTATATTTGTTTGTTGTCGAAA
>JAAUXZ010051714.1_pt1 | contig 10179 bp, 11 predicted proteins | sample 7278131 | NCBI WGS metagenome assembly JAAUXZ01 (sample SAMN14350119, study PRJNA611818) | marine sediment metagenome | isolation source: surface marine sediment (3m) | place: French Polynesia: Moorea | collected 2018-08
ACTCACCAAGGGGCATCGGCCGAACCGGGAACTAGTCTTGATGACCATTGAGCGAATAGTCACTCTCCGTGGTCGCAGAGAGGGCGCGTGAGGGTCCGTGAGGTCGCGAAAACCCGCTGAGGTAAGGGGCGTCGCTGGGAGCACGATCGCCCATCCGGCTGCGGGCGGTAGTCAGACATGGAAGACTCCGGTAACTAGCCACTAGTTTCTTCCAGCTCAATCCCAGCTACCGGACTTCTCTATAGGGAGACCGCGCCGCGGGGTGGGCGAAGGCGGAGCGGGACACATTCCGGGCTTGCAACGGCATCGGCGCCAACGGCGCGTCGGTGGTGCATCACATCCTCGAGCAGCGAGCCGCAACCATGTCGGATCCTGTCCAGTCGGCGTTTCAGTTTTTTGGGCGAATCGCCGATATGAGAAGTACCAAGAAGGGTCCTCCCAAAAACCTCTTACGCGGAACAGGGCATCGCCGACAGTGATCGCAGTCGACACGGATGTCGGCAGGCCCAGCGAGGGGCCGCAGGAAGACGCACCGTCCTACAAGGAGGTACACCGTGCGTATCAACCAGAACATTGCGGCGTTCAACGCATACCGCAATCTGTCGTCCACCAACGTCTCGTTGGGCAAGTCGCTCGAGAAGCTGTCTTCTGGCTTCCGGATCAACCGCGCCGCCGATGATGCGGCCGGGCTCGCCAAGTCTGAGAGCCTTCGGGCCGAGATTCGCGGCAGCCGCCAGGCGATCCGCAATGCTCAGGATGGTGTGAGCTTCGTGCAAACCGCAGAAGGCGCCCTCAATGAGGTGCACTCGATTCTGCAGCGCATGCGTGAGCTGGCTGTCGATGCCGCCAACACGGCGACCACCGACGGAAGTGCCCAGGATGCCGAGGTCACCGAGCTGCTCGCCGAGATCGAAGCCATCGGGGACAACACGTCCTTCGCCGGCCTCACGGTCTTCAGCGACTACAGCTCCACCGCTCTGACGTTCCACGTCGGTGCCAATGCAGGTGAGACCCTCGACATCAGCAACGATCTCGTGATGACCTCGGCTGACGTGTTCGGCGTCAACCTGTCGACCGTCGACCTGAACTCGTCAGGCGGCGATGCCGATGCGGCCATCACAGCGATCGACAGCGCCATCGACGCGGTGTCGGACACTCGTGCCACCCTGGGTGCAACCCAGAACCGGCTCGAGCACGTCGTGGCCAACCTGAGCGTGGCGGTCGAGAACCTCTCGGCTTCCGAGTCCCGGGTTCGTGACACGGACATGGCAGAGGAAATGGTCAAGTTCACCCGCAATCAGATCATGGTTCAGGCCGGCACGGCGATGCTCGCCCAGGCCAACCAGGTCCCAGCGACGGTTCTCTCCCTCCTCCAGTAGTAGGGCCGAACCAACCAACCATGGGAGGGGCTCTTCGGAGCCCCTCCCTTACGTAAGTACTGAGTACTCAGTAGCGAGTACTGAGACAGAGCCCACAACCACGCAACTTCGGCAGGGATTGGCCGACTGGCATTCACGGAAGAAAGAGGCGCTGACGTATGGGTCTTCCCATCTTCAACATTGGCGGTCTGGCGTCCGGTCTGGACACGGCCGCCATGATCGATGCGCTGGTCTAGGTCGAGAAGATCCCCGTCCAGCAGCTCGAAGCGCGCCAAGCCGACTACCAGGCCAAGGACTCCGCCTGGCAGACGATCAGCACTCGGTTCTCGGCGATCCGCAGCGCCCTCGACGCCGTTGACAGCGAGAGCGATCTCAACAAGCTCATCACGGCAGCGTCCTCGGACGACACGATCGTCACCGCCTCACCAACCGGTGCGGCCGATCCCGGGTCGATCACCTTCACCGTGGACGCCCTAGCGGCCAAGCACCAGGTTGCCTCTGATACCAACTTCTCCGGTGGCGACGCTCTCGTTGGTGCCGGTACCTTCACCATCACCAAGGGCGGTAGCGACTACGTCGTCACCGCGACCGGGTCGACGACCTTGAACGGAATGGCGCAGGAGATCAATGGTCTCGATATCGGTGTCACCGCCTCGGTCATCTCCGTCGACGGCACGAACTCCAAGCTCGTCCTGTCGGCCGATGACAGCGGAGCGGCGAACACGTTCACGACATCGAGCACCATCGCAAGTCTCAACTCAACCTCGGTCGTCCAGCAGGGGTCGGATGCACAGCTCACCGTCGGGAGCGGTCCTGGAGCGCTCACGATCACTCGAGCGACGAACACCATCACCGACCTCGTTGCCGGGGTGACGATCGACGTCAAGCAGACTTCAGCATCACCCTTGACCGTGACCGTGGCGCGGGACCTCGACGCAACGACCGAGAAGGTCAGCGGGCTCGTCACGGCCATCAACTCAGCGCTGTCCACGCTGGCCGACTACACCCGATACGACGTCACGACCGACACGGCCGGGGTGCTCGCCGGAGACTCTGCCGCACGGGACCTTGCCTTCCAGTTGCGCTCCGCGCTGTCATCGGTCGTCAACGAGCAGTCCGGCGAGTACGCCGTCCCGTCCGCTATCGGTATTTCGCTGAACCGCTCCGGCACCTTCGACTTCAACGAGACCAAGCTGCGGGAGGCGCTCGAGGCCGACTGGAGCGCCGTTGCCGGGCTCTTCACGGTGTCCGGCAGTGCAGTCGACTCCCGGTTGAGCTACGTGACCAAGACGTCGGCGACGGTCGATGGCGCATATGAGGTCGTCGTGACCCAAGCCGCTTCCCAAGCGGAGGTGACGGGCAGCGACTATTTCACCTGGTTCTTCGATCGGAGTTTCGACGTCACCTACGGGACCACGACTACGACCGTCAACATCCCGGCGTGGGCATCGATCAACGCAGCCGTCGATCAGATCAACAGTGACCTCGACGCCGCCGGCATCACCGCGGTCCGTGCATCGATCGAGGACCTCGGTGGCGGAGATAGCGGCATCAAGCTCGCCACGACTGGGTACGGCTCGGCAGAGTCGTTCATCGTCGAGGCCGGCGCACCGTTCGGCCTCGCCGGAACGTACACGGGCACCGATGTTGCGGGAACGATCGGTGGGCAGGCCGCCACCGGAACCGGTCAGCGACTCGTTGCCAACGCAGGCGATCCATCGGGCATCCAGGTGAACGTGACGGCAACGGCGGCTGAGATCAGCGGCGCCGGCGGCAGCCTCTCGCTGGGCGACGTCTTCATCTCGAGCGGCATGATGGGTGCACTCGACGGTCTTCTCGACGAGGCGGAAGGCGCCGGGGGCAAGATCTCACGGGCCCGCGACCTGTGGCAGGCGCAGATCGACGCCGCCGAGGATCGGATCGAAACGCTCCTCGACCGGATCGATCGAAAGGAAGCGCTCCTGGTCAAGCAATTCGCCGCTCTCGAGTCGGCCATGTCCACGTTGAGCTCACAAGCCGCCTGGCTTGCCGCTCAGCTCGGGAGCACATCGAGCGGGCAGTCCGCAGGATGATTGAGGATCGATGACGGGTAACCCCTACCAGAACGCCAACACTGCCTACCAGAACCAGGCGGTCGGCACGGCGAACCCTGCGCAGCTGGTCCTCATGCTGTACGACCGGGCGCTGGCGGCGATCGCCCGCGCCGAGCGTTTGATGGTGGCTCCGGAGGCCGACGCCATCGAGGTGATCCACGCCGAGCTCACCAGGGCGCAAGAGATCGTTACTGAGCTCAGCCTCTCCCTCGACTACGAGCGAGGCGGAGTCATTGCCGGCAACCTCGGGGCGATCTACGACTTCTTCCTTGCCCGCCTCGCTGAGGCGAACATCAAGAAGAGCCCGACGCTGCTGCCTGCCGTCAGCCAGAGTCTGGCCGAGCTCCGCACGGCCTTCTCGGAGGCCGCGGCCAAGGTCGCCGCGGGTGCCGCATGAGCGACATCGAACGGATGCGCGAGAACGTGCGCTCCATGGAGAGCTGTCTCGACGCATCGGATTGGGACGCACTGGCCGCCTTGGTGCCGGTGATCCCTCAATCGGCGTTCTCGGACGGAGACGTCGCATCCCTCGCGGAAGTGCTGCGTGACGTCGAGCGCCTTCAGCATCGCATCGAGACGGCCATGGGTGCGATCGAGGACGAGCTCGACAACGTGCCGCAAATGCGCAAAGCAGCGCGCGCCTACGGCTCCCAGAGCTGAGCGCCGAGTCCGGCGCGTCGAGCCCGCTTCCTGCCGCCGCTGATCCGACGGCTCCCGTTCCTTAAGTGCTACCGGCATCAGCCGACCGGTGCCGCAGACATACACGAGAAGGATCTCGCCAACAGCTTCAGGGAAGAGCGCATCAGCGTTCTTCCCTTTCGCGTCTTCAGGAGGTGAACCCAGTGCTACCGATCGGTGATCAGACGATGGAGGTCATCGAGTATGCGCTCAACGCCCTCGAGCTTCGTTCCCAGACGACCGCCAACAACGTCGCGAACGCCGAGGTGCCGGGCTTCAGGGCCTCCCGTGTGTCCTTCGAGGATCAGCTCCGGCGGGCCATCGACGGTGGCCGGATGGAGCGAGCCTCGGGACCCGAGATCCATGGCACCGGTGATGTCGCCGACCTCACCGGGAACAACGTCAACCTCGAGGAAGAGGTCGTCGAGATGATGAAGACCAACCTGCTCCAGCAGTCGCTGGTCGAAGCCTTCAACTTCAAGTCCGGGCTGTTGCGCTCGGCGATCCGAGGTCAGTGATCATGGGTGCTTTCGACACGATCGACATTGCGGCCACCGGCGCCGACGTGAGCCAGACCTGGCTCGACGCCATTGCGCACAACCTGGCCAACATCAACACGGTCCGCGCCACCGACGAGGAGCCGTTCCGCGCCATGCTCGTCCACGCCGAGGAGACCCTCGACGCAACGAATCAAGGCTCTGGCTCCCGAGTCCGCGAGATCATCCGCTCCGACGGCGACCCGATGTGGGTGTACGACCCGGAGCATCCGCTCGCCGACGAAGAAGGCTACGTCGTACGAGCCGTCGTTGACGTCGCTGCGCAGATGTCCGATCTCATCGTGGCGCAGCGCAGCTACCAGATGAACCTCCAGGTCATTCGTGCCGGCGAAGAGGCCTATCAGTCCGCACTGAGGATTGGCCGGCAATGACGATTCCCCCGATTTCCGGCATTTCGGGCGCAGCTGCGGCGGCGCAGACCAGTGCAGCTCCAGCCGCGGGCGGCATCGCCGGCGACTTCGGCGACTCGATTGCCTCGGCACTCGAAGCCGTCTCCGAAGCAGAGTTCAACGCCAACGCCCTCGCCGAGGACGTGGCAATGGGTGGCGAGACCAGCGTGCAGCAACTCATGGTTGCCATGACCAAAGCGTCGCTGAGCGTCGACATGCTCGTCCAAGTTCGTAACCGGGCCGTCGAGGCCTACCAGGAGATCATGAGGATGCAGATCTGACATGGAACAACGCACCAGCATCAGTGACATGCTCAGGAGCCTCCCCTTGGCGCACCAGATCGTCATCGGGATCGCGGCCGCCATCCTCGCGATGGCCGGGTTCTTCTTCTTTCAGTGGGTCAGCACGCCATCCATGACGGTGCTGTACGCCGATCTCGACGAAGGCAACCTCGCCACGGTGGTCGATGAGCTCGACCGGCTGGGGATTCCGTACGAGATCGATGGCGGTGGGAGCCAGGTGCTCGTGCCGAAATCCCAGGTGTATGCCGCTCGTGGCCAGATGGCAGCCGCTGGAGTGCGCTCCGGCGCCGCGCCGCAAGGGTACGACCTCCTCGACTCGCAGGGCCTCAACGTGTCGGACTTCCGGCAGCGGGTGGACTATCAGCGAGCCCTCGAGGGAGAACTCGAGAAGACACTGCTCACGATGGACGACATCTCCTCCGCCACGGTGCACCTGGTGCTGCCGGAGGAAACGCTCTTCGTCCAGGACGAGGAGCCCGTGACCGCATCGGTGTTGATCGCAACCACCGGCACGCTCGGTCCTCTCGAGGTCGAGACCATCACCTTCCTGGTCGCAGCGGCCGTCGAGGGGCTCGAGACCAAGCACGTCACTGTTGCCGACGTCAACGGGCAGATCCTCCATGCCGGTGGTGAGGTCACGAACGACAGTGTCGTGAGCAACAAGAACCTGCGTATGACCCGGGACTTCGAAGACTCGCTCGCCCGTGACGTCGAGAACATCCTTGCCGCCGTCGTCGGCCCGAACGCAGCATCCGTCGTGGTGCGAGCCGAGCTCGACTTCGACGAGACCTCCACCGAGACCCAGACGTTCGACAACGCCGACGGCGTTGTCCTTGCCGACTCCTCGATCCGAGAGAGCTACAGCGGCGCCGGAGATCCCCCGGGTGGGACGCTCGGTGTCGAGGGTCAGGAAGTCGTGACCGAAGAGGGCACGTCGTACACGTATCAGCGTGACGAGGTCATCACCGAATACGGCGTCGACCAGATCATCACTCGCACGGTCACCGCCCCCGGCAAAGTCGACTCACTCTCAGTCGCCGTCGTGATGGACGACGGTTCCCTGACCGGTGCGCCGGTCCCCGAGATGTCCGAGATCGAGGCGCTGATCACTGCCGCCGTCGGTCTCGAGACCGACAACGGTGACACGCTGTCCGTCTCGGCGATTCCGTTCCCTGCGGTCGAGGAGCTCGGTGAGGAGACCACTGAAGCCCCGGCATCGAGCCTCGACATCATGACGCTCATCCCGCAGGCGATCGGCGGACTGGTGATCCTCCTCGTGGCCGGAGCGCTGCTCCTCATGTCCCGGGGCGGCAAGAAGCCCAAGGCCGTGCCCATCGAGGCCACCGTACCGGCGCTCGGAGCGTCGAGTGGTGGTGGCGATGGCGCCGACGCCGAGCTGGCGAGTGTCGGGATCGGACAGGGCGGTCCCACCGACAGCAGCATTCCTCCCGACGTCATGACGCTCGTCCAACGCCAACCTGAAGAGATCGCCGTGCTCTTGCGTGGCTGGCTGGCTGATCGGCGATGACGATGACCGACCTCAAGCCCGAGCAGAAGGCCGCTGCGCTCGTCGTGGCGGTCGGCTCGCGGGCTGCGTCCGGCCTACTCCAGTTCCTGTCCGAAGAAGAGGTCGAGGCGCTCGCCGCCGAGGTAGCCAAGATCGGACGGCTCCATCCCGAGACAATCGATGCGCTGATGAGCGAAGTGCTCTACGAGGCAGAGGAGCAGCGCAAGCTGTCCGCCGGCGGCATCGACTACGCCAAGGAACTCCTGAGCGAGTGGCAGGGCAATCGCGGTGAAGAGATCATCGATCGCCTGATGGCGGATCTCAACGTCGTGCCGTTCAACTTCATCCGCGACATCGACCCGGATCAGCTGATTCCGATCCTCAAGGATGAGCATGCTCAAACCGTGGCGCTCATCCTGGCTCACCAGCCCGCCGGCTATGCCGCTCGGGTATTGGGCGGGTTCGACAACGACTTCCAGGCCGAAATCGCCCTGCGAGTCGGGACGATGGGGCGGACGTCCCCCGACGTCATCCGCCGGGTCGAATCTGCGCTGCGGGAGCGGCTCGGCACTGTGAGCCAGGCCGAGGTGCAGATCAAGGGCGGTGTGAAAGACCTAGCCGAAGTCCTCAACAACACGGATCGCGGGACGGAGAAGGCCATTCTCGAGCGTCTCATGCGGACCGACCCCGAGCTCGCCGAAGAAGTTCGGGCGCTGATGTTCGTCTTCGAAGACGTCGCGACGCTCGAGGACAAGGTCATCCAGAAGGTCATCCAGGAAGTCGACGCCAAAGAGCTGGCGATGGCGATGAAGGGTGTCTCCGGCGAGGTGCAGGAGTCGATCACCCGGAACATGTCGCAGCGTGCCGCGGAGACGTTGAACGAGGAGCTCGAGATGCTCGGCGCCGTGCGACGCTCCGACGTCGAGATGGCGCAGTCCCGCGTCGTTGCCGTCGTTCGCCGCCTCGAAGATGCAGGCGAAATCGTGATCGCCCGAGCGGGGGAGAGTGATCTCATTGAATAGGATCATCCGCTCCCCGCAGCTTGCCGAGCCGGCCGAGCTCTTCGCCGGTGACGAACCTCGCTTCTACGACGACGCGGCGCGTGCCGCGATCGACGCTGAAGTCGCTCGTGCGTTCGAAGCCGGGCGTCGAGAAGGATTCGCCGCCGGCCGTCAGGAGACGATCTCCGCCGTCCAGCGGCTCGAGGCTGCATTGGCCGCGGCGCTCGGTGAGGCTGGCGCCATGCGTCGAGCTGCCGTCGATGACACCCTCCAGGCCGGCCTTGCCGTGGCCGAGTTCGTCCTCGGCACGGCGGTGGTCGACGCCACCGGTCCCCTGGCAGATCGCATCGCCGAAGCTGCCGGGGACATCGACGACGACACGGCAACCCTGTACGTGAATCCATCGGATTGGGACGTCATCGCCCCGGTGCTCCAACTGCCGCCGGGGTTCACAGTGGAACGCGATCCTTCGATCCGTCCGGGCGAGGCCCGCATCCAGGGTCCGTGGGCTTCGGTCGAGCTGACCCGATCTGCTGCACTCCAACGAGCTCGGGAGGCGCTTGCGTGACCTTGCTCGCCGACCGCCTCGGTGTCCTCGCCGACACGATTCCGTGGTACGCCACGGGTTCCGTCGCGCGGGTGACCGCCAGCGAGGTTGAGGTTCGCGGCATGCGGCTGCGCATCGGCGACACGCTCACGATCCAAGGGCGCGACACCACGGGACACGCTGAGGTCATCGCATTGACGCCTGACGGCGCACGGGTTCTGCTCTTCGGCGACACCGACGGCATCGGCAAAGGTGACCCTGTCTTCGTCGATCGCGAAGCCCTCTCCATGCCGATCTCTGAAGCGCTCGTCGGGCGGATCGTCGACGGCCTCGGCCGCCCCATCGACGGTGGAGCCCCGCTCACCGGCGAGCCTATTGGGGTCAATGCTCCGGCTCCCGACCCGCTTGGGCGGGTCCGCATCACCGAGGCGATGCCGACCGGCGTGAAGCTGATCGATACGTTCTGTACGACGGGTAAGGGCCAGCGTGTCGGGATCTTTGGTGGATCCGGTGTCGGCAAGTCGACCCTGCTCGGAATGATGGCGCGGGGAACCGGCGCCGACGTCGCCGTCCTCGCCCTCATCGGCGAGCGCGGTCGTGAGGTGCGCGAGTTCATCGAGGATGAGCTCGGACCCGAGGGCATGTCCCGGGCGATCCTCGTGGTTGCGACGTCCGACCAGCCGCCCCTGATGCGGTTGCGCGCTTCGCTGCTTGCGACCCGAATCGCCGAATGGTTCGCCGACCGGAACAACGACGTACTGCTGATGATGGATTCGTTGACTCGTCTCGCAATGGCTCAGCGCGAGGTTGGTCTGGCTGCGGGCGAACCGCCGACCGCACGCGGCTACACCCCCTCAGTCTTTTCTTTGATGGCGCGTCTCCTCGAACGCGCCGGACCCCGCTCGACGGGAACGATCACCGGCTTCTACACGGTGCTCGTTGAGGGCGACGACATGAACGATCCGATCGCAGACTCCGCCAGGTCCATTCTCGACGGACACCTCGTGCTCGACCGCCGGCTTGCCGTCGCCAATCGGTACCCGGCCATCGACCCGTTGGCCTCACTGAGCCGGCTCGCGTCCAAGCTCGTCTCCGCCCCTCGGCTGGAGCTGGCGGGGCAGGCACGCGACGCAATGGCTTCAGCCGACGAAGTGCGCGAGCTCGTCGAAGTCGGCGCCTACGTGCCCGGCAGCAATCCAGCCGCCGATCGTGGTCTCCGGGCGATGCCGGCCCTCATCGACTTCATGAAGCAGGACACCAACGACCTGGCTTCGTACGCGCAGTCGTGGTCCGAGCTCGAACAGCTCGCTCCGCTGCTCAACGGTGGTGGCGCATGAGACGCGGCAATCCCTTCGACGTACTCGTACGCCTTCGCCGGATCGATGAGAAGCAGCGGCGTGCGGCGTTGGCCGCAGCGCGCCAGGCACACGAACAGGCCCGCGACCGGCTCGAGGAATACAAGGAACGTCACCGCAAGGCGCTCCAGATCGACGAGATGCTCACTCCGGTAGAGCTGCGTTCGCTGCAGCTGCGGGGTCTCCAAACCCACGAGGACTTGATTGCCGCCGCCGAGGACTACGCCCGCGCCCGGCAGGCGCTCGACGATCGGATCGACGGCTGGCGGAAGTCGGCGGAGGACCTCGACGCCGCCGAGCGGCTCGACCAACGCCGCAAGGACGAGGCGGCACGATTGGCCCGTACCGCGTCCGAACGATCACTCGACGAT